>Ga0160457_1000121_pt1 | contig 97117 bp, 69 predicted proteins | sample HID1972M_E6MG_FD_108242 | JGI IMG/M metagenome (GOLD analysis project Ga0160457, IMG submission 108242) | Enriched pill bug-associated microbial communities from UW Madison campus, WI, USA - HID1972M_E6 MG | ecosystem: Host-associated > Arthropoda: Insects > Digestive system > Unclassified ... | reverse complement strand
TGACCCCGCCCAGCACCAGCATGCCGGCGGTGATCGCCAGCAGCAGCGTGGACGAGCCGAAGTCCGGCTGCAGCAGCAACAGCACCACCAGCGCGCCGGCCACGCCCAGCGGCTTGAGCATTGCCGGCCAGGTGGCGTTGACCTCATCGCGGAAGCGGACCAGGTAGCTGGACAGCCACACGATGTAGAGCACCTTCACCGCTTCGACGGTCTGGAACTTGGAAATACCCAGGTTGATCCAGCGGCGGGCACCGTTGACGCTGCTGCCCAGGCCCGGGATGAACACCACCACCAGCAGCGCGAAGCAGCCCAGCAGCAGGATCTGGTTGTACTGCTCGATGCTCTTGAGCTCGGTGCGCATGGCGATGATTGCCAGGCCGATACCCACCGCCAGGAAGATCAGGTGGCGGTTGAGGTAATAGAACGGGCTGCTCATCAGCGCGATCGAGCTCGACGCGACCATCACCACGCCCAGCCCGGTGAGCGCGATGATCGCGCCCAGCAGCCACTTGTCGAAGTGGCCTCCGATGGCTTCAAGGCGGGTTGCCTGGCGCGACAGGTCGTTCATCAGCGGACCTTCAACGTGGCCAGGCCGATCAGCACCAGCACGACCGAGATGATCCAGAAGCGCACGATCACGCGCGGCTCCGGCCAGCCCTTCAGTTCGAAGTGATGGTGGATCGGTGCCATGCGGAATACGCGCTTGCCGGTCAGCTTGAACGAGGCGACCTGGATCATCACCGACAGCGTCTCGATCACGAACACGCCGCCCATCACCACCAGCACCAGCTCCTGGCGGGTGATCACCGCGATCGTGCCCAGCACCGCACCCAGCGCCAGCGCGCCGATGTCGCCCATGAAGACCATGGCCGGATAGGTGTTGAACCAGAGGAAGCCCAGGCCTGCGCCGGCGATCGCCGCGCAGATGATGACCAGCTCACCGGCGCCCGGGATCTGCGGGATCTGCAGGTAGCTGGAGAACACCACGTTGCCCGAGGCATAGGCGAACACGCCCAGGGCGCAGGCGACCAGCACCGTCGGCATGATCGCCAACCCGTCCAGGCCGTCGGTCAGGTTGACCGCGTTGGAGAAGCCGACGATCCAGAAATACGCGATGGCCACGAAGCTGATGCCGGCCAGCGGCAGCGCGATCGATTTGAACATCGGGATGTAGAACGTCATCGCCGCCGGCACATCGGCGGTGTAGAACAGGAACAGACCGGCCGCCAGACCGAAGATCGACTGCAGCAGGTATTTCCAGCGCGACTTCAGGCCGTTCGGGTCGCGGCGGACGATCTTGATCCAGTCGTCGTACCAGCCGATCGCGCCAAAGCACAGCATCACCGCCAGCACCAGCCAGACGTAACGGTTGCGCAGGTCGGCCCACAGCAGCACCGACAGCGTGATCGTCAGCAGGATCAGCGAGCCGCCCATGGTCGGCGTGCCGGCCTTGGCGAAATGGGTCTGCGGACCATCCGTACGGATCGGCTGGCCGCCCTTGAACTGGGCCAGCTTGCGGATCATCGCCGGGCCGAGCCACAGCGACAGGAACAGGGCGGTCAGCGCCGCGAGGATGCCGCGCAGGGTCAGGTAGCCGAACAGCCCGAACAGGCTCTCCAACTGCTGCAGCCATCGGGCCAGTTCAAGCAACATTGGGGGTTTCCTCTCCTTGCGCGAGCAGCGCTTTGACGATCGTGTCCATGGCGCTGCCACGCGAGCCCTTGACCAGGCAGCGCACGCCGGCATGCAGTTCGGTGGCGAGCGCGGCGGCCAGGGCCTGGTGACTCTGGAACTGTTGGCCGCCTTCACCGAAGGCGGTCGAGGCGGCGGCGCTCAGCGGGCCGAGCGTGTACAGCCGCTTCAGGCCGGCATCGCGGGCGCGGCGGCCAGCCTGGGCATGCAGCGCCTCGCCGTCCGGGCCGAGTTCGCGCATGTCGCCCAGTACCAGCCAGCCCTCGTCCTTCGAGGCAGCCAGGGCATCGATGGCGGCGGCCAGCGAACCCGGGTTGGCGTTGTAACTGTCATCGATCAGCACCGCGCCGCTGGGCAGCTGGTGCGCGATCTGGCGGCCCGGCACCGGCTCGGCGCGGGCCAGGCCGGCAGCGATCTGCGCCACCGCAATGCCCGCGGCCAGCGCAAGCGAGGCGGCGGCCAGCGCATTGCTGATGTTGTGCCGGCCCGGCAGGCCCAGCGTGATCTCGGCATCGCCCGCGGGCGTGGACAGCACGAACTGGCTGCCCTGCGCGGCCGGGCGGATCGCACGCGCGGTGACATCGGCGGTGTGCTCCAGGCCGTAGCGCAGCACGCGGCAACGCGGCGGCTGGCCGACGATGTGCTGTTCGAACCAGATCCCGAAGGCGTCATCGGCATTGATCACGGCCACCCCATCGGACGGCAGCGCCGCGTAGATCGCGCCCTTGGTGGTGGCCACGCCCTGCAGGCTGCCCATGCGTTCCAGATGCGCCGGGGCGATGTTGTTCACCAGCGCGTAGTGCGGGCGCACGATCTCGGTGAGGTAGGCGATGTCGCCCGGCTTGCCGGCGCCCATCTCGTAGACGGCGTAGTCGGCATCTTCCGGCGCATCGAGCACTGCCAGCGGCAGGCCGATCTCGTTGTTGCGGTTGCCGGGGTTGGCGTAGACCACCTTGCGGTCGTCACGTGCCACCTGTTCCAGGATCGCCAGCAGCAGGCTCTTGACGCTGGTCTTGCCGTTGCTGCCGGTGATGGCGAAGACCGCGGTGTCGCGGTCACGCTGCATGCCGGCGGCGATGCGGCCCAGGGCGTGTTCGCTGTCGGCGACCACGATCTGCGGCAGGGCGACATCAAGCAGGCGTTCGACCAGCATCGCCGAGGCACCGCGTGCCAGCGCGTCGGCCGCGAAGTCATGGCCATCGAAACGCTCGCCCCGCAGCGCCACATACAGGCTGCCGGGCGCGAGCGTACGGGTGTCATTGCTGATGGCATCGATGGCGGTGTCTTCGCCATGGATCTCACCACCGGCCCAGTGGGCGATCAGCGACAGCGGGGTGCGCTTCATGTAGTCACCCCCGCGCGCGCGGCCAGCACACGGCCGGCCACCTCGGTGTCATCGAAGGCGTGCTGGACCCCGTGGATCTCCTGATAGGGCTCGTGGCCCTTGCCGGCGATCAGCACGATATCGCCCGCGCCGGCCTGGCCGATCGCGGTGGCGATCGCGGCGGCGCGGTTGCGCTGCACAGTGACCGCAGCGGGTGCATCAAATCCCTTGAGGATGTCGGCCACGATCACGTCGCCGTCTTCGCCGCGTGGATTGTCGTCGGTGACGATCACCACGTCGGCATGTTGCTCCGCGATGGCGGCCATCTGCGGGCGCTTGCCGGTATCGCGCTCGCCGCCGCAGCCGAACACGCAGATCAGGCGCCCGGCCAGATGGCCCTGCACGCTGGTGAGTGCCTGTTCCAGCGCATCCGGGGTGTGCGCGTAATCGACCACGACGGTGGGCAGGCCACCCTCGCCGCCCAGGCGGTTCATGCGCCCGGCGATCGGCTGCAGCTGCGAGAGCAGCGCGGCGATCGCGGCCGGGGCGTGATCCAGCGCATGCAGCGCACCGGCCACGGCCAGCAGGTTGTCCACGTTGAAGCGGCCGAGCAGCGGCGACTGCACCGGATGGCGCTGACCGTCCACGACCAGATCGAAGGCGATGCCGCGACCGTCCAGGGTGAGCGAATCAGCGCGTACGGTGGCCTGCGCGGCACCGCGCGAGCTCACACCGATCGGGCGGACGCTCTCACCGACAGTGCGCAGCAGTTCGCTGCCGAAGCTGTCATCGAGGTTGACCACGGCGGCCTTGAGCCCGTCGCGGTGGAACAGCCTGGCCTTGGCCGCACCGTACTGCGCCATGTCGCCGTGATAGTCGAGATGGTCGCGGGTGAGATTGGTGAACACCGCCACGTCGTAATGCACGGCATCCACGCGGCCCTGATCAAGCGCGTGCGAACTGACTTCCATCGCCACGGCCTGGGCACCCCCGTCGCGCAGCTGCGCCAGCACCTCATGCATCTGCAGCACCAGCGGCGTGGTGAAGCCGGTCGGCACCACGTCGCCATACAGTCCGACGCCCAACGTGCCGATACTGCCGCTGCGGGTGCCGAGCAGGTGCCAGGCCTGGGCCAGCAACTGCACGGTGGACGTTTTACCGTTGGTGCCGGTCACGCCGACCATCGTCATCGCGCGCGAGGGGTGGCCGTGGAACTGATCGGCCATCGCGCCCATGCGGTGGCGCAGGCCCGGCACGGCAATCGCATCGGCCGGGGCCGGCAGCTCGGCCGGGGCCGGCGGGTCGAACAGGATCGCCCCGGCGCCATTGGCGCGGGCCTGATCGACAAAGCCCAGCCCGTGCGCGCCGAAGCCGGCGATCGCCACGAAGGCATTGCCCGGGCGCACCGCGCGGCTGTCCAGCACCAGGCCGGTGATGGTCGGGTCGTGGCTCAGCACCACATCGGGAAGCAACTGCGACAGCAACATCATCTGGCTCATTGCGTGCCTCCCTGCGCGGGCGGCACTGTGGCGTGCGCGCTGGGCAGCGCGGCATCGAATTCTGCGGCGGCATCGGGCGCGATCACCGTTTCCGGCGGCGGCATCGGCAGCACCGAGGCCGAGTGGCCCATCTTTCCGGACTGCTGGGCGGCCAGCCACGACTCGATGTCATCCGGCGGCACGTCCATCAGGCGCAGCGCGCCTTCCATGACGTTGTGGAACACCGGTGCGGAGACCAGGCCGCCGTAATACTTGCCGCCCTGCGGGTCGTTGATGACGATCACCGTGGCAAAGCGCGGGTTGGTGGCGGGCACCACGCCGGCGAACAGCGCGTTGTAATGGCCACGCTCGTAACCGCCGGGGCCGGCCTTGCGGGCGGTGCCGGTCTTGCCGGCCACGTGGTAACCCAGCACCGCCGCCTGCTTGGCGCCGCCCTGGGTGACCACGGTTTCCATCATCGCCACGACTTCCTTGGCGATCTTCTCGTCGATGATCTGCTTGCCTTCGTTGCGCTGGCCCTTGACGAAGGTCGGCGCGATCAGCTTGCCGCCGTTGCCCAGCGCCGAGTAGGCGGTCGCGATCTGCAGCGGGCTGACATTCAGGCCGTAGCCATAGGACATGGTGGTCTTGGACGGACCACTCCAGCGCGCCGGGCGCGGCAGCACGCCGGCCGATTCGCCCGGGAAGCCGCTGTGCGGGGCGACGCCATAACCGAAGCTGTGAATGTGGTCGTAGAAGACCTGGTCCGGCATCTTGGCGGCGATCTTGGCCGCGCCGATGTTCGAGCTGCGGGTGATCACGCCGGTGACGTTGAGCACGCCGTTGTTCCGCGGCACGTCCTTGATCGTGTAGCGGCCCAGCGCCATGTAGCCCGGGTTGGTGTCCACCGTGGTGTCTTTGGTGACCACGCCGGACTGCAGCGCCGAGGCGATGGTCAGCGGCTTCATGGTCGAACCCGGCTCGACCAGATCGGTCACCGCGCGGTTGCGGCGGGTGTCCGGCGCAGCGCCACCCACGGCATTGGGGTTGTAGGTCGGCAGGTTGACCATGGCCAGGATCTCGCCGGTGGCCACATCCATGATCACCATCGAGCCGCCCGCGGCCTTGTTCTCGATCAGCGCGTTGCGCAGCTCCTTGAAGGCCAGGAACTGGATGCGGCGGTCGATGCTGAGGGTGAGGTCCTTGCCCGGCTCGGCGGCGCGCAGCAGATCGCTCTCCACCGTGTCGCCCTTGCGGTTGCGGATCACGCGCTTGGCGCCGGCCTTGCCGCGCAGCCATTCGTCGAAGGCCAGCTCCAGCCCTTCCTGGCCGCGGTCGTCGATGTTGGTGAAGCCGAGCACGTGCGCCATCGCCTCACCCTGCGGGTAGAAGCGGCGGAACTCGCGCTGCGAGGCCACGCCCGGGATCTTCATCGCGACCACTTTTTCCGCGTCGTCCGGATTGATCCGGCGCCGCAGATACATGAATTCTTTATCGGCCTTCTGCGAGAGCTTGGAGGTCAGCTCATCAAGCGGCATGCCCAGCGCGGTCGCCAGCTCGGGGATACGGTCGGGCGAGCGCAGCAGTTCCTGCGGGTTGACCCAGATCGAGGCGACCGGGGTGGACACCGCGACCGGCTCGCCATTGCGGTCGGTGATCATGCCGCGCGAGGTGTTGATCGGCAGTTCGCGCAGGTAACGGGCTTCGCCCTGGCGCTGGTAGAACTCGCTGTTGATGATCTGCACGTAGGCGGCGCGGCCGACCAGCGAGACCGAGCACAGGCCCAGCGCCAGCCCCACCCACTTCAGGCGCTGGCGGAGGTTGAAGCTGTTGCGCGCACGGTTGCGGCCGGACTTGTTCATGGCCGGATCACCACGACGTCGGCCGCTTCGGGGAACTTCATGCCCAGGCGCTCGCGGGCGACGCGGTCGACCCGGGTCGCCTCGGCCAGGGTGGCCTGCTCAAGCTGCAGGCGACCGAACTCGATGTTGATCTCATCGCGCGCACGCTCGACCCGGGACAGCTCCACGAAGGTCTGGCGGTGGCGATGGCGCATGAACACCACACCGATCGCCGAGGCGACGGTGCAGGCCAGCAGCACGATCAACAGCAGGCGGCTCATCCGGCCACCTCACGCTTTTCGGCGACGCGCAGCACGGCACTGCGCGAGCGCGGATTGACCGCCAGCTCGTCGTCTTCGGCCTTGATGGCGCCACCGTGCAGGTCCAGCGTCGGCACGAAGGCAGCCAGCTCGGGCAACCGGCGGTTGCTCGGCGGTGCCTTGGCGTAGCGGTTCATGAACTGTTTGACGATGCGGTCTTCCAGCGAATGGAAGCTGATCACCGCCAGCCGGCCACCGGGCTTGAGCCGCGCCATCGCCGCGTCCAGGCCCGCCTCGAGGTCGGCCAGTTCGCGGTTGATATGGATGCGGATCGCCTGGAAGCTGCGCGTGGCCGGGTGGATCTTGTCCTTGCCACGCGGCATCACCGAGGCGATCACCTCCGCCAGCTCGGCGGTGCGGGTGAAGGGTTGCTTGTCGCGGCGGGCGACGATGGCCTTGGCGATGCGGCGGCCCTGGCGTTCTTCGCCGTAGGTCCACAGCACGTCCATCAGCTCGCGCTCTTCAACGCGGTTGAGCCACTGCGCCGCACTTTCACCGCTGTCCGGGTCCATGCGCATGTCCAGCGGGCCGTCCTTGCCGAAGCTGAAACCGCGCTCGGCGACATCCAGCTGGGGCGAGGACACGCCCAGGTCGAACAGCACGCCATCCAGGCCCTGCGCGGTGGCATCCCAGTGCAGCAGATCAGCAAAGCTGCCACGGAAGATCGAGACGCGCGGGTCCGGCGCGAAATCACGCTCGGCTACCGCAATCGCCTCCGGATCCTTGTCCATGACCAGCAGTCGGCCTCCCGGACCGAGTTGCTCGAGCACGCCCCTGGCGTGACCGCCACGACCGAACGTGCCATCGAGATACACGCCGTTTTCGATCACCTTCAGGCCATCCAGGACCTGCGTGTACAGGACCGGCAGGTGGCCTGCCGGCGACTGCGACACCGGAAGGTGACCGGCCTGCGCTGCTCCGCGCATCCGGGCACCCCGGCTCACAACTTCAGGTCGAGCAACCCATCGCCGAGATCCTCGTCAGACAACGTCTGCTGGATCAACGCGCGATGAGCCTGCTCGCTCCACAATTCGAATTTGTCGCCCATACCGAGCAGCACCGCCTTCTTTTCAATGCCAACGGCACCACGGTGGCTGGCGGGAATACTGATGCGGCCGTTGCCGTCCAGCTCCAGATGCGCGGCCGAACCGACCAGCTTCTGTTGCAGGAGGCGCACGACGCGCTGTGTGTTGGGCTTGGACATGACGTCATCACGGACGCGTTCCCATTCCTGTTCGGCGTACAGCCACAGACAGCCGGACTCGAACGGGTTGTAGGTCAGGACCAGACGGTTGTTGCTCACACGCGCGACAAGGTCGCGATGCGCGGTCGGAACCGCCATGCGCCCTTTGTCGTCAACAGTGATGGCCGTCTCGCCTTGAAACACGACGTTTTCACCTTTCCTTCGCCTGGTGAAACATTGAACCACGAAAAACCACAAAAAACCCGGTTTCCCCTCTGATGCCCACCTTAGCAGTGCCGATTGGGTTGTCAACAACTTTGCGAAGGGGAAATCACTTTGAACATCAAGGGCTTGCAGCAATGTTTAGAGACTTGTTCAAGGCTTATCCACAAGTTGCTGTTTCGTCTCATTTTTTGAGATTTCGCCGAAGTTCAGGCCTGTGGAGGCCGCGTGAAACATCGCCCCGTATTCAGTCCTGACCCGGCCGCCATCGCCTCCGCCCTGCGCAGAACCGGCACAATGTGAGGCATGTGTCTGCTCGCCCTTGCCTGGAAAACCCACCCCCGCTGGCAGTTGGTGATGGTCGGTAACCGCGATGAGTTCCACGCGCGGCCGACCGCCGCCCTGGCCCGGTGGCCCCCTCCGGATGACCGGGTGGCCGCAGGCCGCGACCTGCGCTCGGGCGGGACCTGGGCCGGGATCGGTGCGGACGGACGGATGGCGGTGGTGACCAACGTGCGCGACCCGCTGGCCCGGCAGACCGGCCCCTCACGCGGGGCCCTGGTAGCCGACTACCTGCGTGACACCGCCCCGGCCGCCCGCTTCGCCGATGGGCTGACCGCCCGCGCCGCCGACTTCGCCCCGTTCAACCTGCTGCTGGCCGATCGCGACAGCTGCCAGTTCTTGGGCAACCACCCGGCGGGCCGGCAGGCGTTGGCGCCCGGCGTACATGGCATGTCCAACGGGCCGCTGGATGCCCCGTGGCCCAAGACGGAGCGCTTGAACGCCGCCCTGCAGGGCTGGATCACCAGCGGCAGCGACGACCTGGGCCCGCTGTGGGCGGCGCTGGCCGATGAAACCCGGGCCGACGACAGCGCCCTGCCCGACACCGGCATCGGCCTCGAACGCGAGCGCTGGCTGAGCGCAGCGTTCATCCGCAGCCCGGAGTACGGCACCCGCGCCAGCACGCTGATCGCGCTGGATGCCGACGGCCAGGGCTTCATCCACGAGCGGCGGTTCGGGCCGGACGGCAGCTGCATCGGCGAGACGCGGCTGGCGGTTACGGCGCCGGCTGCGGGGATATGACGCGACGAGCCCGTTTTCGCCGGTGTGCGACGGGGCACTTCAGCCGCGATTGAAGGTGTTCACCGAAGTTTAACGCGTTGCGCCGCAACGGATTTCAGGCCATGACGCCGGGCTGGACCCGGGCGGGCGCCGGCCACGGCCGGCGCCGGCATCGGCCGTGGCTTGACCCCGGACACCCCGCGACGAGGATGAGGGGGACGGCACCTTCGCCGCGCCCTCTTCGGACCCGAGACCTGCATGCGACGCATCCTCTTTCTATTGGCCAGCCATCTGCTGGTCCTTGGCGTGGGCTTCGGCCTGGGCGTGTACTTCCTGCCGATCCTGACCGCCCCCGACGATCCGCCGGTGCAACAGGTACAGGACGCGATGGGACAGGCCCGCTACCACGCCACCTTCCACCGCGACCAGAAAGGCAGCGACGCGCTGCACTGGGCCGACGGCGCACTGAGCGTGAGCGCCACCCAGGTCGCGTTCACCGGCAAGATCGCCCCGGGACCCGACTACAAGGTGTATCTGACCCGCGAGTTCGTCGATACCAAGGCCGGCTTTGAACGGATCAAGACCGATGCCGTGCGGATCGGCGAGGTGAAGACCTTCAACCGATTCCTGGTCGATGTGCCACAGGGCGTGGATGTCGAGGAATTCACCACCGTGGTGGTGTGGTGCGAACGCTTCGCGCAGTTCATCTCGGCCGGGCAGTATCGAACACCGGGGTGATCGCCCGCCCTCCGCATGCCGGGATGTGGGACAATGCGCGCGGCGGAGTCGGCCAGACAGTCGCGTCATCCCTTGCGGATGCCGAGGAAAGTCCGGGCTCCATAGGGCAAGGTGCCAGGTAACGCCTGGGCGGCGCAAGCCGACGGAAAGTGCAACAGAAAGATACCGCCTACGTTTCCTTCGGGAAGCCGGTAAGGGTGAAATGGTGCGGTAAGAGCGCACCGCGAGTCTGGCAACAGACCGGCACGGCAAACCCCACCTGGAGCAAGACCAAATAGGGACCTAATGGCGTGGCCCGCGTCGGGTCCGGGTAGGTTGCTTGAGCGCTGCGGTGACGTAGCGCCTAGAGGAATGACTGTCCACGACAAAACCCGGCTTATCGGCCGGCTCCGCCGCTTTTTTCGTCATGACGAAAAAAGCCCCAAGGTTTGCAGCGCAAACCTTTGGGCCCGGGCCACCAGCGCCCAATTTCCCGCGGCTGTCGCCGCGCCCCCTTTACTAAAGGGGGCTGTGCCTCCAGACGGTTGGCGTGGGGCGGCATTCAATCTGCACGCGCGGTAGAGCCACCCCATGGGTGGCTGCCTCACGTTCTGGCACCGCGTGCAGCCACCCGTGGGGTGGCTCTACCTTCTTTGGCACCGCGTGCAGCCACCCATGGGGTGGCTCTACCTTCTCTGGCACCGCGTGCAGCCACCCGTGGGGTGGCGCGACCGGCCGATCAACCGCCGTACAGGGCTTTTCTGGGGGCACCGGTGAGTTCGGCGGCGAGCTTGGCTGCGGTGGACGGCGGGAGGTGTTCGCTGAGCTTGGCGTACATGCGGCGGCCGGCGGCCAACTGAGCCTCCTCATCGTCGGCCGCGCCCTGCACCATCACCACGAATTCGCCCTTGCGCTGGTTGTCGTCGGCTTCCACCTGCTGCAGCAGCGAGGCCAGATCACCATCCAGCACGGTCTCAAACAGCTTGGTCAGCTCACGCGCCAGCACCGCGGGCCGCTCGGGCCCGAACGCGGCGACCATGTCCGCCAGCGATTCGGTGATCCGGTGCGAGGATTCGTAGAACACCAGCGTGCGGGTTTCACCGGCCAGCGCATGGAGCCGCTCGCGGCGGCCGGAGGCCTTGGCCGGCAGGAAACCCTCGAAGGTGAAGCGATCGCTGGGCAGGCCGGCCACGCTGAGCGCCGCGATCGCCGCACAGGCACCGGGAATCGGGCTGACCTTGATCCCGGCTTCGCGCGCGGCGCGCACCAGCCGGTAGCCCGGGTCGCTGACCAGCGGGGTACCGGCATCACTGACCAGTGCCAGCGACTCCCCGGCCAACAGGCGCGCCACGATCCGCTGCGACAACGCTTCTTCATTGTGGTCATGCAGCGCCACCAACGGCTGCTGGATGCCGAAGTGGGCCAGCAGCTGGCCGCTGCGGCGGGTGTCCTCGGCGCAGATCGCGGCCACCGAACGCAGCACGTCCTGCGCGCGCGGGGTCAGATCGGCGAGGTTGCCGATCGGGGTGGCAACGACATACAGCGTGGGGACAGCACTCATCAGCGGCTCTTCCGTGGTCAAGGGTAGAATCGTACCGTTCCCCGGCCACGGCCGCTGCCCCCATCGAATGGACCTGATCATGAACAAGCCCGTCGTACGGATCTCCGCCCTTTCGTTGTCGCTGATGCTGCTTGCCGGCTGCGCCACGACCAGCTTCACCAGTGCGCCGGATTCGCCGGCCCAGAGCCAGGCCCTGGCGCTGATCGAGCAGGGCAAGCCGCGCGATGCGGCGGTCCAGCTGGAAGCCCTGGCCAACACCCTGCGCGGCAGTGCCCGCAGCGCCGCCCTGGCCGATGCCGCCTTTGCCTGGCACGAAGCCGGTGATGCCACCCGCGCCCGCACGCTGCTGGCCCAGGTCACTGCGCGCCAGCTCAGCGGCGCCAGCCTCCAGCGCTACCAGCTGACCACGGCCGAACTCGCGCTGGCCGACAAGCAGCCGGCCCAGGCGCTGGCCGCACTGAAAGAATCGGCCGACGCGGTCACCCCCTCGCTGCGTACCCGCTGGCAGTTGGCGCGCGCCAACGCACTGCAGGCCACCGGCGACAACCTCGGCGCCGCGCTTGAGCGCGCCCGTGCGCACGCCGCGCTCTCCGGCAAGGCGCGCAGCGACAACCAGCAGGCCATCGCCGGCCTGCTCGGCACGCTGGACGATGCCACCCTGCGCGCCCGCGCGGCGGCACTGCCGGCCAACGAGCCGCTGTACAACTTCGCCGGCCGTGCGCTGATCGCCCGGGGCCTGCCGCTGCCGCGTCCGTTCGATCGCGAAGGCGCCTCGCAGTTCGATACCAGCAAGCGCCCGCCGGCGATGAGCGATGGCTATCGTCCGCCCGTGAAGATGGCCGTGCTGCTGCCGCTCAGTGGCCGCCTGGCCACCGCCGCGCAGCCGGTCCGCGATGGCCTGCTCAGCGGTTACTACGGTGAAACCCGCCGCCGTCCGGACATCCAGTTCATCGACACCGCCGGTACCGCCGCCGGTGCCGTGGCCGCCTACGACAAGGCGGTGACCGCCGGTGCCGATTTCATCGTCGGCCCGCTCGGCCGCGATGAAGTGGATGCCGTGTTCGGCCGCCGCGAACTGCCGGTGCCGGTGCTGGCCCTGAACCGCGGCAAGGACACCCCGCCGGCGGGCAGCGCCGGTTTCTCGCTGGCCCCGGAAGACGACGGCATCATCGCCGCCGAGTACCTGCGCGGACGCGAGCGCAGCAAGGTGCTGGTGATCCACAGCAATGATGACAACGGCCGCCGTGCCGCCGCCGCCTTCCGTGAGCGCTTCGCGCAGCGCGGTGGTCAGGTGGTGGCCACCATCGGCGTCAGCGACACGGTCGGCGACATTGGCGCGCAGGTGCGTGCGGCCGGCGCCATCGACGGTGTGTTGCTGGCAGTGAAGGCGCCGCAGGCGCGTGCACTGACCCCGCAGCTGGCGCTGGCCGGTGCCGGTGGCGCCAGCCGCGTCGGCACCTCGCAGCTGACCGTCGGTGCCGGCAAGCCGGAAGAAGACATGGCGCTGGACGGCATCGTCTATCCGAACGAAGCCTGGAACGTGCGTGGCGTGCCCGGCCTGCCGGCCGCCTCCACGGCCGGGCAGATCCTGCCCTCGGCGCGTGGTGCCTCCGGTCGCCTGTTCGCGTTCGGTTTCGATGCCTGGAAGATCAGCGCCTACCTGGACAAGGTCGCGACGGAAGGCGGCCTGGCCGGCGCCACCGGCACCCTGTTCCTGGACAGCAACGGCAACGTACTGCGGGTGCCGGCATGGTCGACCTTCAGCGGTGGCCGGCCGATGCCGATCGCCAGCAGCAACTGAGCCACGTGCCCACCGGGCGCGCGGTACGCGGTGCGGCGGTGGAAGCCGCCGCGCAGCACCATCTCCGTCAGGCCGGGCTGCGCCCGGTCACCACCAACGCGCGGTATCGCCGGGGCGAGATCGACCTGATCATGCGCGACGGCGATGTCGTCGTGTTCGTGGAAGTGCGCTACCGCGCCACTGCCCGCTTCGGCGGCGGCGCGGCTTCGGTGGACCTGCGCAAGCGACGCAAGCTGGTGATCGCCGCGCAGCTGTTTCTGCAGTCCCATCCCTGGCTGGCCGAGCAGCCCTGCCGCTTCGACGTGGTTGAAGCCAGTGGCGAGCCCCCGCAGCTGAACTGGCTGCGCGACGCGTTCCGGCTGGACGACTGCTGATGCCCTCCATCTTCACCCACGCCGCCATCCCGCTGGCGCTGTGGTGCGCCGCGGATCGCGGTCGCATCGCCGCGCCGTTGCTGGCCGCGGGCGTGGTCGCGGCGATGCTGCCCGACGCGGATGTGCTGGCCTTCGCGCTGCACATTCCCTATGCCGACAGCTTCGGCCACCGCGGGGCCAGTCATTCGATCGTGTTTGCCGCGGTGCTGGCCGTGCTCGCTGCCCTGCTGCATACGCGCCTGCGCGCCAGTGCAGTGCAGGCCGCCGCATTCGTTGGCATCAGTGCCCTGTCGCACCCGCTGCTGGACGCGTTCACCTCCGGTGGTCTCGGGGTTGCGCTGTGGTGGCCGTGGAGTGGCGAGCGGTTGTTCGCGCCGTGGCGCCCGATCCGCGTATCGCCGTTCGCCGGGCAGTTCTTCAGCGCGCACGGGCTGGCCACTGTTGTGTCTGAACTGCGTTGGGTGTGGTTGCCGCTGGCCGCCGCCGTGATCGGCTGGCGGCTGATCCAACGCGCCCCTGTGAATTCCCGGAACGCCTGATGTCGACCCCCCCCGCCCTGCCCGCCGCCTTCCTGTCCACCGTGCAGGCCCTGCTGGGCGACGACGGGTGGCGCACCGATGACGCGGCACTGGCCGCCCATGCGCAGGACAACTCCTGGCGCAGCCAGCTGCCGCTCGGCGTGGCGTTTCCGCGTGACCGCGAGCAGGTGGTGGCGCTGGTCCGCGCCTGTCGCACGCACCACGTGGCCCTGGTGGCGCGCGGCGCGGGCACCGGCACCACCGGCGCGGCGGTGCCGGTCAACGGCAGCATCGTGCTGTCGTTCGCGCGCATGGCGCGCATCCTCGCCATCCAGCCCGGCAACCGCTGCGCGGTGGTCGAACCGGGCGTGCTCAACGGCGACCTGCAGCAGGCGCTGATGCCGCACGGCCTGTTCTGGGCACCGGACCCGTCCAGTGCGGAGATCTGCAGCATCGGCGGCAACCTGGCGTGCAATGCCGGTGGCCCGCGCGCCGTGAAGTACGGCACCAGCCGCGACAACGTGCTCGGCCTGGTGGCGGTCACCGGTGCAGGCGACCTCATCCACTGCGGCGGCGCTTACACCAAGGACGCCACCGGCTACGACCTCACCCACCTGCTGGTCGGCAGCGAAGGCACCCTGGCGCTGATCGTGGAAGCCACGCTCAAGCTCACCCCGCTGCCGGTCGCCCAGGCCGGGTTGCGCGTGCTGTACCGCGATGCGGATGCCGCCGCCGCAGCCGTGTCGCGCCTGATGGCACAACCGGTGGTGCCCACGCGGCTGGAATTCATGGACGCGCGCAGCCTGGCGCTGCTGCGTCGCAATGGCGCCGACGTGCCCGAGGCCGGTGCGATGCTGCTGGTGGAAGCCGACGGCGACCACGACACCCTGCCCTACCTGCTGCAGGCACTGGCCACCGCCGCCGAGGGCGACGGCCTGCTGGCGCTGGACGTGGCGATGGAAGGGGCCGCACGCGAGAAACTGTGGGCCGCGCGCAAGGCGCTGTCGCCCGCGCTGCGCAGCATCGCCCCGGGCAAGATCAACGAAGACGTGGTGGTGCCGGTGTCGCGCATCCCTGACCTGGTCGCCGGCGTGCAGGCGCTGGCGCGCGAGTACACGCTGACCATCGTCACCTTCGGCCATGCGGGCAACGGCAACCTGCACGTCAACATCCTGTACCACCCCGACGACGCCGACGAGAACGCACGCGCGCATGCCGCGCTGCCGAAGATCTTCGAACTGACCTTGGCGCTCGGCGGCACGTTGTCCGGCGAGCACGGTATCGGGCTGGCCAAGCGCGATTTCATGGCCCAGGCCTTCTCCCCCGCCACGCTGGCGGCGATGCGGGCGATCAAGCACGCGCTGGATCCGGACGGCATCCTCAACCCGGGCAAGGTGCTGCCGCCGGGGTGATGCGGGTTCATGCCGCGGGCGCGGATGGCAGCCGGATGGCGCCCCGCTCTACGGCAGCCGGGCAGAGCCCGGCGCTACGGTGCGTGGTGCGCGCTGGGTGATGTCGATCAGCGTGGTGCGGAAATCCGGCAGCAGTACGCGGTTGCCGTGACCGCTCAGGTGATCGTTGTCGAAGAACAGCGGCTGGTCACCGTCCATGGCCGAACACGTCTGCGCACCACACAACAGCGGTAGCGGATCCCAGACGTGCAACGACGGATAGCGGTCGCTCAGCGCGGCCAGCAGTTCCAGCTGCGGTGCACGCAGCAGCTCCAGGTCGGCGCGCGCCATGTCCAGCCCGCCGGCGCAGGCCGGATTCATCCGGTTGAATCTGTCCGTGCAGCGATACGCCCCCGCCTTGAACAGCGGCAACGGCGCATCCACCACCACGTGCACGCCCAGCCGTTGCAGCCGGTCCAGCACCCGCTCCGCCTCGGCGCGCGCAGCGGCGGCATCGGACGGCGTGCGCTCTGCCAGCATCTGCTGGAACACCACCGCATCGCCATTGCCCCAGTCGCGGCCGCGCAGCTCGGGCATGCGCAGCGATGCCAGCAGCACGATGTCGCCCGGTCGCGCCTGCGCCTCGATGCGGGACAGCGCCCGCTCGGCGAAGGACCGGCAGTCGGCCGGGGCCGCGCGCAGCAGATTGACGATGCCGCACCCACCCTGATCGTCCTGGCGCACCTCCATGCCGGTCTGCCGCGCCACCATCGACGTCAGGGTGCGATACGCGGCGGCATGCGAGTCACCGGCGACGAACAGGCGGCGGCCGGCCAGCCCGGGCGCGTCCACCGGGTCAAGCGGCCGCCATGCAGGGTACTTGCGTGCCTGCCACGCGTCGCCGTCGCGGGTGCTGCTGAGCGATATCTGCTCGTGGAAGTTCACCATGCTCCAGGCCAGCAACGCGGCGCCGGCCACCACCGGCACCGCCATCGCGAGCACCCTGGCGGGGGCCTTTGCCGCCAGCGCGGGGGCGCGGCGCAGCGGCGTTTCCACCCAGCGGTAGGACGCCGAGGCCACCAGCAGAAGCAGGATCGGGTACAGCCACAGCGCTGCCCCCTGAAGGCCGTAGGTCCAACGCAGCAGGACCAGCAGGGGCCAATGCCAGAGGTAGAGCGAGTACGAGATGCGGCCCAGGTAGGTCAGCGGCCCCCATGACAGCAACCGCGCGTACCCGGTCGTGGCGGCACCCTCTGCAGACACCGCGGCAAGCAGCAGCAGCGCGCCGATCACCGTGAGGGCCACCCCCGGGAAGGGCAGCGGCAGCGACGGTGCCAGCACCACGCCTGCGCCCAACAGCGCCCCCCCTGGCCATGCCAGCCGACGTCCGCGCGGCGCACCGCCACGGGCCGTCATCCATTGATACAGCAGCGCGCCAGCGGCCAGTTCCCAGAAGCGCGCGGGCAGCAGATAGAAGGCAGTGGTGGGCGCAACGCGGCTTTGCCATGCCGCCAACACCAGAGACACCAGCGACACGATCGGAAGCAGCCAGCGCAACGAAGGGAAGCGCTGGCGACCGCGCATCCAGGCGATGAACAGCACGGGAAAGACCAGGTAGAACTGCTCCTCCACGCCCAATGTCCATGTATGCAGGAACGGATTGAGGTCCGCACCGGGCGAGAAGTAGCTGTCCTGTTGCCCCGCCAGCACGATATTGCTCAGGCCAAGCAGCGCGGCCATGCCGGTCTGGTCGAACTGTTCATTGCGCCATGCCCGCGGAATCAGCAACGCCGACAGCACGAACGTGACCACCAGCATCAGCAGCAGCGCGGGCAACAGGCGCAGCACGCGGCGACGATAGAAATCGAGCAGCAACGTACCCGGTGGCGTGTCACCCCGTGCCGCCAGGGACTGGCTGATCACGAAGCCTGAAATGACGAAGAACAGATCCACACCGGTGAAGCCGCCCGGCAGCAGCGGGGCATCGACATGGAAGACGATGACGGCCAGCACGGCGAGCGCGCGCATGCCGTCAATGGCGGGATTGTGGGAGCATCCAAGCGTGCGCATGTGGGCAGCCGAGGTGAGGTGACCCACAGCATCACGGTAAGGGGGGATGCGCTTCAAAGGGCAAACGCGACAGCGCGCGCCGTCGTTTCGCTGCGGTATGGGTTGGCCTGCGGCTGCGTATTCGCAGGCCCTATCTAAACCTCCCTGCCCATTGGCGGGAGGGCAGCGACCGAACGGGATGCAGCGGGTAGTGGGGTCGACTCAAGGATTCGCGTCGAACACCACGGTCATCTGCCCGTCCCAGCGCGAGCCGGGCAGCTGCACGATCGTCTCCACGGCGGCGCGGTTGGCCGTGAACCGCAGCGTCGAGCGGCGCTGCATCAGGTACCCCTCGGGGCTGAAGCGCGGCGCGAGCGCGTCGTCGGCCGATAGCGGCGTGTCCTGTGCGGGGCGTCCGTCCTTCAGATTGCGCATGCCCGGAATGGTCACGTCCACGTCCACGGGCACCACCACGTCATCGGCTGCATTGCGGATGCCACAGCCACTGCCGGCTGCATGTTCGCAGCGAAGCTTCATGCTGAAATCCATCGACGAGGTGAGGTGGAACGGCAGCGCCTGGCGCAGCCGTGCGGGCACCTTCCCATGGTTGATCCACTGCGACCAGCCGCCGTCCGGCACCAGTGGCACGCGCGGCGTTTCGCTGGAAAAGCGCACCTGGAAATCATGTATCACATCGAAGACGAAGTTCATCCGGATCGCCGTGGTGCCGGTGATGCTGTCGCCCAGGTCGATGTCGGCATCGGCGCCGCCCGTGGTCCAGGTTTCCTGCGCCGTATAGCGGCCATCCTGCAGGGTCATCGCATTGGGAAGTGCCACCTGAATGCCGATGCCGACGTTGCGGTAGGCGTAGGTCCGCCCGTCCCTTATACGATTGCTGTAACACGCCTGTGGGTTGCGCGGATCGCGGACGCCCCAGCCGCCGTTGGACCACCCCAACCCACCGGCACCCCGGATCGCGGTGCAGCCACCGCTGATGCCGTGGTACCACGGATCCGCCCCACGCCCGAAGTTCAATCGCAGGGAAATGGCGACAAAGCTGATCTCCGCGTCGAACGTACGCCCGGTGTTGACATCCTGCAACGTGATCGTGCGCGGCGCCGGAAAGCGCACATACGTCGTGTCGCGCTGCGCCGTGCCGGTCTGCGGGCCCGACTTGCGCCAGTACTCCCCTCCCCCCAGATCAAAGATGTAGGCCCCCTTCTGGGCACATTGCGTTGGCCGCCAATTGCAGAAGGCGCCGCGTGGCGTGGTGTTTTCGAATGCCGTATTGCCGGGGTTCAACGCGTTCGGCCTGAACTGGCCGGTGACGGTCACTTCGCGTACCTGGGCGGCCACCGGGGTGGCGTGCAGCGCGAACAGGACAAGCATCAGCAACGGGAGACATTTCATGGCGGCAACCTGCAGGCCTGGGGGAAAGGGGCGATTCACTGCACGGCAACCGGCGGCGGGCAGCGCACCCCGCCCACCATCAACAGGTCGCCTTCGCGCGGGTAGCTGGCCTGCTCCATCACCAGTTCACAGCGGGTGAGGTTGGGGTAGCGCAGTTCCACCACCGGCGCGCGTGCACTCAGTTCAAGGGTGAAAAATCCATCGTCCTGGCTCACGCTGCGCCCGGCGTGGTTGATCACCTGCACGCCACGCACCCCGCGGCCATCGGCATCCACGACCTGGCCCAATACGGTGAAGGTGCGCAGCACATCCACCGTGGCGTGCATCACCCCGCCCTTGTTGAGGTGGTAGTCGAGCGCGGCCGGCTGCAGGGTGGCCGCCGGGGCCGTGCGGCCGTCGAAATCGATCTGCACCTGGCCGGCGCGGTAGGCGCTGACCGGCACGAAGTTGCGGCCCGGCCGCAGCACCACGCTGCCGCTGCGGCTGTCGTCGGCGCGCAGAACGACATCGGGGACGTCGCTGCGCACGTCCACGATGATGCCGGTGTCCACCGCACCGCTGCGGCCCTGGCCAATGACCGCCACGTGGCCGCCGCCGAACGCCACGGTGCTGTCCAGGTTGGCACTGCCGCTCAGTTGGCCGCTGCCCGCCGCGCGGTACAGCTGCGCATCACCTTCCAGCACTGCATGCTGCAGGTAGGCACCGGCACCGGCGCCTACGCCGCCGCGGTCCGCACCCACGGTGCCGGTCACGCTGCGCAGCACCGGGCCATCCAGGTGCTGGCTGACGGTGGCGGCGAGGTACCCGTCGCGCTGCCCGTTGTCCCCGGTTCGGCTGCCCAGGCTGCCACTGTAGCTGCGGCGATCACTGCCGAGCGCAAGGCTCACCGTCAGGTCGATGCCGCGTTGGCGGCGGTAGCCGGTATGGCGATTGCCCGGACGGTCGTGGGCGGATACGCGCCAGTTCACGTCATGTCGCCCGAACAGTGTCTCGCGGCGGCCGTAGGACACGTCGATGCCGGTGCCACGGGTGAATCCGCTCGAGCGCGCGATACGCACGCTGGCCGTATCGCGGTGGCTGAAACGGTGGGTGATCGACACCGCCGTGGTGTCCTGCCAGCCGCCCTGGCGTTCCCATCGCGGCGCGAGCCCGGCGCCTGGCGCCACGCGGTGGCGTTGTTCGGCCCAACTGCGCGCGTGACTGGCCACGACCGACCCGGCCCGGTAGCGATACAGGCCCTGCAGGTCCAGGCCGCGCCCCCTGTCTGTGGCGGTGTACAGGTTGGTGTAAGCACTCAGCGCACTGCTGGCCTGCCAGTCCATCGACAGCCCGGTCGCACGGCGTTGCCCGATCTGCTGCACGGTGGCACCGGCCACCGCACGCGGATGCACCAGGTAATTGACCACCGCGCCGGCGGCCACCTTGCCGCTGTCCGCATCGCTGCTGCTGCCGAGCAGGCCGCGCTGCTGGCCGGCGAACGCGCTGTAGCGCCAGCGCCGCGTCGGGTCGCGCCAGCGGCTGGGCTTGTGGATGGTGGCCGCCTCGCGCGAGGCTTCGCGTCCGTCCACCACCACGCGCAGGTCCACCTCGTAGATACCGCCCGGCAAGCGCCGTGTATCGATTTCCTGGATCCCCGGCCTGACGGCCTGGGTGGACAACAGCACGCCATCGCGCAGGATCTCTACCACCCCGTCGCGACTGGCGGTGACATGGACCGGGTACATGCTGGCGCTGCGGGTATCGGCCAGCAGGATGTCCGACGAGCCGACCATGACGCCCAACGCAGTGTCGTTCTGCGTACCGGGTGCGCGCGGCTGGCGGATCACGCCTTCGAAGGTGGGCAGGAAGTAGCCGGCGCGCACGAAGTGGTCGCCCAGCTCGCGTTGTGCGTACAACGCGCTGAGGTAGTGGTCGGCGCGGCCAGGCTGCGCATGGTACTGGTAGCTGCCCAGCGTGCTCCAGCGACCCAGGCTGCCACGCAGCTCGGCGCTGTAGCGGGTGGCCGTGGGCTGGTCCTGGCCCCCGTGCACGGCCAGGCTGTTGCGCAGGATCAGGCCGCGGCTGCCCCCCTCGGGCTGGGCAACGTGGCGGTCCTCGCCCCGCGCGCCGCCCGGGGTAAGCAGGCTGAGCAGCGAATTGGAGAGACTGTAATGCAGCGCCGACAGCCCGCGGCAGGCCTCGTGGCAGACGCCCAGTGGCAACGGCTCGGCCAGCTGCGTCGCCCAGCGTGCACGTTCACTGGGTGGCAGGCGGCTGTCATGGCTGTCGACGAAGTCCACCACCTGCACGCGGTTGTCGTCGTGCAGCACCACCTCGGCATCGCCGAGGTACTGCCCGTCCAGCTCCACGCGGACCGTGAGCGGGGTGCCGAACAGATGCGCGCGGAACTCGGCCGGCATGCGCTCGCGCTGTTCCAGAAGGCTGGGCAGCTCACCCGGTGCCAGGCCCCCGGCCTGCGAGGACGCGGCAACGACAATGGCACCGATGGCGACGGTCAACCGGGCCATGGGCGGGCATGCGCGAGGGCGCCTGGGAAACATGGTGCGTTCTCCGGCCTCCCTGCCGCATCCGTGGATGCGGCAGGGAACGCCTGCAGGGCTCACGGATCGGCGATATCACTTTCGAAGATCATGTGGAACTGGCCGCCATAGCTGCCCTGTTTGTAGCCACCGGTCGGCACCGTCGGGGCGATGGCAAAGGCCAGCGATTTGCCAGCGGCCGCCTGCGCCGCGTTGGCGACGGTGAGCTTCGTGCCGCCCGCAACCGGCACGGCCACGTTGTCCAGCTTCACCACCAGGTCCACGACATCGGCAGCCGACGCCATCTGCGCCGGGGCCGACAGGTAGGCGGTGATGGCGGCCGACGACTTGACGTTGATGACACGGCCGGTCAGTTCACCCAGTACCTGTCGCGCGGTATCCCACGGCAGGTTCTGCGGCAGGCCTTCCCAGCCATCGGGCGTGGATACCTGCAGACCGGCGGTGTTGGGCACGTCGGCCGTGACGTTCACGGTGATCGACTTGGTTTCGATGGCGGCGTGGCTCAGCGCCGGGGCCAGCAGCGCGGCGGTGGCGGCCGCCAACGCGTAGGTTTTCAAGGACATGGTGTTGCTCCAGGAAGAGTGGATGGATACAAGACGCCAGGACATGGGCACAGCACCCCCTGCGGGTGCCTGGCGGACCCGATGGGGCATGAACAGCGGGAGGAACGGAACGGTCAGCGGCGCGAATCGATACCGCGCTGGCTGTCGCCCTCCTTCAGGTCGTAGCGGAGGAATCGGCCGTCGGCCAGTTGCAGCGCGTAGGAGCGCCCGGGCCGGACGTGGACGATGATGCCGGGCGTGCAGGTGTCCGGGCGGGCGCGCTCGCACTGGCGCAGGTTGTCCAGCACCACGGTGGCGTTGCCGTGGTTGTACACGCGGCCATCCTGCAGGCGGGTGTCGTAGTGCGCGTGTTCCGGCGCGATGAACAGGATCGTGCCGTACCCGGTGAACATGCGGATGGACGCGTTCAATTCCGCCGCTTCCTGCGCCTGTTCTTCGCTGAGCGAGAATTCCTCGGCGCTGGGTGCCACCGGGATGAAGCGCAACCGGTAATAACGTTCCTGGTCACGTGCGCCGCGATAGACCAGGCGCGTGGCCTGTTGGCCGTTGCCGGCAATGATCAGGCGGCTGGGGCTGGCGATGACACCGTGCGCGCCAGGGGCGTTGCGTACCAACGCCGCGCCGTCCACCGGCGTTTCACTGGCCTGTCCTTCCGCATCGAAGTGCATCTGGGTCACTTCCACGCGCACGTAGGCCGTGGCGTCACCGGTGTTGCGGATGCGCTTGAGCAGGTTGCTGTGGGTAGGTTCCAGGTAGTCGAACAGCGGCCCGACGCTGATCTGCGGTGTCGCGGCGGCGGCCGGCAAGCAGAGCGTGGACAACAGCAGGGCAATGAGGAAGCGGGGCATGACGCAGCTCGCGTTGGAGAGCGCACAGTCTGTGCACTCTCCCCCAGAGCGGCCATGCAATTAGTTGCAAATGCAAATATCTATCGATTGCATCAATTCGACCTATCATCGCGGCCCGCCAGCACGTGGCGGGCCGCCCTGCCGTCCGCTAGTTGTAATCGACAGTGAGGATCGCCTGCGCCCGAATGCTGCCGCTGCTGACGGGCCCCGTCCGCACATAGCGCGCCTGGTAGTTCAGGGGCTCCCAGATCATGGCGTCCGTCCAATCACCATACCGCCATCGACGCCCCATCTGGATCGGCGTGGACGACTGCAGCAACTGCAACCGGACGCCACCGGCATCGGAGTCCGCCGTGGGTGTCAACACGTCTGCGGTACTACCGGGCAACAGGGCATCGCTCCACGTAAACCCGACATCCACTGCCTTGTTGATACACCTGAACTCCACGGTGAAATCTGTCGTCGCCGCCGTGCTTCCGTCTGTCGGCAGGTCCGCCAGCGTCACATCCGGCAGCGCGATCGCGCTGGAGGGCATCCGCAACCGGCATTGGGGCCGACTGACAACCAGGTGCTGGAGCCTATTTACGATGGATACCGTAGGCAAGCCGGGAAAGCCGTCTGCGACTACGCTGAAATAGGTATTGACCGTATCGCGCTGGTCGGTCATCTCTCCACCGCGCGAAACGATCGCCACCTGTACCTGGGCCATGACGAAGCCGGAGGCAGGGACCCTTCTGTCGACCTTTATGACCCGATCCAGCCAGAGAGGGGTGACGGGATCGCGCATACCGGCGCCCACCTCACGGAAGACGATCAGCGGCGACGTTGCATGCGTGCCGTACGCGGGATAGCGGACGCCGTCAATGGTGACATCGCGGACGTAATTCCATCCACTTCCCGCCTGAGGGGCAACGGTCAGCACGACCCGTGTTCCGACGTCGCACGTCCATGCAACACGCGGCTCGGTGCGGAACGGGAGCAACACCACGTCCGGGCGCAGCTCTTCCTCGAAACTGAGCGAGGTGTTGGAGCTCGCGTACTGCTCCTCGACTATGCATGCACGCGCGTCAGCGGACACAACGTAGAACGCCGCCATCAGGATGATCATGGTCAGTTGCCCGGGCCGGTAAACAGCCGACCGCCTGGATGTGAGGACGCGGCTCATTCGTAGGTCGCCGTCACCACGATTTCAGTGGACACTCCACCGGCCACAGCAACCGCGCCGGTCGGCAGGAAGTACGCGGCGCGCAGGTCGAAGCGCGCGGTGGCACCGGTGACCAGCACCTCGATGTCAGTGTCGCCATCCTTGAGGTAGGTACTACCGGTGGTGCCCGATAGCAGCGAGACCGATACGCCATCAGCGGGGCCGGTGGTTTCCGTGTTCTTCCAGCGCGTGGCGTCGCCATCGGCAGCGGTGCCGGCGAACGCAAGGGCGGCCTTGTTCACGCCCACGCACCCGTTGAATTCCAGCGCGCCGGCCTTGATCTGGCTGTCCGCGCCGGGCGTCAGGTCGCTGGCCTTGATCGCGTCCAGCGTGATGGCCGGTGCGGTCAAGGTGCAGGTTCCGGGCAAGACGCGACCACTGATGGTAAGGGTGGCGGTGTCGGCAAACGCGGTGGGTGTCGTGGCCACCAAGGCAGCACAGAGGGTGACTCGGGCAAGGGTGTTCATGGGGGACTCCTGTTGGACGTGGGCGGGGGAAGGGAATTCAAGGCGTGTGGGTCGCGTCGGCGTGGTCACGTGCGGCCTGCAGGCCCGCACCTGGCGAGGGCAATGGCGTACAGGCCGACTGGTTCCAGGACAGGCCATGGGCATCGGGTGCATCAGGCGTGGTGTACGCCATGCGGCAGCGGCGGGGACCCTCTGGATCCACGATGAGCACACCGGTGGACGGCGCGCCGCGCAGCTGGATGACGCCCCCCTGCCCGACCGCACCGAACGCGCGGCCGGCCTCATCTTCAACACGGGCCGCGAACGGGAGCGGCTGGCCCAGCGCATCGGTGGCATCGATGAACAGCGTGCGTTCGTGGCTGGCGTTGAACGCCACGCGGACAATGCTGCCCGCCGTCGGCGCCACCCGCTGTGAGGTCTGCTGCAGCTCAACGTCCAGCGGCAGGCCAGCGGGATCCAGCTCGATCTGGTTCCAGCGGTAGGGACTGATGTGCGGGAGCAAGGCGTATCCGTTGCGCGCTATCCGGGTGTCGTTGCCGTAACCGACCTTCGCCCCATGCGCTGCGTCGGCATGGATCAACGCAAAGCCGTCACCCACTGGCGCGCCAAGGTTGATGCCACCCGCGTGCAGGGCCAGACTGCCGGCAGCACCCAGTGCCAGTGCTCTGTAAGGGCCTGCGTGGCTGTACCCCGCACTGACGTTGCCCCGGCCCCCCTGATAGGCGGCATATCCGCTGAAACTGCTCTGGCCGGCACGGGCGTCACTGGCGGACAGGCTGTAGCTGAGCGCGCCGGCATCGCCCCGCATACCGGTGAGGCCAAGCTGGCCCTGCGCGCCACTGGCGCCGCGGCTGACCAGGCCGCTCAGCCGCGGGGCACCGGGGCTGTGGCCCAGCGGCACGCTAACGGTGAACGCATAGCGGGTGTCCTGTCGACCGTTGCCCATCTGGTAGCGCAGGGCGGAAATGCCGTAGTTGGCGCGGCGCCACGTGCTCTGGAAGCGCAGCTGGAAATCGCTTTGCCGGGTGGTGCGGTCCCAGTAACTGACATGCCCCCCACTGAGCGACAGCGCACTGCGCTCGCCCAGCCGCTGCGAGAGGTTCACCTGGTAACGCTGCCGTGCGCGGCGGCCATAGCCCCAGTCATCGCTGCGCGCGTCAGCGACATCGCTCAGGGTGAGGTAGCCCCGTGTACTGTACCGATGTGCGGCCAGACCGAAATTGGTGCCACTGGCGGCGATGTAGCGCTGGAAGTTGATCCGGAAACTGTTGCCGGTGACCTGCTCACCGTTGCTCAGTCGCGCGCGTGAGTGGGTGATATCGCCACCGAACGCACCGAGCGGGGTGTTCATCGCGCCGCCAAACAACGCGGCCTGGAACCCCTCGCTGGCCTGCACGCCGCCCAGCGCGGTGAAACGGTTGTTGAGGCCGCGCACGTACGTACCTTCGGCAAAACCGCAGGTTCTCACCGCCCCGACGCGCAACGCGCAGATGTCCGCCGGTGGCACTGTAACGGCTGGATCCCGGTCGCAGCGCCTGCGGCACCGCAGAGAAGCTCACCTTGAATCGCTGCTCGCGGCCATCGGTTTCGGTGACCGTCACCTGCAGATCGCCACCGAAGTTGGTGGGGTAGAGGTCTTCAATGGAGAACGGGCCGGGGGCGACGGTTACCTCATGGATGACGTTGCCGTTCTGTCGGATGGTGACCACCGCGTTGCCCTCGGCGATTCCCTGTACCACCGGTGCAAACCCGCGCAATGAGTCAGGCAGCATGCGGTCGTCGGTGGCTACGCGCACGCCGCTGAACGCAACGCTGTCGAACAACTCGCCCCCCGTGCTGCCCTGCCCCAGCAGCAGTTGGCTGTTCCAGTCCGGCAGATCACGCTGCAGGTGGCTGCTGATGACATCGTGCTGCGAGCCCAGCGTGCCGTGGCTGAAGAACGCGCGATGGCGCAAGCGCCATGCGCCGAGGTTGAAACCGGCGCTGATGCCGGCAGCGGTGGTGTTCTGCGCAGTGCCGCGGTTGTGATTGATGCTGTAGTCGACGAAGGCGGCGGTGATGCCGCGATCGCGAAGCGCGGGGGCGACATAGCCTCGCGCGGTGCTTGCCCTGGACGCCTGTGGCAGGGTGACAAGAAGCTGCAATGCGGCACTGTCGAACGTGACGGTAGCACCTTGCACCAACGCGGGTAGATCCACGCATGCGGTCTGCTCGCTGTCCAACGCGGCAAGGTAGCCCTCCTTCAGTCCCAGCTGATGGACAAGCGCAACCGGCAGGCACGCCAGCGCGCCCTGCGGCGCCGGCGCCGCCGCGAAGGTGATGTCGCGGCTGTCGAGGAACTGCCCGTTGACCACCAGATCCAGTGGATAGACGCCGGGTACCAGCGGGTTGCCGTGTACATAGCGCTGCAGGTCGATGGCTTCGCCACCGATCAGGAAGCCGTCGCTGAACTGCACGCTGTCAGAACCATCTGCACGGCAGACACCAGACACCCCGAGCGCCAGCGCCATGCTGACGGCGGCGACCAGGCCGTGAGGGGCACGATGGGGGAGCGGAGCAGCGAGGAACGAACAGGCCTTCATGGCAGTACTTCGATGTCAGTTGAGACCGACATCGCCCTTGAGATGAGGGGCAGCAGCGTAGGCGTCTGCCCTGCGTCATCCCATGCAATTAGTTGCAATGATCAATGCATGACGCTGGATTTTAGTGGCCCAGCCTATCCCGAGACGCAGCCTATCGTTTGCAACTTTTTGCATGGTTGCTTGAGATTCTGCGGCGGATACTGCGCCGCACAAGTTCCTCACCCCGAGCGTCAAACATGATGAAAAAAACGAACATCGCGATCATTTCAGTGCTGGCAGCGGCGGTCGCACCGTCAGCCGTGGCCGAGACGCTGGAAGTCACCGGCGAGCTGATGACCTCTACCTGCGTGGTGGACTCCACGGGTGGCACCATCAGCGTCGCCATGGGCAAGGTCGATCTGAAGTCGGTCAACGCAGACACCCGCGCCGGCCAGAAGAACTTCAGCATTGCCCTGGACTGCTCCGGCTCCACCGGATCACAGGAGGTGGGGGTACGCTTCGGGGGCACCCCGGATGGCAGCACGGGCAACCTGGCCCTGACCGCGACCTCCACTGCCGACAAGGTAGGTGTCGCGCTGTACGACGCCGCCGGCAGTCACCAGAAGATCGGCGAGGATCCCACTCAGTGGGTCACCATTCCGGCAGACGGCAAGGGCCAACTGGACTACAGCGCGTGGTACGCATCGCCGGGCAAGGACGCGACCGCCGGGACCGCGAACGCATCGGGCGACTTCGTGGTGCTCTACAAGTAACGGCCTCCACGGCGCCGGCACCCTGGGTGTCGGCGCCTCCCAGTACATGAGGTAGCTCCCATGAAGTTCCGTGCAATGACCTCATTGGCCGCGCTGCTGGCGGCTGCAGCAGCACTGCCTGCGTCGGCGGCCGTGACGCTGCAGGGCACGCGCATCGTGCACGATGCAGGCAAGGGTCGAGACGTTGCCGTCAAGGCGACCAATAGTGGCGACCGCCCGGCGATGACCCAGGTCTGGATCGACGACGGTGACAGCCAAGCGCGTCCCGAAACGGTGCGCCCTCCCTTCCGACTGACCCCGGCCGAACCACGCCTGCTGCAGGCGCACCAGGGTCAGGCGTATCGCATCACCTATGCACCGCGACCGTCGGAGGCACCGCTGCCAACCGACCGCGAATCGGTGTTCTATTTCAACCTGCTGGACATTCCGCCCAAGCCGACCGATGCCGCAGGCAAAAACCTGCTGCAGTTTGCAGTGCGGACCCGCGTGAAGCTGTTTCACCGCCCCGCCGGGTTGCCCGGCAACGCCCGCGATGCCGCGGCTGCGCTGGTATGGACCGGTGCGGGCAATGCCTTGCAGGTCACCAACCCTACCGCCTACCACGTCACCCTGAGCACGCTGACGCTGGCGGACGGCCGCAAGGTGGAGGTGGACATGATCGCCCCGGGCCAGCAGGTGCGCTACGCGCTGCCGGCGGGTGCCCCGATGCCAGCGAAGGTGACGTTCCAGTGGCTGGACGACTACGGCACGCCGCGGGACCAGCAGGCGACCGTGAGCATCCCGTAACACCCGCATCGCGACCGTGGCGCCGGGCTCTGCCCGGCTGCTTTATGTGGATGTTCCAGCGCAGCCGTAGAAGGGAGCCGGGCATCGCCCGGCTCCTTTTTTTTTACCAGCGCACGCGCATGCCCAGCTGTCCGCCCACGTTGCGGTAGGCGTGGTCGCCACACTGTACGCTCATGCCGCCCCAGGCCGACCAGCGCTGACCCAGCTTCAGCTCGGCACCGGCCTGCACTTCATAGCGGTCGCGCGGCATGTCTGCGCCCAGGGTTTCGCCATTGAATGCGAGCGTGCTGGTGCGCGGTCCACGCAGCCAGTTCACCGCCATGTACGGCTGCACCACGTTGCCCGCACGGGTATCGTGGCCGAAGACGCGCACGCCCAGGCGGCCGCTGATGCCATCCGCGTCGGCGGTGTCGATCCGGGTGCCGTTGGCTTCCACGTGACCGTCTGCCCGGTAATCCACGTGCGATACCTGCAGCTGCGGCTGCACGTACAGGTTGGCGTGCGGTCCCTGCCAGATGGTGAAGGTGTAGCCGCCTTCGACCGACGTAGTGATCACCCGGGTGTCGTACTGCTCGCGCGGCAGGTCTACGCCCTCCACGCGGTTGTCAAAACGGCCCGCCTGCACACTGGCATCCACATAAGCGCCCTGGCTGCTGTCCGGTTGCTGCTGCCATGTGGCATACACACCCACCGCATTGCCCCGCACACGTCCCGTGGCGGTGTACCCGGTGAGGGGCGAGACCACGGTGCTGTCGGCCCGGCCGCTGCCCAGCATCACGCCCAAGGTGGTGCCATTGCGCTGCCAGAGGGCGCTGCCCACCTGCAGCAGCGACGTGGTGCCGTCCACGGCCAACTGGCCCCCTACCGCCTGGAAGTCGGCCTGCTGGCGGCCGACGCGTACCCACGCACCGTGGCCCTCGGCAAGGCCCGGCGCGCCGATGCGGTCATGCAGGCGATGCTGGAACATACCGTTGGCGGCGGTCTGGTTGGCCAGGTAGGCGCCGGCTTCCGGGCGCAGCACCCGGCCCGGCGGCGTGATCGGAATACCACCATCGCCCCCTTCTTCCGGGTCCGGGCCCGGCGTTGGATCCGGATCGGTGACACAGCCCGGCGAGGTGGGATCGTCCTGACAGCGGTCGAACCATTGCGAGCGCAGGTACCACTGGCCATCGCTGGGATCGGCGATGCCGCCCTGGAAAAGGAAGTACTAGTACGAACCGCCCACCGCACGCCCCGCCAAGGCGTAACGCCCCAGCGATGCACCGTCGACCTGGATGAGCTGAATGCCATCTTCGGTGGGTGCACCCACGCCACCGACGTTCTGCACGCGCAGGCTGGCGTCGCCACTGGTATCGCCGCGCACGTGCAGGCGGTCGATCACGGTGTCATCGCCCGCCAGCGCACCGTGAAACAGGAAGGTGCCGCCATCGCTGTGCAGGTCGCCGTCCACGGTGAGCAGGGTGCCCACCGCAGCACGCCCATCGGACAGGGCCAGCGTGCTGTCGCGCATCGTCAGCGCATCCACGCGTGCGTCACCGCGCAGGGTCCACTGGCTGCCGCCGTCCAGTTCCATGTGCTCCACGAGGTCGCTGCTGCCCCACCAGTGCGAGCCACCGGCGAGGCTGACATGCACCTGCGATTGCGGCACCAGCCCGTTCTCCAGGTCTTCGCGGGTGATGACAATGTCACCCTGCATCTGCGCGGCGTTCTCCAGCCGTACGTCGAAGCGACCGCTCACCGCGGCGTCCAGCGACAGTGCGGTGCCATTGCCTCCGGACAGCAGTGCGCCGTTGTCCAATGTCAGCCCCGCATCGCGGCTGCTACGCAGCCACACGCCGCCGTGCTGCGCGCTCACCAGCGAGCCACCGTCGATCTGCATGCGGCCGTTGTCATTGATCACCGCCGCCCAGGCGCCCGTGCCTTCAGTGCGTACGTGCGTATCGCGCAGCGTCATCTCGCCACGGCCGCCCGACAGCACACCATGCGAACTGATACCGGTGGTGCGGACCACGCTGTCGGCCAGGTGCACGCTGCCACCGAGCCGGGCGATGGCGCCGATGGCACCGTTGCCCTCGGTGAGGATATCGACGGCCTGCGCATGGGCTACCGGGGCCGGCGTGCCGGAGCCCTCCACATAAAGCCCGTGCCCGTTTCGACCGCCGGTACGCAGCGCGCTGTCGCGCAGGGTAGCCGCTCCGCCCAGCACCGACACCGCTTGATGCAGCTCGCCGTCGGCGCTGATGCGCGAACCGACCACCTCCAACTGCGCGTCGTTGAACATCAGGATGCCCACACCATTCTGTGTGGTGATGGAAGACCCTTCCACGCGCGCGGTGGCATTGCGCTGGTTGATGTTGATGCCGGTGCTCACGCTGGTGAGTACGCTGTTGCGCATGTCCAGCGCGGCCCCCTCCATCATGAACACGCCTGTGTGGCCATGAACCTGCGTGCCGTCCAGTGCGGCACTGCCGCCGCTCGCGCCATAGCTGAGCGCGGTTGCGTTGCTGCCACCGGCGTGGATGCGACCACCGCGCACCACCACATCGCCGCCCACCAGGATGCCCTGACCGGAGCGTTCGTGGGTGAGGTTGATGTCCACGTCTTCCAGCTCCACGACGCTTCCACGTCCAGCAAGGATGCCGGTGGAGCCAGCACCGTTTCCGTTGATCTGTACCGAACGCAGGGTCACATCGTTTGTACTCCCCGGCTCTATCCATACCGCCGCACCGCCGCCGGCGTGTTCAATACGCACGCGCTCGGCCAGCAGGGTGCCTCCGGCAACGAACAGGCCATTGGCACTGGTGCCGTGGATCTCGATCACGCTGTTGCGCAGCTCCGCGCTGCCCTCACGCAGCTCCACGCCGTGGGACAGACCGCCACGGGTGGTGATGTGGACGTTGTCGGCGATCAGGCTGCCGTTGCCCAGTTCGATGCCGCTGGCCGCAGTACCACTGGTCTCGATACGGGTGCCTCGCAGGTCCAGTCCGCCACCGTCATGCGCGGCCAGGCCGGCGGCACCGTAGCCGGTGGTGACCGCGCTACCAGCGCGCAACGCGATACGACTCCCAGCGCCCTCTACGCGTGCCCCTGATGCACGTTGGCCTTCGGTGCGCAGGTTGACCTCGCCCGACGGCACGATGCTGCCGCCGTTGCGTGCCATGAAGGCATGGCCTGCGGTAGTGCCCGGATCGGCAGGATCGGTGGTGTGATAGTCGCCGGTAGCGGGCGTCTGATCATCGCCGTCGGCGATGACCTGTTGGGCCATGGCCGGGTGCGCGGCGAAAAGTACAGCGCTCATGGCAAGCGCGAGTGTTTTATGACGTGGATGGATACAGCGCATAGGGATGCTCCTGGCAAATGCCGAGTGATCCTGACTATCGGAGTGATAGCGCACCATGCAAATTGTTGTAAGCGTCGTACAGATCTAAGACGTAGTGCTCTAAGCGACAGTGATCAGAAGCAATGTCAGCTTGGGCGATCAATCACACGATCGACCGCCTGAATCAAAACCGTCCGAACAATCGTCACCTCCTGCATTTGCAACTAGTTGCATGGGATGCCGAACGCCGTTCGACGAGACTTTCAGCCAACCCGATCCACACGCGCTGCGATGCCCCCGCTCACCCCGGTTTCACATTCACTGCATAAATCGTCGTACAGGTGAATCCGTAACCGTCTCAACACAGCGACGTGGCCGATGTTTCCCCTTGAAAGGACGTGACCATGAATTCTCCTGCACGCTCGAACCTCCGCTCGAATGTCCGCCCGACCCTGCGCCCGCTTGCACACGGGTTGCTGCTGGCCTTGACCGCCCTGCCCATGGGCGTGGCCCTGGCCGGTGATCTTGACGACCAGAGTGCCATCGTCGGTCCGACCGATCCGCGGGAAGCATGGAGCCTGATCAATGACTCGCAGCTGGCGGTGGCCGCTGGAAAGACGCTGCAGATTGTCGCCGACGGCACCTCCACCGTTACGCTCGAACGTGGTGCCGAGGTAACCCGCAGCGGTACCGCACAGGATGCCATCACGCTCTACGGCAACGCTCGTTTGGGCGCTGACAACAGCCGTATCCTGGGCGGAATTTCGCTTCGGGCCTTCAGCACCGAGGCGTACCTGCGCGACAGCGAGGTCATTGTCACGACTGCGGGCCTGCGGCCCACCGAACGCAAGGCCATAGGCGTGGATCTGGCTGCCGGTCCCGGCGGCGCCGGGGCGCGCAATCCCTATGCGTGGATCAGTGGCACCACCCTCCGCGTCGAGGACGCACCGGACACCAGCAGGCCCTACAACAGCGGCTTGGGTGTGCGGTTGCAGATGGGGCAGATGGACATCATCAATGGCTCGCATATCACCGCTGCCAACGTCGGCGCCATGCTGTGGGGTGAAGCGAATCCGGCGGGCAGCCTGCGCCTGGGCATCGACAACGCGACGCTGGAATCCGGTCGGGGTGCCGCGATCCAGGTCATGCCGTTGGAGGCAAACCGCTACGACATCACCGTCGCCAACCATTCACGACTGATCGGCGGCGACGGAAACCTGCTGCGGGTCGGCGACGACATCATCCGGAGCCCCGAGCAGACCGATGTCAGCTTCACCGTCGACGATTCCCGCCTGGCGGGCAATATCACCTTCGATGCGGCGACCGTCACGGGATCGCTGGATGTCGTCCTGCGCAACAAGGCGCAGATCGACGGCCGCTTCTTCAACGTCACCTCCGCCAGCATCGACGGCGACAGCACCTGGCTGCTGACCGGCGACAGCAACGTCGGCCGGCTGGCGCTGGGCAGCACCGGCACCATCGGGATGGGCGACGGCACCACGTTCAACACCCTCACCGTCGATACGTTCACCGGCGATGGCGGCACGCTGGCCTTCAACACCCAGCTCGGCGACGACCGTTCGGCCAGTGACCGGCTGGTCATCACCGGCGATGCCAATGGGCAGGCCAACGTGCGGGTGAGCAACGCCGGCGGCACCGGCGCGAAGACCGATCGTGGTATCGAGCTGATCGACATCGGCGGTGCGTCCAATGCGCAGTTCGACCTGGTCGGGCGTGCGGTGGGTGGGCAGTACGAGTATTCGCTGGTGAAGGACGCCAACGGCAACTGGTACCTGCGCTCGGAACTGGCCACCGCGCCGGACCCGTGCCTGGCCGACCCGACCCTGCCCGAGTGCAACCCGATTGATCCGATTGATCCGATTGATCCGATTGACCCGCCCACCCCGGTGCTGCGCCCGGAAGCCGGTGCCTACCTGGCCAACCAGTTCGCCATGGACCAGCTGCTGCGCCACCAGTGGCGCGACCGCCAGGGCGGCGAAGCAACGGCCGAGGGCGTGCGTGGCTGGGCGCGGGTGGATGCCACCAACAGCCACCTGTCCGCGGTGCAGGACCAGTTGGACCTGCGCGTGCAGCGCTCGCGCCTGCAGCTGGGTGCCGACGTGGGCGTGTTCGATAACGGCCGGGGCCGCGTGGGCGTGATGTTCACCGCCGGACAGGCCGATGCGCAGTCGCGTTCGCAGGTGACCGGTTACAGCGCACGCGGCAAGGTGGAAGGCGGCGCGGCCGGTGTGTACGGCAACTGGAGCAACGAGGCGATGTATGTGGATGCCGGTGTGCAGCGTGGGCAATTCCGCAACCGCGTGCAGGGCGAGGGCCTGGCCGCCGAGCGTTACGACTCGGACATATGGCAGTCGTCGCTGGAAGCGGGCTATCGCTTCACCATCGGCCAGATCGGCAGCACCGCGTTGAGTCTGCAGCCGGAACTGCAGCTGGTGTACACCGACGCCACGACCGACCGCCACGAAGAGCGCAACGGCACGATCGTGCGCAGCGTGGGCGATGACGGGCTGTCGGGCCGCGTGGGCCTGCGCCTGCAGGGCGAGTCGCGCGCCACGGTGGGTGCGGCGGTGAGCCCGTACCTGGCGGTGAACTGGTACCGCGATGGCAGCAGCAACGGCATGGCGTTCGATGAAGACGTGCTGCAGGCGAGCGTACCGCGCAACCGGTATGAGATCAGCGCCGGTGGCCGGGTGGACTTCCGCTCGGGACTGAGTGGCTGGGGCGGGCTGGGCGTGATGCGCGGCGACCACGGGTATCGCGAAGCCACCGCGAACGTGAGCGTTGCTTACAGGTGGTAATACTGGAACGGCGCCGGATGATGGCCGGCGCCGTTTTGCGTGGTCGGTGGCTTGGGGCGGGTTGGCGGCCGGGGTTGGTCGGGAGCCGGCCAGCGGCCGGCACTACCGATGGCGTGTGGGCTACGTAGAGCTGGGCTCTGCCCGGCTGCTCACGCCGCGAAGTGCTGGTAGCCGCCGGGCCCGGTTTCGCCTTCGCACTGCACGCCCTGCCCGTCCACGATGCGGCCGATGCGGGTGAGCGGCAGGCGCAGCGATTCGGCTACGGCATGCAGCGCCTCGCGCTGGTCGGCGGCGGCGGTGAAGCACAGTTCGTAATCGTCGCCGCCGCGCAGGGCACACGCACGCGCGGCGTCGCGGCCAAGCACCGCACGCAGGGCCGGTGACAGCGGCACGGCGTCGGCATCCACTTCGGCACCGACACCACTGCGCGCGGCGATGTGGCCCAGGTCGGCCAGCAGGCCGTCGGAGATATCCACGGCGGCATGCGCGAAGGCCCGCAGGCGCAGGCCCAGCGTCACCCGTGGGGTCGGCCGCAGCAGGCGCAGGCGCAGTGTTTCGTAATCACCCAGCACGGTGGCGGTGGCGATGTTCAACTCGCCGCGCTGCCACAGCTGCAGGGCACCGGCGGCGTCGCCGAGTGTGCCGCTCACCCAGATGTCATCGCCCACCTGGGCGCGGTCGCGGCGCAGCGCCTGGCCACGTGCCACCTGCCCCATCGCCGTGACCGACAGCGACAGCGGACCACGCGTGGTGTCGCCGCCGATCAACGCGATGGCGTGTTCGTCGGCCAGCGCGAAGAAGCCGTCGGCGAAGGATTCGATCCAGTCCGGGTGCGCGTCGGGCAGCGACAATGCCAGCGTGCACCAGGCCGGGCGTGCGCCCATCGCGGCCAGGTCGGACAGATTGACCGCCAGGGTCTTCCAGCCGATGTCGAAGGGCATGGTCTCGGCCGGGAAATGCACGCCGCTGTTGAGCGTGTCGGCGGTGACCACCAGCTGTTCGTTCGGGCGCGGCTGCAGCAGCGCCGCGTCATCGCCGATGCCGAGCACCACGTCGTCGCGCTCGGCGGTGCGGGCACGGATGCGGTCGATCAGGGCGAATTCGGCAAGGGACATGGGGCGCTCCCGCGGTTGTGCGTGCCGCGCAGTGCGCGGTGGGGCGGTTTTTCGTGCCGCGCGACGCGCGGTTGTCGGTAGTGCCGGCCGCTGGCCGGCAACCTCAGACTCCCGGTGGTTGCCGGCCAGCGGCCGGCACTACCAGGCGGGTCATTACCACCGGCGGCTCATTGCCACCGGCGGGTCAGTGACCCGATTCGACCTTGCGCCATTCCACGGCGGCACGATCCAGCACACCGTTGACGTAGGTGTGGCCGTGTTCGGAACCGAAACGCTTGGCCGATTCGATCGCTTCGTTGATCACGACGCGGTACGGCACGTCCAGGCGGTAACGCATTTCATACGCAGCCACACGCAGCGCGGCGCGTTCAATCGCATCCACTTCTTCGATGCCGCGATCCAGGTACGGATCGATCGCCGCGTCCAGATCCTTGCGGTTGTCGAGCACGCCGTGCACCAGCGCTTCGAAGTAAGCCAGATCCGCGATTTCGCGGGCCTGTTCGTGGGCGAACTGGGCGATCACGCTCTGCGCATTGCCACCGGAGATCTGCCACGCGTAGATCGCCTGCAGCGCACGACGCCGGGCGCGCGAACGCAGCACGGGGTCGACGCCATCACGGCGGACGGGCTTACCGGAGGGCTTGCCCGGGTTTGACTTGTTCATGGCAGCTGCTCCAGAAGATTGACCATTTCCAACGCCGTCAGTGCGGCTTCCTCCCCCTTGTTGCCGTGGCTGCCCCCCGCGCGGGCTTCGGCATCCTCGGCCCGTTCCACCGCCAGCACGCCATTGAGCACCGGCACGCCGAAATCCAGCTGCACGCGCATCAGGCCTTCGGCGCAGCGGTCGGCCACGTGTTCGTAATGGCGGGTATCGCCGCGGATCACGCAGCCCAGGGTGATGATCGCGGCATGCTGATGGGCCGCCGCCAGACGCGCAGCGACCAGCGGCAGTTCCCATGCGCCGGGCACGCGGATCACGTCGATGGCGGACTCGTCGATCCCGTTGCCGGCCAGGCTCTGCCGCGCACCGGCCACCAGCACGTCGGTGATGCGGGCATTCCAGCGGCTGGCGAGGATGGCGAAACGGGCCGTTTCCGGAGTACGGAGGTCGCCTTCGTAATGGCTCATGTTCGGCGTGGGGTCCATTTAATAGGTGAATATTCTAGCGCATGGCCGCGTGTAGCCGGGTCGCCATGCGTTATGGGTCGGGTCGGGGGCCAAAGCCCCCTGAGAGTCAGGGGGCTGCCGCGAAGCGGCGGGGGTCTGGATTTTGGTTAAGAGGCGCCCGTGATCTGCGAAGCAGATCGTGGGGCGTCAGCGCGCAGGCGATGAAGCGTTCTCCACCGTCTCGACCACTTCCAGGCCATACCCGGCCAGGCCGATCTGGCGGCGGGGGGTGCCCAGCACGCGCAGCTTGCCCAGGCCGAGGTCGGACAGGATCTGCGCCCCGGCCCCGTTGCGGCGCCACTGGCTCACGTCCTTGTCCTTGCCCGGCACCACCGGCACCGGCTGCTGGCGCAGGCGGGCCAGCAGGCTGTTGGTGTCGCGCGGCGCCGACAGCACCACCATCACGCCACGCTCGGCGGCGGCAATGGCACGCAGGGCATCGGTGGAGGCCACCCCGAAATCATCGCGGCGCCAGTGCAGCAGGTCGGCCAGCGGGTTTTCCACCTGCACCCGGACCAGGGTCAGCTCGGCATCCGGGGTGCCGCGGACCAGCGCGAAGTGCAGGTCGTGCGCGATCCGGTCGCGGTAGGTGACCAGCGTGAACGGGCCGAACTCGGTCTCGATCTCGCGCTCGTCCACACGCTCGACCGTCTTCTCCGTGGCCAGGCGGTAGGCGATCAGGTCGGCGATCGAGCCCATCTTCAGGCCGTGCTCGCGGGCGAACACCTCCAGCTCCGGGCGGCGCGCCATGCTGCCGTCGGGGTTGAGGATCTCCACCAGCACGCCAGCCGGCTCCAGGCCTGCCAGCATGGCCAGATCGACGCCGGCCTCGGTATGCCCGGCGCGGGTCAGCACGCCGCCCGGCTGGGCGATCAGCGGGAAGATGTGGCCCGGCTGGTGCAGGTCGGCCGGCTTGGCGTCCGGTTTTACCGCGGTGCGGATGGTGTGCGCACGGTCGTAGGCCGAGATACCGGTGGTGACACCCTCGGCGGCCTCGATGCTGACCGTGAAGTTGGTCTGGAACTGCGCGGTGTTGGCCTGGACCATCGGCGCCAGGCCGAGATCGGCAGCGCGCTCACGGGTCAGCGGCAGGCACACCAGGCCACGGCCATGGGTGACCATGAAGTTGATGTCCGACGGCTTGACCAGCTCGGCGGCCATGATCAGGTCGCCTTCGTTCTCGCGGTCTTCGTCATCGACGATGACGACCATGCGGCCAAGGCGGATGTCCTCGAGAATCTCGGGAATGGGGGCGAAATTCATGCGCGTGCTCCTGCACCCAACAAACGTTCGACGTAACGGGCGACCAGATCGATTTCAAGATTGACCGCACTGCCCACGGCCGTTGCGGCGAAGGCGGTGTTGGCCACGGTGTGCGGGATGAGGGCGACCTCGAAGCCCTGCTCGTCCACCTCGTTGACGGTCAGGCTGACTCCGTCCACGCAGATCGAGCCTTTCTTGGCGATGTAGCGCAGCAGCGCGGCCGGCGCGGCGAAGCGCCAGCGCTGGGCACGCGCATCGTCATGCACCGACAACACCTGGCCCAGGCCATCGACATGGCCGCTGACCAGATGACCCCCCAGGCGATCGGTCGGGCGCATCGCGCGTTCGAGATTGATGACGGCGCCGTCGGCCAGCTGCCCCAGCGTGGTCAGGCCCAACGTCTCGGTCGAGGCGTCGGCCTGGAAGCGGGTGGCGTCATAAGCGATGACGGTGAGGCAGACCCCGTTGATGGCGATGCTCTCGCCCATCTGCACGTTCTCGAACGGCAGGGTGCCCACGTCAAAGGTAAAGCGGACATCGCCGCCAAGGGTGTCGCGTGCGGCCAGACGGCCGACGCCTTCGATGATTCCAGTAAACAAGGAACGTTCTCCGCGGAAAGTGAGCGAAAAACGCCGCAAGGCATATAGGTGCACGCCGAGCACCAAGGCCCGGCCGCACCGTCTTCTTTCATCCGGACTATACCGTCGGCTCCGGCATCGGACCGGATCTGCTGACCTTCCCGAGGACCGGGAAGCGCTCGCGGGCTCGTGCTTGCGCACCTACCGCCGGTGGGGAATCGCACCCCGCCCTGAAGACGTTTGTGTACCGGCGAACCGGCGCGGCTAGTGTAACAGGGCACCCTGACTGGGGGCTTTAAGTTAAATAAGTGTTAAGCTATTCCGCTGAGTGCTGCGCCCCGTGGATAGGAGCGCACACACGTCGGTTACTGATCGGGCTGCGGCGTCCGCGCCGCGCCATGATCGAACGGGTCCCGCAAGGGGCCCGTTTTTTATGGGCGCAGCAACAGGCGGAGGTCCTCACCCACCTGGCGCCTGTCCACCACGCGCAGCCGGCGCTGCTGTTCCATCGCGTGGATACCCAGGCCGGACAGCAGCGGCAGCCCATGCTCACCGAGCAACGTGGGCGCCTGGTACAGCAACAGTTCGTCGACCCAGCCGCCGGCCAGCAACGCGCCGGCCAAGGTGGCGCCGGCCTCGGTATGCACGTCATTGATGCCGCGCTCGGCGAGCAGCGCCAACACCGCGCCCAGATCCAGACGACCGTCATGGCTGGGCACGCTGGCGAACTCCGCATCGGCGGCGTCCGGCGGGCTGACCGCGGCGTCATGCACGTACAAGGTCGGCGCCCCGCCCTCGCGCACCCGCGCGCACTCCAGCGAGCGCAGGCGTGCATCGAGTACCACCCGCAAGGGCGGCAATACCTCGGTATCGGCCAGCCGCACGGTCAACATCGGGTCATCGGCCAACACGGTGGCCGCGCCGGTGAGAATCGCACCGGCACGCGCACGCCAGTACTGCACATCGTCGCGGGCGGCCGCACCGGTGATCCATTTGGAGCGGCCATCGGCCATCGCCGTACGCCCGTCCAGACTGGCCGCGAGCTTCACCCGCACCCACGGGCGGCCGCGCTCGATGCATGACAGGAACCCGTGGTTGAGCTCGCGCGCCTGCGCAGCCATCAACCCTTCGGCGACCTCGATGCCGGCGTCGCGGAGCAGCACGAAGCCCCCCCCATCGACCTTCGGGAAAGGATCGCGCATCGCCGCCACCACGCGTGTCACCCCTGCCTCGATCAAGGCCAGTGCACACGGCGGCGTGCGACCGTGGTGCGCGCATGGCTCCAGGGTCACGTAGGCGGTGGCACCGCGGGCCTGTTCACCGGCCTGGCGCAGTGCGAACACTTCCGCGTGCGGACCGCCGGTGCGCTGGTGCCAGCCCTCGCCGACCACCCCCTCATCGCGTGCGATCACGCAGCCGACCATCGGGTTGGGCCGCGCGGTATACGCGGCGCGCTCGGCCAGGCGCAGCGCATGCGCCATGTGCTGGTGGTCGAGAGCGGTAAATTCAGTCATGGCGGTGAGCGTCCGGCGGCAGGCAGCCGCGATGGTAGCTCAGCCGTGGTGGCCGCGATGCGGCGCAGGCTCAGCCTTTCTTTTTCTTGGTCAGCGCGATCACATCGCCGAGCAGCTGCAGCTGTTCGGTGCTGGAGGGCAGCTCGCGTTCGAGCTTCTCGATTTCTTCGCGGAAATCGGCCACGTCTTCGAAGCTGCGGTACACCGAGGCAAACCGCACGTAGCCGACATGATCGAGCTTGCGCAGCTCGTTCATCACGAACTCGCCGACCTTGATCGAGGGGATTTCGCGTTCGCCACAGATACGCGCCTGCTGCATCACCGCGCGCACCGCCAGCTCGATCTTGTCTTCGGGAACCGGGCGCTTCTGCAGCGCGCGGTCGAAACCACTGCGGACCTTGCGGGCATCGAAGGCCTCGCGGCTGCCATCGCTTTTCACGATTGCCGGCAGTTTCAGTTCGATGGTTTCCAGGGTACTGAAGCGCTCGTTGCAGGCCTCGCACTCACGGCGACGCCGGATCGTCGCGCCGTCTTCAGAGACGCGCGAATCGATCACACGGGTGTCGGCATGCTGGCAGAACGGACAGTACATGGAACGCCTTACATCGGGAAAACGTCATGCCGCGGTCACGGCAGCGTCGCAACGGTACCTGAGAGGGACCGGCTACAGCAAATGGACGGGGGGAGAGTCCAGCCCTGTCTAGGTGGCGCGCCGACGCAACCACAGCAGGTGCGCCGTACAGGAGAACAGCGGCAGGCCTGCCATCAGGCGCGCGACGGCCGCGGGCAAGGCGCCGTCGAAAGCATTATGCGCCGCTGTGTGCGATGGGCCTGCATCCGGTCAGGTGCCCTGCGTTCGCCGCAGCCGCACCAGCATGACCGCCGGCAGCAGCAGCGGCGGCCCCGCCAGCAGCAGGACCAGCGCCGTTGGACTGGCGGCGGCCTGCCAGAACGCCATGCCGACGACTGCCACGGCGGCCATCCCCCCAAGGCCCAATGCAGCCCATGGCCAGGCCCCGCTGTCACGCAGGCCGGTGCGTCCCGCTCGAAGATAGCGGCTGCTCAACCATAGCCAGCCGAATACCCCGATCAGGCCCGCACTTCCCCAGCCCCCGATCAACAGGCGCGAGGCGCGATCGAGATAGGTCGGTTCGAGGAACGCGACCCAGACCCCGATGGCGGCGAACGTGCCGCCGCCGGCCATCCCCACGATGCCGCAGACAAGGGCCAGCACGGCGTAGGTACGCCGTTGCCGGCCCTCGCCCATATCAGCCGTAAACCGGGTACTTGCGGCACTGCGCGCTGACCGCGTCGCGGACGCGGGCGATCACGGCCTCATCGGCCGGGGCGTCGAGCACGTCGGCGATCCAGTTGGCCAGATCCACGCAGTCCTGCTCCACGTAACCGCGCGTGGTGACCGCCGGAGTACCCAGGCGCAGGCCCGAGGTCACGAACGGCGAACGCGGGTCGTTCGGTACCGAGTTCTTGTTGACGGTGATGTGGGCCAAGCCGAGCGCGGCTTCCGCATCCTTGCCCGAGACATCCTTGCCGATCATGTCGACCAGCATCAGGTGGTTCTGGGTACCGCCGGAAACGATCTTGTAGCCGCGCGCGATCAGCGTGTTGGCCATCGCCTGGGCGTTCTTGACCACCTGCTGCTGGTAGGCCTTGAAGCCCGGCTCCAGCGCTTCCTTGAAGGCCACGGCCTTGCCGGCGATGACATGCATCAGCGGACCGCCCTGGATGCCCGGGAACACGATGGACTGCAGCTTCTTCTGCAGTTCTTCGCTGGCGCCCTTGGCGATGATGATGCCGCCGCGTGGGCCGCGCAGGGTCTTGTGGGTGGTGGAGGTGACCACGTGGGCGTGCGGCAGCGGGCTCGGGTAGACGCCAGCGGCAACCAGACCCGCCACGTGCGCCATGTCCACGAACAGGTAGGCACCGACCTTGTCGGCGATGGCGCGGAAGCGCGCCCAGTCCACCACCTGCGAGTACGCCGAGAAACCGGCGACGACCATCTTCGGCTTGTGCTCCAGGGCCAGACGCTCGACCTCGTCATAGTCGATCAGGCCGGCTTCGTCGACACCGTACTGGACGGCGTTGAACAGCTTGCCCGAGGCATTGACCTTGGCACCGTGGGTCAGGTGGCCACCATGGGCCAGGCTCATGCCCAGGATGGTGTCGCCCGGCTGCAGCAGCGCGAAGTACACCGCCTGGTTGGCTTGCGAGCCGCTGTGCGGCTGCACGTTGGCATAGTCGGCATCGAACAGCTGCTTGAGGCGATCGATGGCCAGCTGTTCGGCGATGTCCACGTACTCGCAGCCACCGTAGTAGCGCTTGCCCGGGTAGCCTTCGGCGTTCTTGTTGGTCAGCTGGCTGCCCTGGGCTTCTATCACCGCCGGACTGGTGTAGTTCTCGCTGGCGATCAGCTCGACGTGGTCTTCCTGGCGCTGGGTTTCGGCGGCGATGGCCTTGGCCAGTTCGGGATCGTAGGTTTCGATGCGGACGTCACGCGGGAACATCGGTTACTCCAGGCAGGCAGAGGGGGTACAGCGCGAGCTCTGGATTGTAGTCCCCGCGGCGCGGGGTGACCAATCCCGGCGCGAGGCCCCGGAACGCGGAACGGCGCCCCGAAGGGCGCCGTCCAGGCCGTCAAGCGCGCCTGCCGGCGGGCTTACCGGTTGATCACGTAGTCGGCAATGATCCCGGTGGCGATGGCGACCAGCAGCAGGTTGCCGCGGTCGTCGCGGATCCAGTGGTGGTCACGCGGCGGGCGGCGCACCGAGTAGCGGCTGTAATCGTTCACCACGTACACCGGGCCGCCGTAGTACTCGCGGTAACGGTGGCCGCGCGCCCAGCCGTAGGAGCCATACCCCGGGGCCGGGCGATAGACCACGCGCGGCGGCGGCGGGCCCGGACGGTAGTAACCCCGGTTGTCGTAGCGAGGGTCGTAACGGCGGTCGTGGCGGACCTCGCGACGGTCATGACGATCGTGCCGGTCATGGCGATCGTGGCGGTTGTCGCGGCGGTCATCACGCCACTCCCGGCGGTCGTGACCGCGGCCACGATGGTCATCGGCGAAGGCCGGGGCCACGGTGCCCAAGGCCAGCAGCGAGGCGACGGCCCCGACCACAAATCGATTCATGCGCATGATTGGCCTCGCTTGGTGGGTTGATGGCTCCATCATGCGCACGCCGTCTGAACGGTCTCCGGCTGGAAACGGTTTCCCATTCAAGCGCTTTGACCCCGCATTCAGGCGGCGGCAAGCCCCGGGGCTCGTGGCTCCCGGCGGCACTGATCGCTTCCGGCTATAATCGGGGCATCCTTTTCTTCCATCTGTTCCTGTTCCGTCCGGAACGGGCGCAGGGTTGCGCCTTCGGAGACCTCATGTCCTCGCAATACATCTACACCATGAACCGCGTCAGCAAGGTGGTCCCGCCCAAGCGGCAGATCATCAAGGACATCTCGCTGTCGTTCTTCCCGGGTGCCAAGATCGGCCTGCTGGGCCTGAACGGCTCCGGCAAGTCGACGGTGCTCAAGATCATGGCCGGCGTGGACACCGATTTCGAGGGCGAAGCCCGCCCGCAGGCCGGCATCAAGGTCGGCTACCTGGCCCAGGAACCGGAACTGGACCCGACCAAGACCGTGCGTGAATCGGTCGAGGAAGGCGTGGGCGAAGTGCTGCAGGCCCAGGCCCAGCTGGACGCCGTCTACCTGGCCTATGCCGAGGAAGGCGCCGACTTCGACAAGCTGGCCAAGGAACAGGAGCGCCTGGAGGCGATCCTGGCCGCCGGCGATGCACACACCCTGGAAAACCAGCTGGACGTGGCCGCCGATGCGCTGCGCCTGCCGCCGTGGGAAGCCATCGTGGGCACCCTGTCCGGTGGTGAAAAGCGTCGTGTGGCGCTGTGCCGCCTGCTGCTGCAGAAGCCGGACATGCTGCTGCTCGATGAACCGACCAACCATCTGGACGCCGAGTCCGTGGAATGGCTGGAGCAGTTCCTGGCCCGCTACACCGGCACCGTCGTGGCCGTCACCCATGATCGCTACTTCCTGGACAACGCCGCCGAGTGGATCCTGGAACTGGATCGCGGCCGCGGCATTCCGTGGAAGGGCAACTACACCGACTGGCTGACCCAGAAGGACGACCGCCTGCGTCAGGAAGACAACCAGGAAAAGTCCCGCCAGAAGGCGATCCAGAAGGAACTGGAGTGGTCGCGGCAGAACGCCAAGGGCGGCCGTACCAAGGGCAAGGCCCGTCTGGCCCGCCTGGAAGAGCTGCAGTCGGTGGATTACCAGAAGCGCAACGAGACCAACGAAATCTTCATTCCGCCGGGCGAGCGCCTGGGCAATGCGGTGATGGAGTTCAAGAACGTCTCCAAGAAGTTCGGTGATCGCCTGCTGTTCGACAACCTCAACTTCCTGGTGCCGGGTGGCGCGATCGTCGGCATCATCGGCCCCAACGGTGCCGGTAAGTCGACCCTGTTCAAGATGATCACCGGCCAGGAAAAACCGGACACCGGCGAGATCGTGGTCGGCCCGACCGTCAAGCTGTCCTACGTGGATCAGAGCCGCGACGCGCTGGAAGGCAACCACAACGTCTTCCAGGAAATCGCGGGCGGCCTGGACATCCTCAACATCAATGGCGTGGAGATCCAGTCGCGCGCCTACATCGGCCGCTTCAACTTCAAGGGCCAGGACCAGCAGAAGCTGGTCGGCTCGCTGTCCGGTGGTGAGCGTGGCCGCCTGCACATGGCCAAGACCCTGCTGCAGGGTGGCAACGTGCTGCTGCTCGATGAACCGTCCAACGATCTGGACATCGAAACCCTGCGTGCGCTGGAAGATGCGCTGCTGGAGTTCCCGGGCAACACCTTCGTGATTTCGCATGACCGCTGGTTCCTGGATCGCATCGCGACCCACATCCTGGCGTTCGAAGGCGACTCGCACGTGGAGTTCTTCCAGGGCAACTACCGCGAGTACGAAGAAGACAAGCGCCGCCGCATGGGCGACGACGCCGCACCGAAGCGCCTGCGCTTCAAGGCGCTGAAGTAACCTGGCAGATCACGACCGTTGGACGTGACGCTTCACCGACGGCCGCGCACTGCGCGGCCGTTTTACATTCCGGTCCGTACCCACCGCTGGCCATAGGCACCAGAATGCAATTAATTGCATATCCATAGATAACGACTTCAGGTCTCCTACGCACCCCACGCAATTGCACCCTGCAATCGCGGTCAACGTAGGAAACCACCAATGAAAGCACTGGTCATGAGTACGGCAGCCCTGCTGCTGTCGGGCACCGCCGCGGCGGCGCCGGCGAACTGGGAAGGCCGCTACATGGGCGTCCAGGCGAGCCATGCAGAAGGCAAGAGCCAGGACCGCAGCAACGCCAACGCCTCTGAAAAAAGCCCGCGCGGGTTCACCGGCGGCGTGCAGGCCGGCCGCACCTGGCAGTTCGACAGCAACGTGGTGACGGGCATCGAAGGCAGCCTCGCTATCGGCAGCATCGACCGCGACTGGAAGGACCGCGAACACCACCCGCACAGCCCGTACTACGGCAAGGACGCGGTGACCCGGTCGGGGTCGGTCAACCTGATGCTCGGCTATGCGGTCGGCCCGGTGCTGCCCTACCTGACCACCGGCGTGACCGTGGCCCGCCAGGAATACACGCTGGGCTGCGACACATCGCTGGTCGAGAAAACCAACGGCTGCCGCGTGGCGGAATTCGAGACCGGCGCCCGCCATGTTTCCACCGGCGTCAATGTCGGTGCAGGCGTGCTGGTGCGGTTCAACGAGCGCCTGTCCGCCGGCGTGGAGTACCGCTACACCAACCTGGGCTCCAGCCCGGTGCAGCTGCACGATCCGAACTACCCCGATGCGGCCCGCCGCAGCTTCCATACCGACTACAGCAGCGTTACGCTGAAGATGAATTACCACTTCTAACCCGCCACACGACGCACCCGCAGGTCCGCCTGGGCGAGGCAGTGCGCCCCCGGCACGAGAGATCTGCGATGTCCCTGTTCGAACGCGTCTTCCAGCTCCAGCAGCACGGCACCTCCGTGCGTACCGAGGTGCTGGCCGGGCTGACCACCTTCCTGACGATGTCCTACATCGTCTTCGTCAATCCGGACATCCTGGCCACCACCGGGATGGACCCGGGCGCGGTGTTCGTGGCCACCTGCCTGGCCGCGGCACTGGGTTCGCTGGTGATGGCGTTCGCCGCCAACTTCCCGGTGGGCATGGCCCCGGGCATGGGCCTGAACGCCTTCTTCGCCTTCACCGTGGTCGGCGCGGCCGGCCTGCCCTGGCAGCAGGCGTTGGCCGCCGTCTTCATATCCGGACTGGTGTTCCTGGCGCTGTCGCTCACCGGCGTGCGGGCCTGGCTGGTGGCGGGCATCCCGCCCTCGCTGCGTGCGGCGATCGTGGCCGGCATCGGGCTGTTCCTGGCGATCATCGCGCTGCAGAAATCCGGGGTGATCATCGCCAACACCGACACGCTGGTCGCACTCGGTCCGCTCAACACCGCACCGCCGCTGCTGGCACTGGCCGGCTTCCTGCTGATCGCGATCCTGGAGGCGCGCAAGGTGCGCGGCGCGATCCTGATCGGCATTCTGGCCGTCACCGGCGCGGCGTGGCTGCTCGGTGACGTGCAGTTCCATGGGCTGGTGTCGCTGCCGCCCAGCCTGGCCCCGACCTTCCTGCAGCTGGACCTGCCCGGGTTGCTGCACCACAACGGCGGCGCGCCGATCGCGGTGTTGCTGCAGGTGGTGCTGGTGTTCGTGCTGGTGGAAGTCTTCGATGCCACCGGCACGCTGTACGGCGTGGTCGGTCGCGCGGGGCTGCTGAAACTACCGGGCGCACAGAAGCGCTTCGGCCGCGCGTTGCTGGCCGACAGCACCGCGATCGTGGCCGGCTCGCTGCTCGGGACCAGCAGCACCACCGCCTTCGCTGAGAGCGCTTCGGGCGTGCAGGCCGGTGGCCGCACCGGGTTGACCGCGTTGGTGGTGGCCGCCCTGTTCCTGGCCGCGCTGCTGTTCTCGCCGCTGGCGGCGATGGTGCCCGGCTACGCCACCGCCCCAGCCCTGCTGTTCGTGGCCGGGCTGATGCTGCGTGAGCTGGTCGATGTGGACTGGGGCGACCTGACCGAATCGGTGCCGGCCGCCCTGTGCGCGTTGGCGATGCCGTTCACCTACTCCATCGCCAATGGCCTGGCCTTCGGCTTCATCGCGTATGCGGTGCTCAAGGCCGGCACCGGGCGCTGGCGCGAGGTGCACCCGGCGGTATGGCTGGTGGCCGGGTTGTTCGTGCTGCGTTACGCGCTGGAATGAGGGTGCGCCTACCGAGCTGCGGTCGGTAGGCGGCGGATCACGCCCAGGACGGCCGCAATTGGCCATCGGCGGCGAAGCGATAACGGCCTTCGTACCAGCCCAGGGCAAACAGGCTGAGCACCTGCTCGTAATAGCGCGGCGGCGCGGCGCGCTGCTGCTCCGGCGTTGGCAGGCCGGCCACCATCGCCTTTGCGCGGTCTGCTTCGCCCTGCGCCTGCAGGTAGGGCACCAAGGCGGCATGGAAGCCGTAGTTGCCGGTGCCCTCGCGCACGCCGGTGAGCGTGTTGACCTTCTCGGGTATGGGTTGTCCGTCGCGCAGTACCGTCAGCGGGCCATGCAGGGCCTCCAGCACCGGACGGAAGCTGGGATCGTTGACCGCGGTCATGCCCGCCCACAGATAACAGCGGATCGCGTCGTAACTGCCCAGCGGGCCCTTGTCCGGATCGGCGATGAAACCGCCGTCGCGCCACGCGGTCCAGTCCGGCGCAAAGCCGTGCGGCGCGGTATCGCGCAGCAATCGAACGCTGTTGCCGATCACGGTCGTCCACGGCCCGGTCGGGTCCAGTGCGGCGAACCGGCGCAGCAGCGGCAACGGTACGTAGCTGGGATTGAAGCGCCAGGTATCTTCGGTCGCAAACCCATTCGGCCCCGGCAGCAGCATCGTGCCCAGGCCCGGCACATCCACCAGTTCCTGCACCTGGATCGCGGCCAGCATCGCCTCGGCGGTCTGCCGCAGCGCCGGGCGTTTCCACAGCCGCGCGGCTTCGTGCAGGGTGTAGGCCAGCCACACGTCCGAGTCGCTGGCGGGATTGTCGTCGAGCACCTTCCACGCATTGGCGGCGGCATCGCGCCCCCACAACCAGGCCGGCAGGCGTTGCGTCATGCTGCCACCGGCGAGGTTGTCCTCGGTCCAGCGCAGCAGGCGGTCGAACAGCGGCTGATCGTTGTCCACCAGCGCGAAGAACAGCGCGTAGGACTGGCCCTCGGAGGTCGAGCGCTGGTCGGCGTTGTTGTGGTCGACCATGCGGCCGTCCGGGGTCACGCTGGAAGCACGCATCACCTGCCATGCCGTCCACGGGCCGGGGCCACGCGCCGGGCCGTTGGCCGAGCAGGCCAGCAGCGGGGTCACGGCCAGCGCCTGCAGCAGGCGGCGGCGCATCGGGTGGAACGATGGGGAATCAGTCACGGGACATCAGCCTCTTCGCAGCAGGAACCAGCCAAGCCTGCGGGACGCCCGCGGCCAGGTAAAGCCTGGCAGCGGGCCGGTCGTCAGCGCATGACGGCGATCATTCACCCGAGGCGTACGGCGAGCGCAGCGGCTGCGGCTGCTTGCCCAGCCCGGCGCCGAGGCGGTCGAGCAGGAAGCGCAGGTACAGGCTGGTGCCGAACTGCCGGTAGTCACGCGCGTTGTTGAACTCCATGCGCCCGCCCAGGAACAGCTGCGAAGACAGCTGCCATTCGGCCGCGGCGCTGAGGTTGTAGGACACACCGGTCTTGGTCTGGCCGGTGTAGACCGGATCGACATACTCCGTGGTCAGGCCCAGCAGCGCGGCCATCGAGGCGGCCTCGTAGGCAGCCTGCTGCATCGCCGGGTCGGTCGGGAAGTAGGGCGCAGCGTCTTCCTTGAAGTGCTGTACGCCGACGCTGGTATCCAGCTGCCACGCCACGCGGCCGCTGGCGGTACGGCCGTTCCAGTGCACCGGGAAGCCGACATCCACATAGCGCTGCGGGCTGAAGTAGCCGCCGTGGCCGTAGGTGAAGCCGCTCAGGTTGCGGTCGTACTGCATCGCCGTGAGGTTCAGGCCAGCGGTCAGCGATTGGTTGTCGGTTTCCAGCGCGTGCACATACACGCCCACGCCGACTTCCTGGCGGTCGTTGTCGGCCACGTTCTCGCCTTCCAGGCGGTGCCAGGACGCGCTGGCGTAGCCGCCCAACTGTCCGTTGTCGACGGTCGCGGCGAGCTTGGCGCCGCTGGCGGTCACCCCGCCCCAGCGCAGCCCGTTGCGCCCGTCTTCCACACCGGCGAAGGACAGCAGGCTGTCGGTCACCGCGCGGCGCGAGGCTTCGCCGGACCAGGTCAGCGCATCGCCGATCTGACCGCGGTAGCCAATGCCGCCGACGATCTGGGTGTCATCGAAGCCCAGCGGCGTGCTGCCGACGTCGGCGCGGAAACCACCGCGCTCGTACCCCACCGAGACGCCGGCACCGCTGGCGTCCTGCGAGCTCATCCGGCGCGAGCCTGCCGCGTTGGCCACCATCGCATACAAGGTGTCCTGGAATGCCTGCGGGGTCTGCGAGCCACCGCCGCCCTGTGCCAGCGTCTTGAGCTGGGCCTGCTCGGCCGCGCTCAACCCGCGCACGAGACTGGCGTTGCCCAGTACCTGCGTGGCGATATCGCTGATCGGTGTGTTGGCCAGATCGCGGCTGAGGATGTAGCTGGGCAGTGGATCGGCGAACAGCAGTTCGCGGGTCGCGGCGACGCGCTCGGCCTGGGTCAGCGCGCTGTCGGTCTGGTTGAACAGCTCCTGGTAGCGGCCATTGTCCAGTGCGCGTTCGTAGATGAGATTGCGGGTGACGATGCTCTCGCCACGGGTCAACAGGGTCTGGTACAGCGACGAACCGACCAGATCATCCACCGGCGTGCGGTCAGCGGCCAGGGCGCCCGCGAGGGCGGCCTGCGGGCCACCGCCGAAGCGGCTGGCACTGGTGTATTCCGGATCGGGGCGGCCGGCATCGAGCACGGTCGGGGTGATGGCCACCTTGAGCTTGCCATCGCCGACCGCAAACTGCCCTTCCAGCGGCACCTGCAGGTCATCGAGCTGGCCCATGCCGGCTTCGCCGGCGCGGGTGCGGTACGCCGCACCGACCGCCAGGCTGCTGCTGTTTTCGGCCTTGAGTGCGCGCAGTTCATCGAGCACGCCGTTGCCGGTGGTGGCCGCCGGCAGCGGGCCAAGCGCGGTGTTGCGCGAGGCGCGCGGCACACTTGCCTGGCTGGGCACCTGGCGCGAGCCGGGCACCGGCAACGGCAGGCCGACACCGCCACTGGCCGCGGCCGTGGCCATGACCGGTTCCGGCAGACCATCGGCATCGATCACCGGGGTGACGCTCGCCGGGCCCAGGCTCAGGCCCATCGACGGACCGGCGTCCATCGGCAGCGGTTCGGCGGCCAGACGGGCGGTCGCCGCCGGCAATGGCAGCCCCCCATCGCGCAGCGCTGCGGTACGGGTGCCACCGCCACGGTTGAGGCCGGCGAACGGATTGAAGCTGCCACCGCTTGCCAGCATCGCCGTGCTCGCCTGCGGGTAGCCGTTGTCGAGCTGGCCACCGCCCTTCGCGGCAGCCGCCAGCGACGCGCGGAAGTAGCTTTCAGCGCGGCGGTTCTTGCCGGCCGCGCGGTACACACGGCCTGCGGCCGCCAACACATCCGGCGATTCCGGCGCCTGCTTCAGCGCGCGCTCCAGATACTGTTCGGCCAGATCCATGTCGCGCATCGCCGCAGCACTGCCGGCGGCGGCGACCATCGCATCCAGATCGCCCGGGGCCAGCTGCAACTGCTGCTGATACAGCGCCAGGGCCTGGCCGTTGTCGCCCGCAGCGGCATACAGGCGTGCCAGCGCAGCGATGTTGCGCGGATCCTGCGGGCGCTCGGCCAGCGCCGGGGCCAACACCGCGTACGCGCCTTCAAGATTGCCGAGTTCGCGCAGCGCATCGACCTGGCGCAACACGTAGCCGCTGCGCAGATCGTTCAAACGGGTCTGCTGGCTCGCCGAGAGCGGCACGTCGGCGAGCTGGCGCAGGATCGCGGCGACTTCGCCGTCGCGACCGGCGCGCAGCAGCACCGAGGCATATTCCAGACGGTTGTCGACGCTGGCCGAACCGCCTTCAATCAGGCGCTGCGCGAGCACGAGGGCGCGCTGCTGGCTGCCGATGTCGGCGTAGGCACCGGCCAACGCGGCCACGATGGACGGATTCTTGACCCGGTCGCCGAGTGCAGCTTCGGCGCGGGCCAGCAGCAACTGCGCTTCGCCGCTGCGCTGGCGCTGCATGAGTGAGCGCGCCTGGGCGGCCTGCACCTGCACCCACGCGGTGTCGTGCAGCGCGGTCATTTCCGAATCACGCGAGGCGGTGGGAATGCGTTCGAGCAACGCATACGCGCGCGGCCAGTCACTGTTTTCCTGGGCGAACAGCGCCTGGGCATACAACGAGGTCGCCGAGCTGTCATCCAGCGCGCGCAGCCCCTCGATCACGCCGTTGGCCTGGTCGGGGCGGCCGGCACGCTTGTACAGGCGCGCCAGTTCCAGCCGCAGCCACGGATCGCGCGGCTGTACCAGCAGCGCATCTTCCAATTCGATCTGCGCCATCTCGATGCTGCCCTCGGCCAGCGCCTGCTGTGCGCGGGCGCGGGCCAGGTTGGCACGCAGGACGGACTGGCCACCGGCGCTTTCCTGCTGGGCCGGGGTCAGCCGGTCGAACAACGCGGCCGCTTCATCGGCGCGGCCCAGGCGACCCAGCAGACCGACCAGGCCCTGCAGCGCACCGGCGTTGCCGGCCTCCAGTTCCAGTGCCTTGCGGTAGCTGCGTTCGGCCGCGACCGGATCACTGCCGCTCTGCAGGTCGGCCAGCGCGACGTAGCCGGCGGGCTCCTTGGGCTGCAGCGCGATGACCTGCTGCACGCGGGTGATGGCATCGCCGCTGGGCTGGCGACGCACCTCCTGCAGGGTCAGCCAGTAGCGCGCGGCATCGGCGGCACTGCGCCACTTGCCGTTGATCGCGGCGGCCGGGCGCAGCAGTTCATTGGCTTCACCAAAGCGCTCCTGGCGCAGGCGCACCGAGCCCAGCCCGCCGAGCGCCTCGGCATCACGCGGCCGCGCGCGCAGCACCTGCGCGAAGCGGGCTTCGGCCTGGGGCAGATTGTTGCTGTCCAACGCGCGGAAGCCCTCGCCGAGCAGGCGCTGGTTCGGGTCCTGCGGCGCGGGACGGTTGGCGATGGCCTGCTCACGCAGCTGCGCCTGCTTGGCGGCCACCTCGCGATCGTTCGGCACCACCTCCAGGAAGGCCTGGTACAGCGGCGCATCGGCGTTGGTGGCGTTGAGCCACAGCAACGCCTGGCGCCAGGCCGCGCGCGCAGGGCCGGCGGTATCGTTGGCCTGGCTCAGTGCGCGCAGCTGGGCGATACCTTCGCGCCGGGTCGGCTCGCGATAGGTCAGCACCTGGGCCAGCGCGAGCTTGGCCGGGTTGTTGTTGCCGGTGGCGATACGGCGCAGGCCGTCGCGGGCACGCGTCCAGCCTTCGGGCGTACCGGCGAGCACCTGGTAGTACTCCAGCGCCAGATCATTGGGCGGGCCGCCGGCACCGAACGCTTCGTCATAGGCGCGCACCGCTTCGACATAGCGACCGGCTGCCGCCGCGCGACGGGCGGTCTGCAGCTGGTTGCCACCTCCACCGCCGCCGAGCGCCATGCGCAGGCGCGTGGTCTGCGCCGAGGAGGGATGACGTGCCTGCAGCTGCTGCAGACGCTTCTGCGCTTCGGCACGGCGGCCCTGGTTGAGGTCGATCAGGCCCAGGCCGAGCAGCGCATCGGCCTGGTTGGGATCGGTCGCCAGCAGCTTGCGCCACGCATCGGCCGCCAGGTCCTCGCGGCCCTGGTCCTGCCAGTAGTTGCCCTGGCTGACCAGTTGCTGCGTCGATGACGCGTTCTGCGCAAAGGCCGGCACGGTCAACACGCACAGGCCGACCAGGCAAAGGGGTGTCAGGGTCTTGCGGAACATGGCGAACTCCACGCGGGCAGCAGTCGCCCATCGGCAGAAAAACGGTAGCGGCGATCCATCCAGCCCTTGCCGAACAGCACCAGGGCACGATCGTAATAGTTGAGAGTGCCGGCCGCGGGAATCCGCGCCAGCTGCACCTTGGCCAGCGCGGGCTGGCCGAGGGCACTGAGATACGGCAGCAGCGCTGCGGCAAAGCCCGGCGACGGTGCGCCGGTGCCAACGCCACGACGCGTCTCGATTTTCTCGGCGAAGCCGGCCTGCGCGCGCAGCAGCGATGCCGGGCCGGACAGGCCATCGAGCAGGGTGCGTCGCAGCGGATCGGCCGGGTCGGTCATGCCCGCCCAGAGATAGCAGCGGATGGCATCGTAGCTGCCGGTCGCGCCCTTGGCCGGGTCGACCACGAAGGCCTTGCCGTTCCAGGCGATCCAGTCCGGCGCGAAGCCGACCGGTGCACTGGCGCGCACCATCGCCACGCTGCGCTCGGCCAGCCGCGCCCACGGACCGCGTGCATCGACGGCGGCGAAGCGGCGCAGGACGAACAGCGGCAGGTAACTGGGGTTGAGCGTCCAGCGGTCGGCCTGCACGAAGCCGCGGTTGCCCGGCAGCAGCATCGGTCCGAAGCCGGGCAGCTCGACGACTTCGGCCGTGCGCATCAGCGCCAGCGTCTGCCGGCCGGCCTCGACCAGGCCGGGGCGCTTCCACAAGCGGCCGGCTTCAAGCAACGCGTAGGCGATCCACACCTCACCATCGGAGGCGGTGTTGTTGTCGAGCACGCGGAACTGGCCATCAGCGGCCCGGCCCCACAGCCATGCCGGCAGATTGAGATCCGCGCGGCCTCGGCAGAGGTGGCGGCGGGTCCAGGCCAGGATCCGATCGAACAGGATCGGATCGTTGTCCACCAGTGCGAAGAACAGTCCGTAGGACTGCGATTCGGACGTGCTGCGCAGATCGGTATTGAGATGGTCGACCACGCGGCCATCGGCCTCGATATGCCGATCGACGAACGCCCGCCACTCACGCCACGGCGTGCCACAGGCCTGCGCCAGGGCATCGAGCGGCAGCGCGGCGGCAACACCGGCGGCCGCCAGCGCCTGCAGGAAGCGACGGCGCGGTGGCGCCGGCGCGGGGTCGGACGTGTCGCGCATGCTCAGCCGGACATCCCGATACGTGCCTTGGCGTTGCGCTTGAGCAGCCAGCGCGCGATCAGCGCCAGCAACAGGCAGCCCAGGCCCACGAAGGCGGCCAGCAGCAGCGGGCTCTGCGAGAAGTACCAACGCAGCCAGGTCAGCGGCGGCAGGTGGCCGACGTAGTAACTCTGGTTACCGGCCAGGCTGCGCACCTTGTCTTTCTGCAGCAGCACCACGCTGCCCTGGAAATCACGCAGGCGGTCCGGATCGAACCACGCTTCGAACAGGCGGTTGACCTGGGCGGGGTCGTCGGCCATCACCGCCACCACGCTGCGGCCCTTGCGCAACGGCGATTCGAAGCCCATCAGCACGACGTCGCCCGCATCCGGACGCACCGAGACTTCGGCGGTGGTCGGCAGATCGGTGCGGCGTGCATCCGGCGACAGGAACGAGGGCATGCGTTCGAACACCCAGTCCGAGAGCTGCACGCGGCGCGACTGCCCCGCCTCGCCGATCGGCAGGTGCGCGGCCCATTCGCCGAACAGCGGCTGGCTGCGGCGCGAACCGAGCACCACCAGATCCTGGTCGGCATGCTCGCCGACCTGGCGCGCGGCGATGATGCGGTTGCGCAGCGCCGGGTAACCGGTCGAGGCACCCATGCGGCCAAGCAGGGTCAACACGTTGCCGACGTCATCGGCATTGGGGTTGTCCGGCAGCACCAGCACGGTCTCGGAGAGGTCGGCCAGCCGCGTGAACGGATAGCCGGCATTGCCGAAGGCGGCCAGGTTGGGCATCGCCATGTAGTGGTCGAAGCCGCTCAGATCGATGCTGGTATCCCCATCGATCGCCGCGGAAACATCCGGGAAGGTGTTCTTGCACTCGGCCGCGTGCGGGCGATCGAAGAAGAAGTGGAAGCGCAGCTGGCTGTTGGACGAGAACGGTCCGGTCGGCAGCATCACCTTCTGCTGGATCGGCATCGCGCCCGGCGCCTTGAGCTTGTTCCACAGCATGTCCGACACCGAGCGCGGTGCCGGGCGACCGTTCAACGGCAGCGTGGTGACGAAGGCATCGTTGATGCTGATGTTCAGCGCGGACTTGTCCGCGCCTTCGGGCAGCGTGTAGCGGTAGCGCAGGTCCAACGGAATGCCGTCGCGACGCCACACGAACAGATCCGGCGGCAACTGCAGGCCGATCCGGATCAGGTCCGGATGGTAGCCGACGACGTTCAACTCGCTGGTCTGCTGGACCAGCTCGGAAACGCGTACCGGGCGGTCACTCGGGATCCAGTTCGGTGCATCGTACGGCTTGCGCGGCGCGATCTCCTTGAAGTCGCCAATGCTCGCGGTCGGGCCGGACAGCGGCGCGCCCAGGGTCAATGCGGTGGCGGCGATGCGCAGTTCGCCATCGTCGCGGCCGAGCACCAGCAGCAGCTTGCCGTTGGCATCGTTGGGGTTGGCGATCACAGCCAGGGTCGGCCCACTGATGTCGGGCAGGACCAGGCCGGCGGGCGGGTTGCGCGGGGTCGCCACGACCACCGCGTTGCCCTCCAGCGGGACGGTATCGATCGAAGCGGGGAACAACGCGCCGCGGTAGCCGGCCAGCGCGCCAAACCAGGAGGAGACGATACCGGCCGACTGCAGCAGGCCCTGCCCCGGCTGCCCGGTGAACACGAACGGCAGCTCCAGCCGGTTGGTATCGCGCGCATCGAAGAACGGCACCGGCAGCAGCGACAGGTCATTGGTCAGCTGCAGCGGCGCCCAGCCCAGCTCCAGGTAGCTGGCGCGGTCGATATTGGCCCACAGGCTGGTGTGGTCGGGATCCTCGCACTCGCGCGTGTAGTGGCCGATCAACTGCAGGTTGATCCGGTTGTAGTCGATGATCATGCGCGGATCGATATCGATATCGCGCTCGATCATCCGCCCGGCCTGGTCGACCGGCGTCGGCAGGGTCGCCACGGTGACGTCATTGACGGTCACCTTCAGGTGCGACAGGTCGGGCAGCAGCGCCGGGGAATAGCTGTACTTGAGGTGCAGCGAGGCGCGATCGACGACCTGATCGTTGCGGATCGAGAACGGCACGCCAGCGGTGCCCTGGATGCCGCGCAGGGTGATCTCGTAATCGATGCCGAGCTGCTTGAGCGTGGCGCGGCTCTGCCGCGAACCAGCCGCTGGCGCGGCAGGCGGCACGGGCACTGCCGGGGCGGCATCGGCGGGTGCGGCGACGGGCGTGGCCGTTGCGGGTACCGCAGGATCCTGCGCGTAGACCGCGCCACACAGCAGGGTCAGGGTGAACGCCACCGCTGCGGCGGACGGACGCGGCACGCGCACCGGGCGGAACAGGGAACGGTCACGACGGGTCATGCGGAATCTCCGGTGCGCGGCGGGGTGGGGCCATCCTTGCGGCCTCCCGCAAGAACGAAACTGCCCAGGCGGTGGAAGCCGCGCATGCTGGCCTTGAGGACGTCGGTGGTGGAACGCAGGAAGGTATCGCGGTCATGGCGACCCCACAGATTTACCCAGATATCGGCGCGGGCGAAGGTGGAGGTGACCAGCCAGCGCTCCTGTTCCAGGGTGAGCTCACCGAACTGGATGCTGATGCCCTGGTCGTCGCGGTCATGCCGCACTTCGGCCGGCAACCGCTCGCTGCGCTGGCGATGGGCCAGCTCGACCTCGACGCGGGTGCCCGGCTGTACCGGCTGCACCTGGTCCAGGCGGATCGCCATGCCACCGGTGGAGAAGTTCAGCGTGCGGCACGGCAGCGCCTGGCCATCAGGCAGATGCAGCACGGCGCGCATGTTCAGCGGCACGCGGTGCGCGCGGCGGATCTGGCGCTGTTCGCTGGAGGTGGCGATGACCGCGCCAAGCATGATCATGTTGTAGACGGTCCAGCCCAGGTTCAACCAGATCGTATTGACCTCGCCGCTGGTCTCGGCCATCACCATCCGCACGATGCCGGCGATCACGCCGGCCAGGTTCAACAGCAGCAGCAACAGGTACGGGCGGGCGATCTGCGCATCGAAGTAGCTGCGCTGGACCAGGCCGCCCTTGGCGGTGACGTTGAACTTGCCCAGCTTGGGGTTGATCACCGCCATCAGGGTCGGGCGCAGGATGTACCAGGCCAGCGTGGTCTCGTACACCTCGTTCCACAGCAGATGGCGATGCTTGCCCTGCACACGCAGGTTGGTCAGGTTGGCCATCACGATGTGCGGCAGCGCGTAGGCCAGGATCATCAGCGCCGAGGCGTGGATGACATGGGCGCCGAAGAACAGGAAGGCCAGCGGCGCGGTCAGGAAGATGATCCGTGGCAGGCCATAGAAGAAGTGCAGCATCGCGTTGGTGTAGCAGAGCCGCTGCACGAAGCTCAGGCCCTTGCCGAACATCGGGTTGTCCACCCGCAGGATCTGCGCCATGCCACGGGCCCAGCGGATGCGCTGGCCGACGTGCGCCGAGAGGCTTTCGGTGGCCAGGCCAGCGGCCTGCGGCACCGGGATGTAGGCGCTGCGGTAACCGGCGCGGTGCAGGCGGATGGCGGTGTGCGCATCCTCGGTGACGGTCTCGATCGCCACCCCGCCGACTTCCTCCAGCGGGCCGCGCTTGATCACCGCGCAGGAGCCGCAGAAGAAGGTCGCGTTCCACTGGTCGTTGCCATCCTGCAGCAGGCCGTAGAACAGCTCGCCTTCGTTGGGCACGCGGCCGAAGTTGCCCAGGTTGCGTTCGAACGGATCGGCAGAGAAGAAATAGTGCGGGGTCTGCACCACCGCCATCTTTTCGTCGTGCAGGAACCAGCCCATCGACATCTGCAGGAACGAGCGGGTCGGCATGTGGTCGCAGTCGAAGATGGCCACGTATTCGCCCGTGGTCTTCTTCAGCGCCGCATTGATGTTGCCGGCCTTGGCGTGGCTGTTGTTGGTCCGGGTGATGTACTGCACCCCGACCTCGTCGCAGAATTCACGGAATTCCTCACGGCGGCCGTCATCGAGCAGGTAGATGTTGAGCTTGTCGGCCGGCCAGTCCAGTACCGTCGCCGCCAGCACCGTGGTGCGCACCACCGAGAGCGGTTCGTTGTAGGTGGGGATGAACACATCCACGCTGGGCCACAGCGACTGATCTTCGGGCAGCGGCATCGGCTTGCGGTGCAGCGGCCACGCCACCTGGAAGTAGCCCAGCACCAGCACGATGAACGAGTAGACCTCGGCGGCGACCAGGCCCAGGCCCAGGGTCAGATCGACGAAGCTGCTCATGCCCATGGTGTCGGTCAGACGCCAGTACATGTAGCGCGTGGACATCACCAGCGACAGGCCCATCAGTATCAGCGGGATCAACCGGCTCTCGCGGTTGCGCAGGCACAGGGCGATCAGGAACACCACCGCCGAGAACAGGAACTGCTGGCCGATCTCCATCGGAACGGTGACCACGAAGGCCAGCAGCATGGCGCCGCCGACCGCCAGCGCAAGCAGCGCCAGACGGGCCAGAACGGCATCCCCTCTCGGGGTGGAAGACTTGCTCATGATGTTCCCCAACACGGCCGCAGGCAGCGGCATCCCCTTGCATCAGCCGGCCCGTCGCCCCGCCCCGAAAGGGCGTGACGGACGATCACCGGCTACGTTTCAACCCTGGCGCAACCGGCTCAACGGGCTGTGCCCCGGCGTCGCGCTGCGCGCGCCCGCCAAGCGCTGGAACACCTGTTCCAACGGTGTTTTCTGTGCTGGTGCGGCACTGGTCGGTGTCTCCACCGGTGCAGCCTGGGCCGGCGCGATCACCGCTGCGGCACTGGCCACCGGCGGCAGGACCACGGCCGGAATCGGCGGCGGCGCCTCGTCGCGCGGCTTGGCCACCGCGCTGACGCGGGACTGGCTATGAGAGAAATCCCGGTAAGCACGCGTGTCATCGCGGTCCCCCAGACGGTTGAAGAGACCGGCCACGTCGTCGTGGCTCTCTGAATCGGCAGGTTGCTGAAGCTTGCTCATGGCACCATCGAAAGGGGGAAGGATTCAGAACACACGCGACAGCGTGTACGTGGCTACATCAGGATGATCGCTCTGCAGATAGCGCACATCCAGCACCGACATCATCCCGGCGGCGCGGAACCACTGCCGGTACACACCTTCGAGAAACCCGGTGTCCCACCCGGCGCGGGCGCCGAGCACCGCCGACAACGGCGAGGCGGCGTGATGGATGCGCACCTGTTCGGGCGCTTCCTCGAATACGACCAGCCCCCACTCCGTCGACGACCACACGGCGTTGGCCGCATGCTGCATTTCCTCCAGCGTCGCCACCGCCGGCAGCGCATGGTCACGGCCGAAGCGCTCACCGATACGCGCCATCAGCCGGGACAGCTCGGCATCGGGCAACGCACTGTCGAACTCTTCGCAGAGCGCAAGCAGGAAGCCGCGCCACTGAGGAGAGCACGAATGGGCACGGTAGTAATCAAGCAATGCTGATGAATTCATCTGGAAAGCCTAGACGAACCACGATGCAGAGGCGGTATACGGGCAATTACCGGCATCGATGTCGGTCAAAAGTGTGAACTACGCCTCACAATATTGTGGCACATCTGGCTTTCCTGCATAGCGAGCGCGCTGCGTCGCTTCCTGACGCGCCGCGTCACCCGCGGCCAGTGGGCTGAACGGAAACGTGGAATGCCCGAGGTACCGGGCGGCCGTGACGGCACCCCGTGGCGTCGCCCCTCCCCGGCAGGGCGGGCGAAAAAGTGTGACGCCGCGGCGTATCCACCGCCCGGCCGCAACGCTCAACCCTCGGCCGGCAACTCGAACACCTGGCGCAGATACGCCAGATAACCCGGGTCATCACACATGCTCTTGCCGGGTGAATCGCTCAGCTTGGCGACCGGCTGGCCGTTGCAGCGGACCATCTTGATGACGATGTTGAGCGGGGTCGGGCCCAGGTCATTGGTCAGGTGTGTGCCGACCCCGAAGGCCACCTGGCAGCGGCCGCGGAAGTAATCGAACAGCTGCATCACCTTTTCGATGTTCAACCCGTCGCTGAAAACCAGCACCTTGCTGCGTGGATCCACCCGGCGGCTCTCAAAGTGGGCCAGCATGCGGTCGCCCCAGGTGAACGGGTCGCCGGAATCATGGCGGACGCCGTCGAACAGCTTGCAGAAGTACATGTCGAAGTCGCGCAGGAAGGCGTCCAGCCCGACGACGTCCGACAGCGCGATGCCCAGGTCGCCGCGGTACTCGCGCGCCCAGGATTCCAGCGCCGCCACCTGCGAATCGCGCAGGCGCGGGCCGAGCGCCTGGAACGCCTGCAGGTACTCATGGGCCATCGTGCCGTGCGGGGTCATGCCGTACAGCCGGGCAAAATGCACGTTGCTGGTGCCCACGAACTGCGCGCCGAGCGCGTCGCGCAGCATGGGCAGCATCCGCCCGTGCCACTCGCGCGAGTAACGGCGGCGGCTGCCGTAGTCGGCGATCCGGCACAGCTCGAAGCCGGGGGTATCGCGCAGCAGCGCGGTCTTGGCCTGCAGGCGGCGCTCGCCCTCGCTGAAATCCGAGTCGGTGGTGTTGCGGAACCAGACCTCGTTGATGATCGCCAGCAGCGGAACTTCGAACAGGATGGTGTGCAGCCACGGCCCGGTGATGTCCAGATCGATCTCACCGGGTACGGTGGTCGAGGGGCGTAGCGCGATGTACTTGCGGTCCAGGTGGAACAGCCCGAGGAAATCGGCGAAATCCGGTTTGACGAAGCGCAGGCCGCGCACGTAGTCCAGCTCTTCGGCACTGAATCGCAGGCTGCACAGGTGGTCGATCTCGGCGTTGATCTGGTCGATGAACTGCGCCAGGTCGATGCCCGGGGTCCGGCACTTGAACCGGTACTGCACCTGCGCGCCGGGGTACTGATGCAGCACCGCCTGCATCATGGTGAATTTGTACAGGTCGGTGTCGAGCAGGGACTGGATGATCATGCTGGGGATTATGCGCCCGCCACCGGGTACGACCAACGGCCGGTGCCCGCAGCGTGGAATGCGTTCACGGCAGGTATCGCCCCGGTGCCGAAGCGAGTGCGCGGGCCTCTACCGGCGGCGGAGCAGACGCGGCACCTGCGCCAGCGCATGCGCCCAGATCGCGCCCCACACGGCACAGCGCACCGGCCAGGCGCGTTGCGGCGCCTCGAATTTCCGGAAGTAGCGCCACAGCCCCCGATGCTTGTGCCATTCCACGAAGAACGGCCGTGAGCGGCTGGAGACACCGCGTACATGGGTGACCTGCAGGTCGTTGGCGATCGCGATCACCGCGCCGGCCTCGCGTGCGCGCCGGCACAGGTCCAGATCCTCGGCGTGCAGGCGATAGCCCGCATCCCAGCCGCCGATCCGGTCGAACAGCGCGCGCGGCATCAACAGCAGGGCGCCGGACAGGGCCGGCACGACCTGCAGCGGCTGGCTGCGGTCAACCGGGATCGCCAGCTTTCCGCCCTGCCCGGGGTTGCGCAGCATCGCGGCGAAATCCGGGTCTCGGCGTCGCACCGCATCGTCCGGGCGGCCGTCTTCGTCGACCTGTTCCACGCCCAGCAGGCAGTCACCCAGCGGCAGCGCGCGTTCGCGCAGCAGGGCCAGGGTATCGGGACCGACCATCAGGTCCGGGTTGATGAAGGCCAGCCAGGGTGCCTGGCTGTCGGCCACGCCCTGGTTGTTGGCCGCCGCAAATCCGGGGTTGTCCGGATTGGCGATGAAGCGCACCCGCGGATCGGCGCTGGCATGGCGCTGCACGATCTCCAGGGTGCCGTCGGTGGAATCGTTGTCGACCACGCGGATTTCAGCGATGTCGCGCGCCTCGCGCAGGCGCAGCAGGCAGGCGTCCAGCGTGCTGGCGCTCTGGTAGCTGACGATGATGGCGGCGATGGCAGGGCTCAAACGGGCGGCTCCGGGGCGGCAATGACAGGCGGCGCGAACAGATCGCCCTGCGCCTTGGGCATTATCGCCTGCCGGTGGTGTTGCTGCAGGTCGTGGCGTGCCTGCTGCAACGGATCAGCCATCAGAAAGCCGGCCAGCCGCGGCGGCCAGGCCGGCCAGCGCGTCGCCAACGCCTCCATGTCGCCCTCGCCGGTCACGCCTTCGGCCACGCGGGCGACGAAGGCGGTCTCGCACAGCGCGTTGCGCCAGCCGAGCCCGGCCATGCGCAGGCTGAGGTCGATCAGCGCCGCGTTCCACGACGCGTAGCTGTGCATGTCCAGCCCGCCGGCCTTGCGCCGGGCATTGCCGCGCAACAACACAGCGTGGGTCACCGCCGAAGGCAACTCGGGATGCAGCGGCGGCATCGCCGCGCAGGCCTGGGCCAACAGCGCCAGGTCCAGATCGTCCGGCAGCGGATTGATCTCGCCCAGGCGCGGCCAGGCGGCCGTCTCACCGGCATTGCACCACGGCGTGGCCGAGCCGATCGAGGCATCGCGGGCCAGGCAGGCCTCCAGCTGCTGCAGCCAGCCCGGTGCCGGGATCGCATCCGGGGCGAGCACCACCACGTCGGCGCCGGTACACGCGGCGAGCATTTCATCCAGATGAGCGACTTCGCCGATCGCCCGGGCACGGCGGGTGTACTCGGCCTGCAGCGGCGTCTGTGCCAACCAGTGTTCGATCACGGCCTGGGCGCGCGGGCCGGCCTGGCCATCGTCGGCCAACCAGATCGCGGTGCCGGGCGCGGTGCCGGCATCGAGCGCGGCCAGGCAGCGGTCCAGCGCGGCATCGTCGACCCCGATCGGCAACAGGATGACCGTGCTCATGCCGACCTCTGCGTGCTGCCGTCTTCGCCGTGTCGCTGTGTCATCGCAGGCTCCCTTGGGCGCGGCCAGCGTAACAAGATCGGCCCCTGCGGTGACAGCAGGGGCCTGGCATCGCTCAGCGCTTGCCCTTGCGCTCGGGGAACGGCTCCATCGCACGGAAGCGGCTGCTGTACTCGTCGGTCAGGTTCCGCGACTCCTGTGCGTTGCGCACGATGGTCGGGGTCAGCAGCACGATCACTTCGGAGCGTTCGGACTTCAACGTCTTCCGGCCAAACAGCGCACCGATCACCGGCAGCTTGCTCAGGCCCGGTACGCCACTGGAGCCGTCTTCGCCGGAATCGGTGATCAGGCCGGCGAGCATGATGGTGTCACCGCTCTGCACCGCCGCTTCGGTGGAAATCTTGCGGGTATTGATCGGCGGGTTGCAGGTGGTGCGGGTCGGGTCGCAGCCGCTCGGGATCGCGCCGGCCGAACTGACCTCCTGCACGATGTCCAGGAACACCACGCCATCGCGGGTGATGCGCGGGCGCACTTTGAGGATCACGCCGGTATCCAGGTACTGGACCTGGCTGTAGGTGTTGTCGCCGCCCACGCCGGTATTGACCGACACCGAGTTGATCGGGATCTGGGTGCCCACATTGAGGGTGGCTTCGGCGTTGTTGCGCACGAACAGCGACGGGGTCTGCAGCAGACGCAGGTTGCTGACCTTGTCCAGCGCGCTGACCACCGCGGCGGCGTTCTTGCCGAGGAAGGTCCAGCCGACTCCGTCACTGCCGACCGAGCCGGAAATGCTGCCCCAGATCGAACGGCCAAGCGCGCTGGGCAGGTCGATGCCGCTCTCGGTCTTGCCGGTGGCCACGGCCTGCTCGAAGAACCAGTTCACGCCGTAGCTGAGATCGCCGGTCAGCGCGACCTCGGCCACCTGCGCTTCGATGTGGACCTGCATCGGCATCACGTCGAGCTTTTCGATCACCTCGCGGATCGAGCGCCACGCCTGCGGGGTGGAGCGCACCAGCAACGTGTTGGTTTCCTCCACTGCCGAGACACCGACCGTATCGCCCTGCACCTCCAGGCTGAAGCTGGCGTTGCCGGACTGGCGCTGCGGCAGGCTCATCGTGCCCTCGCCCAGCCCACCGCGGCTGCTGCCGTTGCTGCTGCCGGTGTTGGATAAATTGCTGTTGCTGTTGCCATCGCGGCTGCCGATGTCCATCGGCGACGCGCCCGGCGCCAGCGAACTGCTGCCGCGGCCGCCGCGGCCGTTCTCATTGGCGAAGGCCTCGGCCAGACGCTCGGCCAGGTCCTTGGCCTTGACGTAGCGCAGCTCATAGGAGAACAGCCGCGCGCTGCCACCGGCGGTATCGATGCGGTCCAGCCACTGCTGGATCTGGTCGAGATAGCGCGCCTGCGGGGTGATCACCAGCACCGCGTTGGCATTCTCCAGCGGCAGGAAGCGGAACATGCCGGCGCTGGGAGTTTTACTTTCCTCGCCGAACACCTTCTCCAGATCGGCGGCGACCTGCTCGGCCTTGCCGGACTGGATCGGGAACACGCCCACGGACATGCCCGAGAGCCAGTCCACGTCAAAAATCTCGACCGTGCGCAGGTAGTTCTCCAGTTCGCTGCGGGTACCGCCGAGGGTGATCACGTTGCGGCCGTTGTCGACGTTGACGATCGCGTTCGGGCGCGCGTACGGCTCCAGCACTTTCTTCATCTCGGTGGCGGAGATGTACTGCAGTGGCACCACGCGCACTTCGAAGCCACGCGCATTGGCCGGCGAGGCGGTGCTGGGGGATACGGTGCCCGCCAGCGCCTGGTCGGCGGCCACGATGTTGTAGCGGCCTGCGCTGTAGACCATGCGTGCGTTGTTCCAGCCCAGCACCATTTCCAGCAGGTTCAAGGCCTGCGCCGAGGAGACCGGCTTGGGCGTGGCCAGGGTCACGGTGCCCTGCACGCCCGGCGCGATCACATAGTTCTGGCCGAGGAAGTCGCCGAGGATCGCCTTGACCACGGCGTGCACCGATTCGCCTTCGAAGTTGAAGGTCGCATTGCCGGTGGAGGCATTGCCCAGCGACGGCTGCGGCGCCGCGGCGGCGCTGCGGTTGATCATCGTGCCGGTGCCGCGGCGGATCACCGCCTGCGGTGCACTGCTGGTTCCCAGTGGCTCGGCATCGACGCCTGCGTGGGATCCATCACCGGCGACCACCTGGTGGCTGTCGAGGACCGCATCGCGGCGCACCTCCGGCGCGGGCACGGTGGTGCAGCCCACCAGCAGGGCGACAAGGAAAGACACGGGGAAAAGGCGCAGGGTCATGCTGTCACTCTAAGGGTTGTGGCCGGAGCCGCCCGCGGGCGGTTGCTGCGACTGCTGTTGCTGTTGTTGCTGCAATTGCTGGCGGCGCGCCTGGATGCGCTCGCGGATCGCCTTCATCTGGTCTTCGCTGGGGCCCTGCGCGTTCTGCGCGGGGGCCGCCGCATTCGAGGGCGTCCCTGCCTGCGCCGCAGGGGCTGCGGCCGGTGGGGGCGCGGGCATCGGCGCCGCCGCGCCGTTGATCGGTCGGGCGCCGGTACCGGCCGGAGGAACGCTCGTGAGCGGCGTGGCGCCCAGCACGGTGGGGGGCTCGCCGCCCTGCCCGTTGAACACCGGCAGTTCCAGCGTCTGGGTGCCACCCGGCCCGCTGACCGTGGCCCGGCGTGGTTCCAGCGCCAGCAGCTGCCAACCGTTCACCGCCTCACCGTTCAAGCGCAACCGCAGCGACTGGCGCTGATCGGTGGTCAGGATGGCCATGGCGAAGTCAGGCGTGAGCAGTACGCCGGTCAGCGAAACGCTGCTGGCGGTGCCCTGCTCGGTGCCGCCGAGCAGATACGGGCGCGGCTGCCGGTCTTCGGCGAACAGCGGCCGCGCACCGATCCGTGCGTACGTGCTGGCCGAGGCCATGCGCTCCGGTGCGGCCGGTGCCAGCTGCGGCAACGGCCCGGGGCCGATATCGCCATCCATGGCCGGCGCGATACGGCTGCCCAGCCCGAACAGCGTGGCGATCCAGATCGCCAGTGCCCATAGCGCGATGCCCCTCAGCCACCAGGTGCGCAGGCCGGCTGCTTCAAGCTTCATGCTCGACCTCCTCGGCAGCGTCCGGTGCCGGCGCGGGTTCGGCCGCATCGTTGGGCAGGGCCGCACCTGGGTCAGCGTTCTGCCCAGCGTCCTGTCCCGCCGGCAGCGGAAGGGGGGGCGGCACCGGCGCACCAGGCTCCAGCGCGGCGCCCGGGCGCAGATAGCCGACCAGTTCGAACGACACGTCCAGGCCGGTGCCGGTTTCACTTGGCGATTGCTGGAAGCGCTGCGCCAGCAGATTGAGGTTGTCCACGAACAGGCGCGGCGTGCCGGTCTCCAGCGTGTGCAGCACCGCGGCCATCTCCGGCACGCCACACCGCAGGCGCACCTGCAGGGCCACGCGCGGGAAGGCCGGTTCGCGACTGGCATCCGGCAGTGGCGTGCGATTGCTGATCGTGCAGCTGCGATTGCCCGGGCTGGCAGAGGCCACCGCATCCTGCAGGCGGCTGGAGAGCGCGGCAGCCGCCGATTCGGCCGTGGCTTCGCGCAGGAAGCCAGGGCGGCCCTCCAGCGCCGTCTGCACCTCGCTCAGTTGGGTAGCGATCTGGCCGCGCTGCGCCAGCTGCGCCTGTACACGCTGCTGACGCTCCTGCACCGTTGCGATGTCGGCATGGATCGCCAGCAGCGGGCGGGTCAACCACGGATGCACCAGCAGCAGGTAGGCCACCAGGATCACCGCCAGCAGCAGGCCCAGCGCCAGCCAGCGATCACGGCGCGTCGGTTGTGCTGCCATCGGCAACCTCCTTGGCAGGCGGCATCGCGCCGGGCAACGGCTGCAGCTCGGCAGTCAGCGTGAAACGGTCGCGGCCGCTGGTCGCCCCATCGGCCTGCAGCACGCCGGTCAGGTTGACCTTGCGCCACAGCGGCGAGTCCTGCAGCAGCGGCACCAGTTGCGAGGCTTCGCGGCTGAGCCCGATCAACTGCAGCGTGGTGCCCTCGATCGACATTTTTTCCAGATAGGTGCCATCGGGCAGCAGGCGGGTAAGTTCATTCCATATCTCCACGGTGCTCGCATGCTCGGCACGCTTGCCCTCCAGGAACGCGGCGCCTTCCACCAGACTCTGCAGTTGCTGACGTTCGGCGGCAACCCGCCGCGCATCACGCGCGGCGGCATCGACCTGCTCACGCAACTGGTCCGCCGCGGCCTGGCGATTGTCGATCAACTGATGGCCGGCCAGCGCAAGCAGCACGACCGCGCCCACGGCCAGCAGCCAGTTCCAGCGCGCCATCGGGTCGCGATACGGCTGCCGCTGCGCGACCGGCAGCAGATTGACGTCCAGCGGCTGGCCAGTGGCATCCACCGCATCGACGCCGGCCACGGCCTGCGCCCACGGCCCGGCCTGCTGCGCCCACTGCTCCAGCTGCACGCGCGGGATCACCACCAGCTCGACCTGCAACTGGCCATCCGGCAGCGCGCCCAGCTCGCGCACGTCGTAGCTGACCTGGCTGGCATCGAAGGGGGTCTGCCGATCAATTTCAAAACCGACCACATCGCGCAGCCGCTCCGCGGCCGCCGCGGGCAGCCGCAGCGGGCGCCGCAACACGCTGCCGGCGGGCAGCAACCAATGCCGCGGCAAGCTGCGCAGGCGCGCGTCCAGCACGGTATCCAGGGTGGCCGGCGATACCGGCCAGGGCAGTTCGGCGATCGCCTCTATCTGCTCGCCCGTCTGGCGCTGCAGGCGCAACACCTCACCATCGCGCTGCAACAGCAGCCGCGAGCGCGACCAGCCCATCGCCCATTGCCACCGCACCGGCAGCCAGGCCAGCAACGATTGCCGCCACCAGCGCAGGCTGCTGCCCACGCCAGGCGACAAGCGCCCGCGGGCCCGCACCAGACTGTCACGCCATGCCGTCATCTTGCTGCCATTCCCTGTTCCCAGCGAAGTACTGTGTATGCCGTTCCCGGCGTGCCTGCCGACCCCATCCTCACCACGGCGCGCAGTACCGATATCCGGCCGCGTTCGTCCGTGGCGCGACTCTCGATACTATAGGTGCCGCTGCCACCTGCAAGCGGTGCGGTCGGTAATCCCGCGTCATCTGCCGCCGCCGCACGCTCGCGCTCGGCCAGCAGGCGTTCGGCGTCCAGCCCCAGCGCGGTCAACACCGGGCCAGCCGCGAAGCGTGGATCGGGCCGCGCCTGGCGGCTGTACAGCGTCAGCATCGGCTCGATCCGCGCATACAGGTCCGCCTCCATGCCCAGCACGCGCTGCAGCTCGCCCACGGTCTCGAAGCGCGCGTTGCGTGCGCCATACGGCAGGCCGGCCGCGACGTAATCCGGCGTCTCCGCGCCACCGCCAGGCTGTTTGAGGCTGTCGGCGTCGCGCCAATCGACGATGGCACCGGCCAGCTGCTGGGCGCGGCCAGGTTCCTCTCCCATTGCACGAAGGAAGGCGGTGAGGAAGCTGGCATCGGCCAGATTCAGATTCACTTTGCCGTTCTCATCCAGGATCGCCAGATCGATCCGGCGGTCATCGAAGCTCCACCGGTAGCGGCGGCCATCGGCCACCCATGCCGGCTGGCTTGCGCGGGGCTGCAGACGATGCAGGGCATATTCGAGCCCCGCGCGCGCGTATTCCTGGCCGATGGCATCATCGCCAATCACGCGCTGCTGCATGTGCTCCACGCGTGCGCTCAGCGCGAATGCGCCGATCACCGCCGTGAGCAGCGCGATCAACCACAGCACCAGCACCAGCGCAGCACCGCGCGCCGGCCTCATCGGCGATCTCCGCGCGGTGGCGGGAGCGCCGCGATCATCGGTGGCCACGCCGGTCCCTGCAGCGGGACGATCTCGATCGAGACCAGCAGCGGCAGGCGGCGGGTGTCCTCCCAGCGGTCCAGCCATTCGGTCAGCTGGCCGGTGCGCGGATCGGTACCGCGATAGCGGAAGCGCACGTCGCGCAGCTGATCGGCCAGCATTTCCGGCGGCCGCGGTGGATCTTCTTCGATCGCCTCGCCGTTCTGCAGCAGGGTCAGCCCGACCTCCAGCTGCTCCTGCCCACCCGCACGACGGACCTGAAGCTCATGCGCATACGGCCCGCCGCGGCCGAGGTAGCCAGGCAGATCGGAGACAAACAGCATCCGCTGCGGCTCGCCAACGAAGTACACCGGGTCGCGGGTGGGATCCGGCGGCGAGGTCGCGATGACCAGCGCGGTCGACAGGCGACGCCGCAGAAAGCCTTCGACCGCGCGCATGCGCTCGTTCTGGGCGGCCATGCGCTCGCCGCGCTGGCTGATCGCCATGGCCGAGCGCACGGTGGCGAAGGCCAGCGCCAGGCCGCCGACCAGCAGCGCGGTCGCCAGCAGGATTTCGATCAGGGTGAAGCCGCGGGCACGGCGCGCGCGCCGCGTCATCGCGGGGTGCCCGGTACCGGCGGCAACACGCGCAGGCTGCGCCATTGCAACTGCTCGCCGTTGCCTTCGCCCCAGCGCACCTGCAGGGTGATCTGCGCCAGGGTCGGGCCGCCAACATCGGTGGCCACCGGCGCGGTGGTCGTGCGCGGCTCCGCGTACGGTTCCACCTGCAATCGCCAACGGTATTTGCCCTGCTCCCACTTGCCCTGTGTGCTGCCCTCCTGCAGCGGAGCCTCCACGCCGGTACTGGCCAGCAGCGACTGCGCATACAGCGTGGCCCGGCTGCGCACGTCGGCCTGACCGACCTGACGCGCCGCACCGGACAGGCTGCCCAGCAGCAGGGTCAACGCCAACGCCAGCAGCGCGAAGGCGATGATCACCTCCAGCAATGAATAGCCGCGCTGACGCTTCATCCGCCCTCCCGGCGCGGACCGGCACGGACTTCGCCGGTGATCCAGCCGACGTGGATCTCCCACACCGCGCCGCGCGTGCTCAGGTCGATGCTGCCGCCACTGGCCGCGCCGTCGGCGAAGAAGGCGATGCTGCCCTGCCCCGGCGCGGTGCTGAGCTGGCTCGCCCCGCGGAACTGGACGTCCAGCGCGGCGGGAATCTGCCCGTGGCGCCCATTGGCGGCCTGCCACGTCCTGGCACGCGGGTCGATCACGAAGCGCTGGGTCTGGCCGGTGGCGATGGCCTGCGTGCGCGTGTAGCGCAGCTGGGTGGCGATTTCCTTGCCGGCGTTGCGCAGGCGCATGCCGTCGATGCCACCGTTCATCGCGGTGGCGGTCACCACACCGATGATGGCGATCAGCGCCACGACCAGCAGCATCTCCAGCAACGACAGACCGCGCACACGGGTGCCCGTGGGCACGCGATGCGGCGGTCTGCTCGGCAGGGGCCACAGCGCTCCCACTGCCGATTACTCGTACCGGATGTCCGCGTCGTAACTGCTGCCACCGACCTTGCCGTCCTTGCCCAGGCTGATCAGGTCGTACGGCTGGCTTTCGCCCGGCACGCGGTACTCCAACGCATGACCCCACGGGTCATTGAGGTCGGCCGGCTTGGCGTACGGCCCGAGCCAACCCGCGCTGCCGCTGGGCTGGGTGACCAGATCATCCAGTTTGGCCGGCAGCTTGCCGGTATCGAGCTGATAGTTGTCGATCTTGCCGGCCATGGTCTGCACCTGTGCCTTGGCGATGTTGGCCTTGCCACGATCGGCGCCGCCGAGCACGCGGCTGCCGACCAGGGTCAGCACCGCACCGATCAGCACGATCACGATGATGATCTCCAGCAGGCTCATGCCGGACTGGTGGCGCGCGGAAGAAAAGCGGGTCAGGCGACGGCGTTGCATATGGCAGGCTCCTTGCATCGAATCGTTGGGGTATTCACCAGCGGCCGGTCAGCCGATGGCATTGGTCAGGTCGTACAACGGCACCAGCACGGCCACGATCACCAGGCCGACCACCGAAGCCAGCACCAGTGTGATCACCGGCACCAGCGCCGACAGCAACCGGTCGATCGCGCGCGCGCTTTCCTGTTCGAACGTATCGGCGGTCTTGAGCAGCATCGTATCCAGCGCGCCGGATTCCTCGCCGACCTGGATCATCTGCAGCGCCAGCCGCGGAAAGCGTTTGCCGCGCGCCAACGATGCCGACAGGCCGTTGCCGTTCTTGACCTCGTCACTGGCTGCATCGACATCGGCGGCCAGCGCGCGGTTGCTCAGCACGTTGCGCGCGATGCCCAGGCCGGACAGCAGCGGCACGCCGTTGCGCAGCAACGTGCCCAGGGTGCGGGCCAGGCGCGCGGTTTCCAGCTTGGCCAGCAGCGGGCCGATGCCGTTGCATTGCAGCAGCCAGCCATCCATGGCCAGGCGCGTGGCCGGTTGCCGCAGCCGCCGCTCCACCACCAGCGCGATCACGGCCGGCACCACGATCATGATGATCCAGCCTTCGCGCACGACCAGGCCGGCGGTGAGCACCCACTGGGTGAACCACGGCAGCGCGACATCGAGGCTTTCGTACATCAGCGCGAACTGCGGCACCACGTAGCCCAGCAGGAACAGCAGCGCACCGCCGACCACCGCCAGCAGGATCGCCGGGTAGATCAGCGCGTTGATGACGCGGCCTTTCAGCTCAGCGCTGCGCTCCAGATAATCCGACAGCCGCTGCAGGGTGTCGTGCAGGCTGCCACCGGCTTCACCGGCGCGCACCATGTTGATGTACAGCCGCGAGAACAGCCCGTGCTGGCGCTCCAGCGCGGTGGAGAGCGGCGCACCGCCGCGCACGATGTCGCGGATGTCGGTGACCACCCGGCGCGTGCGCTCGTCTTCAGGCAGTTCCAGCAGGATGCTGAGCGCACGGTCCAGTGGCTGCCCGGCACCGAGCAGCGTCGCCAGTTGCTGGGTGAACTGCACCAGCCCACCGCCGTCGAACGGTTTGCGACGCAGCAGCGCCGCCCAGGATGACGCCCCCGCGACACCTTCGCTGGCCAGGCGCGCCTCCATCGGCATGTGACCCTGGTCCTGCAGGCGCGCGGCCACCTCGGCTTCGCTGGCCGCGTCCATCTGGCCCTCGAACAGTTCGCCATGCGCGTTGAGCGCCTTGTAGCGGTACTGGGCCATGCTCAGCCGCCCACCGGGTGCCGACCGCATGCACGCATCAGGATTCCTCCGTCACGCGCAGTACTTCTTCCAGCGTGGTGTGGCCCTGCAGGGCCTTGGACAGGCCATCCTCATACATGGTGCGCATGCCGGCCGCGCGCGCGATCTGTTCGATCTCGCCCATGCCGGCGCGACGCATCACCGCGCTGCGCAGCGCATCGTTCATCACCAGGAACTCGACGATGGTGGTGCGGCCGAGATACCCGGTGGGCGCGATCGCCGAGGGCTGTGCACGGTAGAGGAAAATCTCCCCCTCCGGCTGCAGGCGGCGCAGGCCGAATTTGTCGATCTCTTCCGGTGAGGCACGGTAGCGCTGCGCATGCTGCGGCTCCAGCCGGCGCACCAGGCGCTGGGCGAGGATGCCGTTGATCGTGGAGGTCAGCAGATAATCTTCCACGCCCATGTCCAGCAGGCGGGTGATGCCGCCGGCGGCATTGTTGGTGTGCAGGGTGGAGAGCACCAGGTGGCCGGTGAGCGCGGACTGGATCGCGATGCGGGCGGTTTCCAGATCGCGCATTTCGCCAATCATGATGATGTCCGGATCCTGGCGCACGATGCTGCGCAGCGCATTGGCGAAATCCAACCCGATCTGCGGTTTGGCCTGGATCTGGTTGATGCCTTCGATCTGGTATTCGACCGGATCTTCGACAGTGATGATCTTGACGTCGGCGGTATTGAGCTGGCTCAGCGCGGTGTACAGCGTGGTGGTCTTGCCCGAGCCGGTGGGGCCGGTCACCAGCAGGATGCCATGCGGCTGCTCGAGCACCTTGCGGAACTGCGGCAGGAATGCCTCGGTGAAACCCAGCCGATGGAAATCGAACACCACCGTATCGCGGTCGAGCAGGCGCATCACCACGCTTTCGCCATGCGCGGTGGGCACGCTGCTGACACGCAGATCGAGCTCCTTGCCCTGCACGCGCAACATGATGCGGCCGTCCTGCGGCAGGCGACGTTCGGCGATGTTGAGCCGCGCCATGATCTTGATACGGCTGATCACCGCGGCCGTGAGATTGACCGGCGGGCTTTCCCCTTCGATCAGCACGCCATCCACGCGGTAACGCACTTTCAGGCGATTCTCGAACGGTTCGATATGGATATCCGAGGCGCGCAGTTCCACCGCTCGCTGGATGACCAGGTTGACCAGCCGGATCACCGGCGCTTCGGAAGCCAGATCGCGCAGGTGTTCGATGTCGTCGACCGCAGCGCCCTCCCCGTCGGCGGTCTCGATGATCGCGCCCATCGCGCTGCGGCCCTGGCCAAACCAGCGCTCGATCAGATCGTCGATCTCCGAGCGCAGGCCCACGTGCAGGCGCACCGGCAGGCCCATCGCCAACTGCACCGCATCGGCCGCATACGGGTCCTGCGGATCGGACAGCCACAGGTCGAGCACGCCGTCCTGGAGGACCAGCGGACAGACATGGAATTGTTTGAGGAAACGCAGCGTCAACGGCAAGCCATCAAGCAGCGCTTCGGGTGGCGCTTCCGGCACGGCCTTGGCATCGAGCAACGGCAGGCCGAGCACCTCGGCACAGGTCTGTGCATGGTCCCGCTCGGAGACCAGCCCCAGCCGCACCAGCAGACCGAGCAGGCTGCCGCCGGACTCACGGTGCAGCGGACGCGCGCGGGCCAGGTCGCTGTCCTTGAGCCGACCTTTCTCCAGCAATACCCCGACGATGCGGGATTCGGCGGTGGCTTCTGCAGTGGGATCCTGGGCAACCGCGTTCAATCACTTTCTCCTGGCAACCGCTGCGACTTTAGCAGTTCACCGCGATCGTACGCGGGATTGCACACGGTCCAGATGTAAAAACGGGAGCCCGTCACATGACGGACTCCCGTTGGGGTTTTACCGGTCTTACTGGTTGGCGAGGATGCTCACACCGCTGAACGCGGACTCACCGACCACCTTGATGTAATACGTGCCGGCCACCGGCGCGGTGAAGCGCACGGTTTCACTGTTGCCCGGACGCGTGGACTTGGCATCGAACGCGGTCGCGGTCGGCTCCTTGCCCTGGCTCACGTACACCGACACATTGCCGCTGCCACCGTAGGTGAGCAGGCTCAGCACCTTGCCGGCCTGCGCCTCGAAGCTGTACAGCACTTCGCTGCCACCGGCGCCGCTCAGGCCACCGACGGCGACCTTGTTGGTCAGCGGCGTGGCCACCGGGCCGCAGTTCTCGGTGCACTCTTCTTCCAGCGCCTTGTCCAGGGCGGCCTTGGCATCGACGATGCCGGTGCCGATCGGGGTGGCGGTCGGGATGGTGACCGGGAAGGCCCGTGCGGTCTGCTTGAGCAGGGTTTCCAGCGCAGCCGGAGTGAGTGGATCCTTGCCGGCCGCCGCGACCGCGCCCTGCACCAGCGCTGCCACCGCCGCGACATGCGGGGAGGCCATCGAGGTGCCGGCCATGCCCACGTAGCTGTAGGCACCGGAGGTCGGCGTGGTCAGGCCGTTGTAGCCGGACTGCCACACGTAGCCGCCCGGATTGCCGTCCACGCTGCCACCGCCGCCCGGGCCGGACAGGTCCACCACGGTGCCGAAGTTGGAGTAGTAGGCGATCCCACCGGTGATGCGGGTGGCGCCGACCGCCACCACGTTGGCGCAGCTGGCCGGACGGAAATTGGACGCGTTGGAGGCCGAGTTGCCGGCGGCGACCACCACGGTGGTGCCGCGCGACACGGCGCCATTGATCGCATCCTGGTACAGCGCATCACACGCGCCGCCGCCGCCCAGGCTCATGTTGATGACCTCGGCCGGATTGGCGTTGGCCGGGATCCCGGCCACCGTGCCACCGGAGGCCCAGGTGATCGCATCGGCGATGTCGGACAGGTAGCCACCGCACTTGCCGAGGACGCGGACCGGCAGGACGCGCGCCTTGTACGCAACGCCCGCCATGCCCACACCGTTGTTCGTGGACTCGGCGATGGTGCCCGCGACGTGGGTACCGTGCCAGGAGCTGTCATCGGCCAGCGAGCCGGCATAGCACTCGTTGTCGTTTTCTACCCAATCACCGTAATCCAGCGCACCCGGCACGCGCTCGTCGGTCGGTCGGCGCGAGGTTTCCGCATCGCTGATGAAGTCGTAACCGGCCAGCAGATTGCCGGAGAAATCCGGGTGCTGCGGCAGGATGCCGGTATCGAGCACCGCCACCACCACGCCTTCGCCCTGGGCGATGTCCCACGCTGCCGGCGCATTGATGCCGCCGGTAGCGCTGTTCAGATGCCACTGGTACTGCGCGTAGTACGGATCGTTCGGCACCAGCTGCGGGGTCGCGTCGCGCGGGCGCACATCGGTGCGCTGCAGCTTCACGTCCACTTCGGCGTACTGCACGGAGGGATCGGCCTTGATCTCGGCCAGCACCTTCTGCAGTTCGGCCGGGCTCAAGCGGCCCTGCAGGCGGATCAGATCGGCACCGACACCGAGCTTGCGCACGATCTGCGGGTTCACGGCACTGGCACGGCCGGCGGCGGAGCCACCGACACTGGCGCGGGCGACCGCCGACTGCACGGCCGTCAGCTTGGCCGAACGATCCGTGGCCGCAGCGGTGCCGGCGCGGTACTTGACGATGATGCGCTCTGCGCCCTGGGCGGCAGCCGGCTGGCGCACCGGCTCCTTGGCCGGCAGGCCCGCTGCATAGGCGCTGGCGCCTGCGGACAACGACAGCACGGCGGCTGCCAGCACATTGATGCGAAGGTTCTGCTTACTGGTCACGTTGACGTCCTCTTCAAGGTCATGGATCAAACGACTGTTCAGGCCAACACTCCATGCGAGCTCCCTGGCCGGCCCTGGCCAGGGTTCCCGTGACCCGCCCCCTCAGGCCTTGCATTGCGTTGCAACGGGGCCGCGCACGGCCCCGCATTGAAACCAACGGCTTACCAGCCAAAGCCGGCGCCCACGCCGACCGAGCTGTCATCACTGCTGAAGGCACCGCCCAGGGTCACCGTGGCGCGATCACTGAGCGCGCGCTGGTAGCCCAGCGACAGCGCCGATTCGCCGCCCTGGAAACCGACGCCGACACCGACGCGGTTCTGGGTACGCACGCCGGCGGCGCTGGTGGCCATGTTGAGCATGGCCGCGCTCATCGCCCCCTGGCGATCAATGCGACGGTCCTGGTGACGCAGGCGCTGGTCGATCTCGCCCTTGTAGATGTCGAAGCTGTCGGCCATCGAGGTGAAGCGCTGGTCGGTGTAGCTGTTGGCGGTCGCGATGCCGCCATCCAGCTGGCCCTTGTTGACCGCATCGGTGGCCTGCGTACCGGCCGCGACGTTGGCGACCTGTCGCTCGTTGCCGACGCTGCCGACCGAGACCGTATCGGCACGATCGGCCACCGAGCCCTGGCCCAGTGCCACCGAGTTGGCGGCCGAGGCGGTCGCACCCTGGCCGATGGCCGTGGCCGAGGCCCCGCTGGCCACGGCACCGTCGCCCATCACCACCGCATTGACTGCCGCCGGTGCCGCGGCCGGTGCGCTGAGCGGCTGGCTGCCGCCCACGCTGGCGGCGGTGGGCGTGCCCTGCACCGACGCGATGGCGTCGTCGCTGGTGGCGCTCATCACACTGGCCTCCGGTGCGACGCTGGCCGTAGCGAGCGCGGCGGTACGTGCCCGTGCACCGCTGCTGCTGCCACCGGCCACGCGCTGATCGAGATCGCTGACCTTGCGGTCGAGCGCGCCCAGTGCATCGCCCACGTTGCTGTAGGTCGCGCCCTGGATCACATAGTTCGGCGCAACGAACACGCCCTGCATGCCCACGCTGGCACCGCCACCGAGGAAGGTGGCGACATCGGTGAGCGATTGGAACAACTGCCCACCGTTGATCGCCTGGCGGCTGCCGGACGCGATCGAACCGCTGCCGACGTTGTCCAGCGTGGTGCCCTGCAGACCCGACAGGGTCAGCGTGTCGCGGCTGCTGTCATCGTAGGTCAGCGCATTGGCGGTGAGGTTCTCGACCGAGCCGATGCGGGTGTCGATATCACCCACCTGGGTTTCCACCGCGCCGACGCGCTGGTTGGTGGTGTTGAGCTGGCCGCCGGTCACGGCATCGGTGCTGCCCGCGGCAATGCGGCCAGCTCCGACGTTGACGATGCGGCGCGTGGCCGGGCCATCCGTGCCGTTGCCGCCACCGACCGACACCACATTGGCTTCGACCGCGCGCGAACCGGACCCCAGCGCCACCGCGTTGGCACCGGAGACACCTGCCGCTGAACCGATCGCGATGCTGTTGGCCCCGTTGCTGGCGAATGCACCGTTGCCGATCGCCACGCCATTGGTCGCATTGGTCGAGGCCTGCCGGCCCAGCACGGTGCTGTTGGCACCGCGTGCCGAGGCATCGGCACCGACCGCGGTGGCCCCGGTCGCCGAGGCGACGGCCGCGGTACCCAGCGCACTGCTGCGTGTCGCGCTGGCGGTGGCACCGGAACCGGCGGCGAGTGCATCACTGCCGCTGGCCGTGGCCACCCCGCTGCCGCTGGCCTGGAAGTGCTTGCCGACCGCATCGGCGGTGGCTGCGACCGAATCGAGCTGCGACTTGGTCACCGCGTCACTCGCATTGATCGCGTCACCGACATTGGTGATGCGGCGCGTGGCCGGGCCGGTGGTGCCATTGCCGCCGCCGACCGAGACCACATTGGCCTCGCTGGTGCGGGCACCGGCGCCGAGCGCGACGCTGCCTGCGCCACTGGCCGACGAACTGGTACCGACCGCCGTGGCGTTCAGGCCGCTGTAGGCATAGCTGTCCTGGCCGATGGCCGTCGCGCCCTGCGAGGTTGCCCATGCCAACTGCCCCACCGCGGTGGTGCGTGCGGCGGTGGCCCAGGCGTTGGAACCGGCCGCGACGCTGTTGTCGCCACTGGCCTGCGATGCGTAGCCGATCGCATTGGCGTAGCTGCCCGACGCGGCACTGCCCCAGCCCAGTGCGGAGGCGTAATCACCACTGGCCTCGGCCCCATAGCCCAGCGCCGTGGTGCGTACCCCACTGGCCGCGCTGAAGGTACCGACCGCCGTGCTGTAGTCACTGCCTGCTTCGGCGCTGTAGCCGAAGGCCGCGGACTGCAGCCCGGCCGCCGTGGCACCGGCACCGGTGGCGGTGCTGAAGCTTCCTTCGGCCTGCGCCCCCGCACCGAGTGCGGTGGCACCGACGGCGCTGGCGCTGGTGGCCTTGTCGAGCAGTACGTTGCCGTTCTCATCTTCGTAATACAGCGCACCACCGATGGCGGTCGCCGAGTCGGCCGTGGCCGAGGCGTTGAAGCCCGATGCCGAGGCATTGCGGCCGGAGGCCAGCGAACCGCTGCCATAGGCCGAGGCCCCGGTGCCGAACGCGTTGGCGGCCTCACCCGCGGCGGTGGCATACGCCCCGTCGACATAGCTGCCGACGTCGTCACCATTGCCGCTGCCCGACGCCTGGAAGAAGCGGCTGGTGGTTTCGGCCACATCGGCCACCGCATTGAGCTGATCGACATTCACTGCGTCAGTGCCTTCGGTACCGGCGGCGACGTTGGTGATCTGGCGTTGTGCGGTGGCCGTGCCGACGGAGACGGCATTGTCGCGGTCAGCGACGGACCCGGCACCCAGCGCGACGCTGTTCACGCCCTCTGCGCTGGCACTGGCGCCCAGCGCGGTGGCATTGCCTGCATCGGCCCACGCGTTCCAGCCGATTGCGGTGGCGTAGTCATCGGTCGCCCAGGCACCTGCACCGAACGCCGAGGCACCGGTTCCCGAGGCACGCGACGGCAGCAGACCGAAGAAGGTCGTGCCACCGATCGCCACGCTCTCATCGCCGGTGGCTTCGGAGTATTCACCGACCGCCACCGCACCCGAGCCGGACGCGGTCGAGGCCGCACCGACCGCGACGGCGTAAGCGTTGGAGGCCACCGCGCCATAGCCCAGTGCGGAAGAGAGCTGGCCGGTCGCTTCGCTGTAGCTGCCGAAGGCCGAGGCGCCGGCTTCGGACGCACTGGCGCGGAAGCCATTGGCGGTCGCCTGCTGGCCGCTCGCCGTGGACTGGCTGCCGGTGGCCGTGGCGTAGGCCCCTGCGGCCTGCGCGCCTGCACCGGTGGCAGTGGCGCCGATCTCGCTGGCGCCGGCACCGTTGCCGATGGCGACGCTGTCTTCGCCGGTGGCCTGCGCGTCACTGCCCAGTGCTGCGGCACCTGCGGCGCTTGCCAACGCGTTGAAGCCAATTGCGGTGGCGTTGTCGGCGATGGCGGTGGCGCCACTGCCCAGCGCGCTGGCGCCGTTGCCGATGGCATTGGAAGCCTCACCGGCAGCCAGCGCATTCTCGCCTTCCACGTAGGCACCGGCGTCGCTGTCATCGCTGCCGCTGGCCTGGAAGTACTTGCCGGTCGTCGCAGCCGCATCGGCTACTGCATTCAACTGATTCACGTTCACCGCATCGGTGCCATCGGTACCGGCCGCGACGTTGGTGATCTGGCGCTGCGCGTCGGCACTGCCGACCGAGACGCTGTCATCGCGATCGGCGATCGAGTCCGCACCGAGCGCCACGCTGTTCGCACCGCTGGACGTGGCCGCATTGCCGAGCGCGGTGCTGTTCACGCCCGGTGACCATGCACCGCCGCCGACAGCCGTGGAGTAATTGCCCGAGGCTTCCGTAGGCAGCAGGCCGAACAGCGCACCACCGACGGCCACGCTGTTGGTACCGCTGGCCAGGCTGCCCTGGCCGGTCGCGGTGCTGTAGGCACCGGAGGCTTCGGCATCGCCGCCGAGGGCCACGCTGTTGGAGCCGGTCGCCTGGGCGAAGCTGCCCAGCGCGGTCGCGTTGAAGGCCGAGGCCACCGCATAGCCACCGATCGCAGTGGTGTAGCTGGCCGTCGCTTCGGAGGCGAACCCGTAACCGGCCGAGAGCGTCCCGCTGACCACGCTTTCCGCACCGACGGCGGTCGCACCGTCGCCACTGGCGCTGCTGAAGTAGCCCAACGCCACCGCTTCCTCACCGGCTGCATCGGACAGCGCGCCACCGGCCAGGCTGCCGGCGCCGGAGGCGACGCTGGCCGCACCCGTCGCGGTGCTCTGCTCGCCGGAGGCCAGGCTTTCCGCACCGCTTGCCGTCGCGTACTCGGCGGTCGACTGCGCGTTGGCACCGGTTGCGGTTGCATTGGCACCGCTGGCGACGGCATTGAAGCCCACTGCACTGGCGTTTTCGGCCAGAGCGAAGGCGCCGCTGCCGATCGCCGATGCACCGGTGCCGGCTGCGAAGCTGCTCGAACCGACCGCAGTGGCGTAATCGCCGTCGGTCGCCGCGTTTGCACCGGCGGCCACGCTCTCCTCACCACCGGCAATGGCGACACCGTCACCGCTGGCCTGGAACTGGTCGGTGGCGGCCGTCAGCTGATCCAGATTGACCGCATCGCTGCCCTCCGTACCGGCGGCAACCTGGGTGATCTGGCGTTGCCGGTCATCGTTGCCGACCGAGACCGTGTAGGCGCGGTCGGCGACGGAACCCGCACCGAGCGCGACGGTATTGGACGCGCTGGCATTGCTGCCCGCACCGATACCGATCGCGCTTTCACCGCCGGCCACCACGTTGGTGCCGATGGCGATGCTGTTGATGCTGTTGCCCAAGGCCTGGAAACCGACGGCGACGCTGTTGTCGCCGTAGCCGAAGGCACCGCGGCCAAGCGCGGTGGAACTGCTGCCGCGCGCCCAGCTGTTGTAGCCGATCGAGGTGGACCCGGTACCGCTGGCCCACGCCGACTGACCCACCGCCGTGGCGTTGGCTTCGGTGGCCCACGCACTGGAACCGAAGGCGGTGGCGCCATCCGCAGTGGCCCACGCATATGCGCCGGTTGCCGTGGTTTCTTCACCGCTGGCGAAGGCGTTGTCGCCCTGCGCCACACTGTAATCGCCGGTGGCGCGTGCCTTGTAGCCACTGGCCAGGCTGTTGCTGCCGGTGGCCTGTGCGCCACTGCCGAACGCGTTGCTGGTGGTGCCGGTGGCCTGTGCACCGGCACCGACCGCCACGCTGTCCGGCGCCGCGGTGGCACCGATCAGGATCGCATTGCCCTGGTCATCCACCAGCGGCTGGTTGTACTCGTCATACGCCTGGCCGAGGCCACCAATGGCCACGCTGCCGTTGCCGGTGGCGCTGCTGTTGCGGCCCAGCGCGACGGTGTCATCGCCGACCGCGGTCGCACCACCACCGACCGCCGTTGCCCCGGCGCCCAGCGCATTGCTGGCCTCACCGGCCGCCAGCGCATCCTCGCCATCGGCGAATGCACCGACCGCACCGCTGGCCGCGCCGTTCGCCTTGAACTGCGCCGAGGTCGCCGAGGCCGACGTCGCAACCGCATCGAGCTGCGCCTTGTTGACCGCGTCTGTGGCTTCGGTACCGGCCGCGACGCTGGTGATCTGGCGCTCATTGCCGACGTCACCCACCGAGACCGTGTTGTCCCGGGTGGCGGTGGAGTTGGCACCCAGCGCGACGCTGTTCGCGCCTCGCGCAGTGCTGTAGAAACCGACGGCGGTGCTCAGTTCACCGCTGGCCCAGGTCTCCGCGCCGAGTGCGGTGGCGCCCTCGCCCGGCGCGTAGGCAAAGTAGCCCACTGCCGTGGCTTCAGTGCCCGAGGCTTCGCTCAACGTGCCGTTGGCCACGGCGTAATCACCACTGGCGATCGCGCCGGCACCCACCGCCGTAGCGGCTTCGCCACTGGCCTGGGTCTGCACGAAGAAGCCCAACCCCGGCAGCAGATCCGCCGGACCGCCAATGGCGGTACTGCTGTTGCCGGTCGCCACGCTCTGCGTACCGACCGCCGTGGCGTAGTCGCCGGTGGCATTGGAGACCGCGCCGAACGCCGAGGCCTGTGCACCGGATGCGTAAGCACCCACGCCGTACGACGACGACGCGAAGCCTGCGGCTTCCGCACTCGCGCCCACTGCCGTGCCACCGACGCCAGCGCTGGTTGCACCGGTATCGACCGGCACGCCCCCATTGGTGATCAGCGGGTTGCCATCGGCATCCACCGCTGCCCCGCCCACGGCGACGCTGCCCGGTCCGTTGGCCTGCGCGTTGGTGCCGAAGGCTGCGCTGTTCTGACCGGTAGCGCTGGCGTTGTAGCCGACGGCCGTCGCGTTCTGCGCGGTGACGGTGGCGCCGCTGCCGAGCGCGGTCGCGCCGTTGGCCAGCGCGTTGGACGCCTCGCCGATCGCGGTCGCGTTATCGCCTGCCGCAAACGCACCGGCGTCGCTGTCGCTGCTGCCGGTGGCCTGGAAATACCTGCTCGTGTTCGCGGCGACCGCGCCGACCTCATCGAGCTGTGCCTTGTTCACCGCATCGCTGTCTTCGGTGCCATCGGCCAGGTTGGTGATCTGGCGACGCAGACCGTTGTCCGCATTGCCGACCGACACCGTGTCGACGCGATCGGCATACGAGCCGGCACCGAGTGCCACGCTACCCACTGCAACCGCGGCCGAATTCGCGCCGAGCGTCGCGCTGAAATCCGCGACCGCGACGCTGAACGCACCCACCGCCACCGAGGCTTCGCCCGCGCTGGCCGCACCGCGGCCCAGCGAGGTGCTGCCCGGCCCGATGGCCAGTGCACCACCACCGATCGCGGTCGCACCATCGGCGCTGGCTTCGGCCAGACCACCGATCGCCGTTGCCGCACCGTTTTCACTGGCCGCTACCGCTGATGCGCCCAGGGCGACATCGCCCAGACCAAACGCTGCGGCGCTCTGGCCGAGCGCGATGCTGGCATCACCGAAGGCCATGCTGCCCTGGCCGAACGAACTTGCGCCGAGGCCAACCGCGAGTGCCTGGCTGCCAACGGCAGTGGTGGCATTGCCGATGGCCTGACTGCTGTTGCCCAGGGCCGTTGCGCCGTCGCCATCGGCGTTGGCGCTGGCACCTGCGGCCAGTGCACCCTCGCCATCGATCTTCGCCGCATCGGCGTCGGTGCCGTCACCATCGGCCTTGAAATAGCGGGTCGCGCCTTCGGCGGCGACCGCAACCTTGTCCAGCTGCGCCTTGTTCACCGCATCCGTAGCGGCGGTGCCGGCGGCGACGTTGGTGACCTGGCGCTCCTTGCCGGCATCACCGACCGACACGGTGTTGGCGCGGTTGGTTTTCGAGCCGGCGCCGAGCGCCACGCTGTTGGCGCCGGAGGCGGTGCTGTTGCTGCCGATGGCGACCGCGTTGGTGCCCGAGGCCGTGGCGTTGCCATCGACCACGCAGCTGTCGATGACCTTGCTGTTCAAGACCACGCAGTTCGCATTCCCGCCCACTTCCACCGACTGCGCGTGCGCTGTCTGCGTGGCGCCTGCCACGCCCAATCCAAGCGTCAGCGCGATGGCGGCCGAGAGCAGTGCGGTGTTGCGTCCGCCAGCGGTTCGGCGTTGATCGATGACGACACCCGAGGACTGGCTGCTGGCCAATTCCGAGGCGACGACCATCTGCCCCAGTGCTTTGTTCCAGACCTTGCGATAAATCCGATTCATCGATGCGGCTCCTGATTAGGCTGGTTTTAGGCAAAGCGACGCCAACGCCGGACCGCGTGGTCCAACGTCCCCTGGGGGCGTTTTTTCGCTTGATTTACTGCGTTGTGCGCAATGGCTGGCAGATACCTACAGCGTGCTCGCCATCCATGCGGTTACTGTGGAACTGAACGCTGTCGAAATGAGGATGCAGTGTTAACGTACAGTTTCAATGACGTCAAGACTTTGACGTTGATTTTGATATGACCGTGTCGCGCGTCACAAAAACGCCGCGTTATTGCGCATTTTTGTTAGCTGCATGTGAGCAAACGATATAACGGATTTTCACGTTGTAACGCCGTGTAACTCATTGCTCCCGATGAGTTTGTGCACCGCATAAAAGAAAACCGCCGGACAGGCCGGCGGTTTCTTCACGCGATTTTCACTGCATCGATTTTGATGCGTTGCGCAGTATCAGCCGCACCATACTCTTGCGTTGCGGAACATCCGCAGCCACGGTGAATCACCGTTCCAGTCCTCCGGATGCCAGCTGTGGTTGATCGCACGCGGGGTGCGTTCCGGGTGCGGCATCATGATCGTGGTGCGGCCATCGGTGGTGGTCAGGCCGGTGATACCGTCCGGCGAGCCGTTCGGATTCAGCGGGTACTGGGTGGCCACGTTGCCATCGCCATCGATGTAACGCAGCGACACGCGCGCCGCGGCCTGGTCGATTGCGTTGGCGAACACCGCCTGGCCTTCGCCATGCGCCACCGCGACCGGCAGGCGTGAACCGGCCATGCCACGCAGCAGGATCGACGGCGATTCCACCACTTCCAGCAACGCGGTGCGCGCTTCGAACTGCTCGCTGCGGTTGCGACGGAACTGCGGCCAGTGCTCGGCACCGGGGATGATGTCCTTCAGCTGGCTCATCATCTGGCAGCCGTTGCACACGCCCAGCGCGAAGCTGTCCTCGCGGGCGAAGAAAGCCGCGAAGGCATCGCGCAGCGCGCCGCGCTCCAGCACCGAGGTGGCCCAGCCGCGGCCGGCACCGAGCACGTCGCCGTAGCTGAAGCCACCACAGGCCACCAGACCGGTGAAATCGGACAGTGCAACACGGCCTTCGATCAGATCGCTCATATGCACGTCGAACGAACTGAAGCCGGCACGTTCGAAGACGTTCGCCATTTCAATCTGGCCGTTGACGCCCTGCTCGCGCAGCACCGCCACGCGAGGACGTGCGCCGGTGTTGATGAAAGGCGACGCCACATCTTCGTTGATATCGAAGGTCAGCTTGGGCTTCAGGCCCGGCGCGTTGAAGTTGCGCGCGATCGCACGCTCCTGGTCGGCGTTGTCCGGGTTGTCGCGCAGCTTCTGCATGGCGTGGGTGACCGACCACCAGGCATCGAACAGCGCTTCCCAGCGCCACTCGACCAGGCTTTCGCCCTGCAGCGAGACACGCACCACCGGGGCGGTGGTCGGACGCGCGATGCGCTGCGCGCATTCGGTCAGTGCATGGCGTTCGACCAGATCAGCAAACGCGGCGCGGTCTTCCTTGGCGATCTGCACCACCGCACCCAGCTCTTCATTGAACAGGCTGCGGAACGGATCATCGCCCCAGGCATCCAGGGTGATGTCCAGGCCCAGGCGCGAGGCGAAGGCCATCTCGCACAGCGCGGCGAACGCACCGCCATCGCTGCGGTCGTGGTACGCCAACAGCAGGCCGGCCTGGCGCGCATCGCGGATCAGTTCGAAGAACGCGCGCAGGCGCTGTGCATCGTCCAGATCCGGCACGGCACCGGCGAAGGCCGGCAGCGCGGAATGGTCGGCGTGCACCTGGGCCAGGATCGAGCCGCCCAGACGCTGCTTGCCGGCGCCCAGGCCGATCAGCCACAGCTCGCTGTCGGCGTCACGGTCCAGCAGCGGGGTCAGCTGGCCGGTCGCATCGGCAACCGGCGCGAACGCCGAGATCACCAGCGACACCGGCGACACCGACTTGTGCGCCTGGCCGTTGTCCTGCCACTGCGCCTGCATGGAGAGCGAGTCCTTGCCGACCGGAATGCTCAGGTCCAGCTGCGGGCACAGCTCCATGCCGACCGCACGCACCGCGTCATACAGCAGCGCGTCTTCACCGTGATGGCCAGCCGCGGCCATCCAGTTGGCCGACAGCTTCACCGTTTCCAGTGCATCCACCGGCGCCGCACACAGGTTGGTGATCGCTTCACCGACCGCCATGCGCGCCGACGCGGCCGCATCCAGCAGCGCCAGCGGGGTGCGCTCGCCGATCGACATCGCTTCGCCGGCCACGGTGTCGAAACCGGCCAAGGTGATGGCGACGTTGGCCAGCGGCAGCTGCCACGGGCCGATCATCTGTTCGCGTGCGGTCAGGCCACCGACGCTGCGGTCACCGATGGTGACCAGGAAGTTCTTCGAGGCCACCGAGGGATGGGCCAGCACGCGCAGACCCGCTTCGTGCAGGTCCAGCCCCGCGGTCTTCAGCGCCGGCCAGCGCGGCGCCGACGGGTGCACGGTGTCGCGGTGCATCTTCGGCGCCTTGCCGAACAGCACGTCCATCGGCAGATCGATCGGGGCATCCACCGGGGTATTGCCCACGGTAGCGCCGTACGCCACGACGAGCCGCTCTTCAGCGGTTGCGACGCCAACGGCGGCGAACGGGCAACGTTCGCGCGCGCACAGCGCGGCGAACTCGGCCAGGCGCGCCTGCGGCACACCGAGCACGTAGCGTTCCTGCGATTCGTTGCACCACAACTGCATCGGCGACAGCGACGGGTCATCGGCGGGCACCTTGCCCAGATCGATCACACCGCCCACGCCGGAGTCATGCAGCAACTCGGGAATCGCGTTGGACAGGCCACCGGCGCCCACGTCATGGAACCAGCGGATCGGGTTGTCCAGGCCGAGCGCGACGCAGCGGTCGATCACTTCCTGGCAACGACGCTCCATTTCCGGGTTGTCGCGCTGCACGCTGGCGAAATCGAGGTCTTCGGCGCTTTCACCGGAGGCCACCGAGCTGGCGGCGCCGCCGCCCAGACCGATCAGCATCGCCGGGCCACCCAGCACGATGACGGCGTCGCCGGGCTGCAGGCGCAGCTTCTCGACCTGGTTCTGGTCGATCGCGCCGAGGCCACCGGCCAGCATGATCGGCTTGTCGTAGGCGCGGGTCAGGCCCTCGCCTTCGGGCAGTTCGAAGCTGCGGAAGTAGCCAAGCAGGTTCGGGCGGCCGAACTCGTTGTTGAACGCGGCGCCGCCGAGCGGGCCGTCCAGCATGATGTCCAGCGCCGGCGCCATGCGCGGGTTCAGCGCGCGCGGGGCCTCCCACGGCTGCGGCAGGGTCGGGATGCGCAGGTGCGAGACCGAGAAACCGGTCAGGCCGGCCTTCGGCTTGCCGCCGCGCCCGGTCGCACCCTCATCGCGGATTTCACCGCCGGCACCGGTGGCCGCACCCGGGAACGGGGCGATCGCGGTCGGGTGGTTATGCGTTTCCACCTTGATGCAGAACGCCGAATCGACCACGGCTTCGCTGCGGTACTGACCGGTGGCCGGGTCCGGGCGATAGCGCGCGGCCGGGAAACCGGCGACCACCGCGGCGTTGTCGCTGTAGGCGCTCAACGTGTGCTGCGGAGTCTGCTGGTGGGTGTTCTTGATCATGCGGAACAGCGAGTGCGACTGGTCGGCACCGTCGATGGTCCAGCTGGCATTGAAGATCTTGTGGCGGCAGTGCTCGGAGTTGGCCTGCGCGAACATCATCAGTTCCACGTCCGACGGCTTGCGGCCCAGTTCGCCGAAGCGCTGGCGCAGGTAGTCGATCTCGTCCTGGGCCATGGCCAGGCCGAGGCGGCTGTTGGCTGCCTCCAGATCCTCCAGGGCGATCCGTTCCAGCTCACCGCGCGCCGGGGCGCTGAACAGCGCCTGCGCCTGCGCGGTCTCGGCCAGCACGGACTGGGTCATCGGGTCGTGCAGCGCGCGGATCACCGCTTCCTGCGCGGCCGCGTCGGCCGGCCAGCCGGCCAGATCGATGCGCAGGCCACGTTCGACCCGGCGGATCGGTTGCCCGGCACCGCGGACCAGCTCGGTGGCCTTGCTCGACCACGGCGACAGCGTGCCCAATCGCGGCACCACGAAGCGCGATACCGCCCCGTCCTCACGCCCGGCCAGGGTCGGCTGGGCCTCCAGGATCCGGCTCAGGATCACCGGGTCCGGGGCCGCATCGCCCTCGGTCTGGATGAAGTAGACATGCCAGGCACCGGTGATGCGCAGATCGGCGGCCAGGGACTGCAGGCGGGATTCAAGACGTTCGCGGCGGAACGGCGAAAGGGCGGATGCGCCCTCGAGGACCATCATGTCCGGGGAACCGTGGTTGGGAACGGGGCCCACTATTGTACCCAAGTCGGCCGCCGCGGCCCGGCCCTGGGGATCGGCCTGCCTGGGAGGCGGCAAGGTGCGTTCACACCCGAACCATGCGCTGGTTCACGGATTGCGCCGGGATTACATGACAACGTTATCACCACCTGGCCCCAGCGCCCGGTGCTGTCCGTCCCCCATGTCGTTGCCGGCCTCTCTCACCGGCGCCCGGACCTGCTGCACGCATGCCGCCATCCCGGCGGCATGCGCCCACCTGATCGGAGACCGACCATGCCAGACCCGATTGCGCGCCGTGCAGTGACATCGTTTTCCTCCCCCGCCCTGCGTCCGCGCCGACGGCGCTGGTTGCTGGCGCTGGCCTTGGCCGCTGCCGCCGGCACGCCCACCCTGGTGCAGGCCGCGAACTGTACCGGGGCGCCCGAATGGAATGGCGCGGCCATCTATCTGGCCGGCCAGACCCTGCAGAAAGGCGGCGTGCTGTACCGCGCCAACCAGGACATCTGGAACGCCCCACCCGACCACCCGGCCGGTGCGCCCTACTACACCAACCTCGGTGCCTGCGATGGCAGCGGCAGCAACCAGCCGCCCAGCGTCGCGCTGTCCTCGCCCGCCGCCGGGGCCAGCTTCACCGCCGGCAGCAGCATCACGGTGAGCGCCAATGCCAGCGATACCGATGGCAGCATCAGCAAGGTCGAGTTCTTCCGCGGCGGCACCTCGCTGGGCATCGACACCAGCGCGCCCTACAGCGTGGTCTGGAGCAATGCCTCGGCCGGCAGCCACACCTTGAAAGCCGTGGCGACCGACAACAACAACGCCGTGACCTCTTCGGCCACGGTCAATGTGACCGTCACCGCGGCCAGCAACGACACCACGCCACCCAGCGTTCCGGGCGGATTGGCGTCCCCGTCCAGAACCGCCACGACGGTGAACCTGGCCTGGAACGCGGCCACCGACAACAGCGGCGGCAGCGGCGTGGCCGGCTACGACGTGTACCGCAACGGCAGCCTGGTCGGCTCGCCCAGTGCCACCCAGTACACCGATGGCGGCCTGGCCGCGAGCACGGCCTATACCTACACGGTGCGGGCACGCGACAACGCCGGCAACGCCTCGGCGCAGAGCGGCTCGATCAGCGTAACCACGGCCGCCGGTGGCGGCGGGGGTGGCGCCAAGCGGGTGATCGGCTACTTCACCCAGTGGGGCATCTACGGCCGCAATTACCAGGTCAAGAACATCGACACCAGCGGCTCGGCGGCGAAGCTGACCCACATCAATTACGCCTTCGGCAACGTGCGCAACAACCGCTGCGAAGTCGGCGTGACCCAGGCCTCCGACCCGAACACCGGCGTGGGCGGCGATGCCTACGCCGATTACGGCAAATCCTTCGCGGCCGGCGACAGCGTGAGCGGCACGGGCGACACCTGGGACCAGCCACTGCGTGGCAACTGGAACCAGCTCAAGCAGCTCAAAGCCAAACACCCGAACGTGAAAGTGCTGATCTCGCTGGGCGGCTGGACCTGGTCGCGCGGCTTCTCCAGCGCGGCGCAGCCGGCCAACCGGCAGGCGTTCGTGGCCTCGTGCATCGACGCCTACATCAAAGGCAACCTGCCGGTGGCCGATGGTGCGGGCGGTGCGGGTGCGGCGCTCGGCGTGTTCGACGGCATCGACATCGACTGGGAGTACCCGGTGGCGTGCGGGCTGAGCTGCGGGACGCCGGCCGACAACGCCAACTTCACCGCGCTGCTGGCCGAATTCCGCCGCCAGCTTGATGCGGTGCGGCCCGGCCTGCTGCTGACGGTGGCCGTGGGCGCGGGCGTGGACAAGATCCGGGTGACCGATCCGGCCAGCTACCACCCGTACCTGGATTTCATCAACGTGATGACCTACGACTTCCACGGCGCATGGGATCCGCAGACCAACCATCACTCGGCCCTGTTCGATTCACCGGCTGATCCCTCCACCGGCGACCAGAAGCTCTACAACAGCAACGATGCGATGGAAGCCTTCCTCAGCCGCGGGGTACCGGCCAGCAAGTTGAACCTGGGCATCGGCTACTACGGGCGTGGCTGGACCGGCGTGGCCAGCGGCAACAACGGGCTCTACAAGAGCGCCAGCGGCGCGGCACCGGGCACGTACGAAGCCGGTATCGAAGATTGGAAGGTGCTGAAGACCCTCAACTGGCCGGTGTACACCGACAACGTCGCCAAGGCCACGTGGATCTCCAACGGCACCACGTTCTGGAGTCTGGATACGCCCGCGATGGTCACCGAGAAGATGGGCTATGTGAAAGCACAGGGCCTGGGCGGTGCATTCTTCTGGGAGTTCAGCGGCGATGATGCGCAGGGCACCCTGACCAAGGCGATCAGTGACGGCTTGAAGTAAGCCCGCCTGACACGGGGCGCTGCCTCGCTGATCCCGCAGGGACGCGTCGCGTTGATCGCAACAACGAAAACGCCCCGGCCTGGCCGGGGCGTTCTGTCTTCAGCGGCTGCCGCCTGCCGAGACGCGCTCCAGCGCGGCCTTGAGCTGCGCCGGCGGCAGGTAGCCACCGAGCTGGGTGCCGTCGGCGGCGAAGATCGCCGGGGTGCCGTTGACGCCCATCTGCTGGCCGAGCTTGTACTGCATGGCCACCGGATTGGTGCAGTTCTTCGGGGTGACGGCCTTGCCGGTCTTGGCGGCGGTCAGGGCCTGCTTGCGGTCGGCAGCGCACCAGACCGAGATCATGTCGGTGTAGTCCTGGCTGCCCAGGCCCATGCGCGGGAAGGCCAGGTATTCCACGGTGATGCCGTTGCGGTTGAGCTCGGCGATGTCCTGGTGCAGCTTGCGGCAGTAGCCGCACTCGATGTCGGTGAAGACGCTGACGGTGTACTTGGCATTCGGCGCGGCAAACACGATGCGCTCGTTGTGCGGCACGCCATCGAGCAGCTTGCGGCGGTAGCTGAGCAGGCCCTGGCTGCTGACCGGCGCCTTGTTCTGGATGTCGTACGGCTGGGACTGCATCAGGTAGCGGCCGTCATCAGAGACGTACAGCACCTGGCCACCGACCAGCACCTCGCGGAAACCGGCAAACGGCGCGGCCCCGATGAAATCAGGCTTGAAGGTGGGGTCCAGCTGCTGCAGCGCGGTGCGCACGCGCTGGTCGGCATCACCGGCAGCGGCCGGGGTGGCGGCAGTGGTCTTGGCCGCCGGAGCGGACGGTTGCTGCGCGCAGGCAGACAGGCTGAGCGCGCCGAAGAGCGCCGCAATGGCAACACGGAGCATCGAGCATTCCGGTGTAAGAGGTCAGGCTGGATTCTCGCACAGCTGCCTGCTCACGCAGCTGGACCGCAGTGGAACGGTGAGGCGCGGCCGCGTTTGGCCCCGCCTCAGCCGCGCGGGTGGTGCTTGGCGTGCAGCTTCTGCAGGTGCTCGCGGGCCACCAGCGTGTAAATCTGGGTGGTGGACAGCGAACTGTGGCCGAGCAGCATCTGCAGGGCGCGCAGATCGGCGCCCCGGTTGAGCAGGTGGGTGGCGAAGCTGTGGCGCAGGCCATGGGGACTGATCCGGGCGGGGTCGATCCCGGCCAGCACCGCGTACTTCTTCACCAGCCCCCAGAACTGCTGGCGGCTCAAGGGATGCAGGGAGGGCTCCAAAAACATCGGCACAGCGCCGTCCTGTGGCGTCGGCACGTTGCGCTTGCCGGTGAGCTGCGGGCGCGATTCGGCCAGATAACGTTCGAGCCAGTGCTGGGATTCTTCCCCCAGCGGAACCAGCCGTTCCTTGCTGCCCTTGCCGGTCACGCGCAGCACACCTTGGCGCAGATTCACGGCATTGGCCGGCAGGTTGACCAGTTCGCTGACGCGCAGGCCCGCGGCATACATCAACTCCAGCATGGCGCGGTCGCGCAGCCCAAGTGGCGTCTCGATGTCGGGACTGGCCAACAGCGCATCGATCTGGCTTTCGGCCAGCGCCTTGGGCAGCAGCCGCGGCAGCTTCGGCGGATCGAGCAACGCACTGGGGTCATCGCTGCGTTCGCCGCGGCGGACCGCATCGGCGAAGAAGGCCCGCAGCGCGGAAAGCAGGCGGGCATTGCTGCGCGGCGACCAGCCATGGCGGGAGCGCCAGGCCAGGTAGTCGAACAGCCCGGCGCGATCGAGACCGGCCAGCCCCCCGGCCGCGCCATCACGCCAGCGCGCGAGACCTTCCAGATCGCGCCGGTAGCTGTCCAGACTGGCACGCGCGAGGCCGTGTTCGGCCCAGGCCGTGTCGAGGAAGCGCTGGATGCGGACGTTGTCATCGTCGCGCAGCTCGGGCAGGTGCTGGATGAGCTGGCGGCGCAGTGCGGGGGTGGTGGCATCGGACATGCGCACAGCATACGGAGCACGCCGTGCGTGGGCCATCGAACGCGGGCAGCGGGCCGGGTATGCTCCGGGTCATGACCGATACCGCGCTGTCGTCCCCCGCTGCTGATCGCCCTGCATCGTTGCTGCTGTGGCGGCTGTTGTCACTGTTGTACGACTTCTTCCCCGCCCTGGCGCTGTGGATGCTGCTGGGGGCGGTGTTCGTGGCGGTCTACACGATCAGCGGTCACGCAGCGCGGGAGAACATCGCCCCGTTCAGCGCGTGGCAGTGGGCGTTGTGGGCATGCTGCTGGGTCGTGACAGGCCTGTACGCGACGATGAGTTGGCGCCGCGGCGGGCAGACGCTGGGGATGCGGCCGTGGCGGTTGCGGGTGGTGTCGCTGGACGACACAGGGCCGACGCGCAGGCAGTTGTGGCTGCGGTATGCGGTGGGGTCCCTGTCGGTGCTGACGGCCGGCCTGGGGTTCTGGTGGGCGCTGGTGGATCGGCAGCGGTTGACCTGGCATGACCGGGCCAGCGGGACGCGGGTTGTGCGGCTGCCGAAGCGTTGAAGGCAACTGCCAACCGCAAAGCGCAAAACGCAAAACGCAAAACGGCAGCGTCTCTGTTTTCTCTGTGTTTGCGGAGAGGCGCAACCCATTTCTGGACCCGCCGCAAGTCCCGCTCCGCGGCCCGGCCCGGCCCAGCCGCTGGCGGCTGTGCGTTCGGTCGGATGCGAGGCAGTGCCTCGCAAGCGATCCGCCCTCACCCATGTAGGCTCGTAGTGCGCCATCCATGGCGCACTACGGCCCTGAAATGGGCTGCGCCTCTCCGCATTGACAGATTGCGAAGTGCGGTTGATCAAGGCGGATTTGTTGCGTGACCGACGTTTCGCACTCAGTACCGGCTCTCGCGATCAAGACGCGTAAGGAGCGCAATCTTCATAGCGAAGTCGTACCTTCGCTGAATCGATCAAGCCTTCGTCGATCAATTGCTCAGTCGCTCAGTCGCTCAGTCGCTCAGTCGCTCAGTCGCTCAGTCGCTCAGTCGCTCAGTCGCTCAGTCGCCAAGATTCAATACGAACAGCGTCACTTCGCCAACCCGTCAGAACGGTAGAGCCGGGCCATGCCCGGCTGCTCCTGCTCTCCCTACCCCCACCAGAACACTGTCGGAGGCGCGGCGGGATTGCCAGGCCGGGACCGTGTGCTGCCATGGATGGCAGCACACGAGCCTACATGGACGTACTTGCGGCGGGTCCCGGAATGGCGAGCCCGTCGCGCCTAGCTCGAGAGCACATGGTGGCCGCTTCGGCTTCGGCTTCGGCTTCGGCTTCGGCTTCGGTTCTGGACTTTGGCGTCTGGCGTTTGAGCAGAAAAATCAGCCCGACTTCCGTCGGAACAACAACCCGGACACCACCATCATCACGATCGGCGGCAACGCATACGCAATCCGGTAATCGAACTTCAACGCACCGGCCATGCGCCCGAAGAACAACTGCAACAACCAGAAGCCCAGCGCGAACAGAATGCCCAGGAACAACCGCTTGCCCATACCGCCACTGCGCAGCGAACCGAACGCGAACGGCACCGCCGCCAGGCACAACGCCAACACATTGATCGGATAGAACCAACGGCTCCAGTACACATCCTCGTAATCGCGCGCATCCAACCCATTGCGCTTGCGGTACTCGATGCTGGTACGCAGATCCATCGCCGTCAGATTGCGTGGCTTGGAGATACCACTGGCCAGCGCCGCCGCATCCAGGCGTGAATTCCACGGCTCGGATTCGGCCGTCTCCCGCGTTGCCGAACGCTCACCGAACGTGTCGCGGCGGACCTTGTTCAATACCCAGCCATCGGCGCCATGTTCGGCGGTGGTGGCGTAGGTCAGCGAGGCCAGGCGGCCGTCGTCGGCGATCTTGTACAGGCGCACGTCGTGCAGGATCAGCCGCGTGCCCCCGCCGGCCTGCAACTGCTCGTCGCCGCTCTGGGCGTTGAGGAAGGTGTCGCCTTCGCGCGCCCACACGCCCGAATAGCGGGCCGCGCTCAGGCTGCTGCCCCACTTGGCGCTGATCTTGATGTCGTCGGCCTTGCTCTGGCCCCACGGGCCCAGCGTTTCGCCGCTGAACACCATCACCGCGGTCATCAGCGACAGCGCGATCGCCACCGAGACGCTCAGCCGCTTGCGCGACAGGCCCAGCGCGCGCAGTGCAGTGAGTTCGGAGGTGGCAGCCAGCTGGCCCAGGCCCATCAGCGCGCCGATCACGGCGGCGGTCGGGAAGAAGGTATAGGCGCGGCGGGGCACGGTGTAGAGCACCCAGGCGGCCGCGTGACCGAGGGTGTAGCTGCCCTTGCCGACGTCCTTGAACTCGCCGGAGAAGGCCATCACCACGTCCAGGCCGACCAGCACCGCCCAGGTCAGCAGGACAGTGCCGAACACGGCACGGCCCAGGTACAGATCAAACCGCATCGGGCGCAACACGTTCATGCGGTCCTCCGGGGACGCGACAGTTTGCCGTCGCGGAAATACATCCACAGGGCGAGGGCCAGCAACGGCAGCGTCAGCCACCACAGGCCCGCCACGGCGGGAATCTTGCCATCGGCGATCCAGCGGGTGCCGATGAACATCAGGTTCATGCCCACCATATAGGCCAGGAAGGCCAGCATCATCCGGCCGTAGCGCTGCTGGCGCGGCGAGCTGCGGGCCAGCGGCAGGGTCATCAGGGCGAAGGCCAGCGCGATCAGCGGCGGGGCGATGCGCGAGTGCAGCTGCGCCTGGGCCTCGGGGCGCTCATCGCCGAACAGCTGGGTGGTGCGCAGCAGTTCGGGGTCGTCGTCCTTGCGGGTCTCGGCGCCGTCAGGCATGGCCACGTCGTTGCGGGCGAAGGTCATCAGCTTGTAGTCCAGCGCACCGTTGGCCGGGCCTTCCACCTGGTGGCCGTCATCCAGCTCCAGATAGCGTTGCTTGGCGCCCTCGAAGTACATCCGGCCGTGATCGGCGGAGATCACTTCGATGCGGTCCTCCTTCTGGCGCTGCAGGAAGACCTTGCCCAGCTGGGTGCCGTCCGGGGAGACCGAAGACAGGTAAACCACGCCGCCATTGGGCAGGGAGGTGAACTTGCCCGCCTCCAGGCCCGCCATGACCACGCTGCGGTTGGCCTCGTCGATCATTGTCTCGCCGGTGCGGTCGGCCCAGGGGCCCAGCCACAGCGAGCACAGCCCGATCAGGCCGACCACCGGCACCACCAGCATCAGCAGGGGGCGCAGCAGGCGCTTGGGGCCGACGCCGATGGCGGTGATGACCGCCATTTCCGAGTCCCGGTAGAGCCGGGCCGTGGCCAGCAGCAGGCCCAGCATCAGCGCCAGCGGCAGGATCAGCGGCATATAGACGATGAACTGCAGGCCCAGCTGTGAGAACAGCAGGCGGGCAGGCAGGCGGCCGTCGGCGATGTTGCCGAGGATGTCCACCAGGACACCACCGACGCTCACCACCAGCAACACGATCAGGGTGGCCAGGAAACTCTGGACGAAATCACGCAGGAGATAGCGATCGAGCTTCGACATGGGGCGGTGGTTTAAACTCTCGGATTCGTTCGCGGTGCTGCCCAGTCTACTGACGGGACGTAAACAGCTCGCGATTGTACGGATTTGCCAACGGAATCTGATCAATGGCCCTGGAATTCACCCTGAACCACGCAGCACCGGCCTCGGCCGAGTGCGATTGCGTCATCGTCGGCACCTATGCCGACCAGACCCTGAGCCCGGCGGCACAGGCCCTGGACACCGCGTCCGGTGGCCGCCTGTCGGCCCTGATCGCCCGCGGCGACGTGGGCGGCAAGACCGGTAACACGACCCTGCTGCACGATCTGCCCGGCGTCACCGCCGCACGCGTGCTGGTGGTCGGGCTGGGCGAACCGGCCAAATTCGGCGTGCCGCAGTACCTCAAGGCGGTCGGCGATGCCAGCCGCGCCCTGAAGAGCGGGGTCAACCACCACGCGCTGTTCACCCTGACCGAGATCGAGGTCAAGGGCCGCGATGCCGCCTGGAACATCCGCCAGGCCATCATCACCGCCGACCACGCCGCCTACCGCTACAGCGCCACGCTGGGCAAGAAGAAGGCCGACGAGCCGGGCCTGACCACGCTGGCCATCGCCGGCACCGACACCCAGGCGCTGGCCCAGGGCCAGGCCATCGCCGCCGGCGTGCAGTACGCCCGCGAGCTGGGCAACCTGCCGCCGAACGTCTGCACCCCGGCCTACCTGGCCGAGTCCTCGGTCGCGTTCGCGCAGGCGCATGAAGGCGCCGAAGCGGAGGTGCTGGACGAACAGCAGATGGAAGCGCTGGGCATGGGCTCGCTGCTGGCCGTGGCCCGTGGCTCGGCCAACCGCCCGCACCTGGTGGTGCTGAAGTGGAACAACGGCGGCGACGCCAAGCCCTACGTGCTGGTCGGCAAGGGCATCACCTTCGATA
>Ga0160457_1000120_pt1 | contig 97182 bp, 104 predicted proteins | sample HID1972M_E6MG_FD_108242 | JGI IMG/M metagenome (GOLD analysis project Ga0160457, IMG submission 108242) | Enriched pill bug-associated microbial communities from UW Madison campus, WI, USA - HID1972M_E6 MG | ecosystem: Host-associated > Arthropoda: Insects > Digestive system > Unclassified ... | reverse complement strand
TGCTCAACGAAGTGGTTCAGGCCGGAGACATGACCGACAAGCAACGCAACCAGTTGCTGGCGAGCATGACCGACGAAGTCGGCAATCTGGTGCTGGGCAACAACTACAAGCAGACTCAGGCGCTGTCGCTGGCGGCGCGTCGTGCTTATGCGCGCATCGCTGAGTACAAGCGTCTGATGGGCGATCTGGAAGGCCGTGGCAAGCTGGATCGTGCCATCGAGTTCCTGCCGACCGAAGAGCAACTGGCCGAGCGCATTGCTGAAGGCCACGGTCTGACCCGTCCTGAGCTGTCGGTGCTGATCTCGTACAGCAAAATCGATCTCAAGGAGCAGCTGTTGGGCTCCTTGGTGCCGGACGACGATTACCTGACCCGCGACATGGAAACGGCGTTCCCGCCGACCCTGGTCAGCAAGTTCTCCGAAGCCATGCGTCGTCACCGTCTGAAGCGCGAGATCGTCAGCACCCAGATCGCCAACGACCTGGTCAACCACATGGGCATCACCTTCGTTCAACGACTCAAAGAGTCGACCGGCATGAGCCCGGCGAACGTCGCTGGCGCTTATGTGATCGTGCGCGACATCTTCCACCTCCCGCACTGGTTCCGTCAGATCGAAGCGCTGGACTATCAGGTTGCCGCTGACGTTCAGCTGGAGCTGATGGACGAGCTGATGCGTCTGGGTCGCCGCGCTACACGCTGGTTCCTGCGTGCCCGTCGCAACGAGCAGAACGCTGCCCGTGACGTCGCGCATTTCGGTCCGCACCTGAAAGAGCTGGGCCTGAAACTCGACGAACTGCTGAGCGGCGAAATCCGTGAAAACTGGCAGGCGCGTTATCAGGCGTACGTCGAAGCCGGTGTGCCGGAATTGCTGGCGCGTATGGTTGCGGGCACCTCGCACCTGTACACCTTGCTGCCGATCATCGAAGCCTCTGACGTGACTGGCCAGAACCCTGCCGAAGTGGCGAAAGCCTACTTCGCCGTGGGCAGTGCGCTGGACATCACCTGGTACCTGCAACAGATCAGCGCGCTGCCGGTTGAAAACAACTGGCAAGCCCTGGCCCGTGAAGCGTTCCGTGATGATGTCGACTGGCAGCAACGCGCGATCACCATCTCCGTCCTGCAACAGGGCGACGGCACACTGGACGTGGAAGCACGTCTGGCGCTGTGGATGGAACAGCACGAAAGCATGATCTCGCGCTGGCGTGCCATGCTGGTGGAAATCCGCGCTGCGAGCGGCACGGACTACGCCATGTACGCGGTGGCCAACCGTGAACTGCTGGACCTGGCGTTGAGCGGGCAAGCGGTAGTGCCTGCAGCGACGGCGAATGCCGAGCTTGAAACGGCATAAGTAAGCGCTGAATGAAAAAGCCCCGGTATCGTGAGATGCCGGGGCTTTTTCTTGTCTCATGGATTGGTACCGACCAGTGTAGGAGCTGCCGAAGGCTGCGATCTTTTGCCTTTAAAAGATCAAGATCAAAAGATCGCAGCCTTCGGCAGCTCCTACGGAGGGGCGATGCGGACTTGTCAACTGTCAGGTATGACAGTTGTTCTCTTTCCTCTGTAGGGCTAGAAGTCTTCAGGGATAGCGTTGCTATCACTAAATAATGGTGAAAAGGAGATTTATCATGACGAGTAAAGGTACGCCGCAGATCAAGCAAACCCTGCCTGCTCCCGAGCTGCCAGAAGTGCGGAACGGTGCGGTCAGTTTGAAAGACGTACCCACGGCCGGTTTGCGTTTTATCGTGCCAGAACACTCCGACATCAAGAACGGCGATATCGTTGTTGTGCGATTTGGGGAGGCGGGTGACGACTGTCCCTGGGAAACGAAGCATACGGTAGATCGACCAGTGTCGTTTACGCTTCACGTACCTCGTACAGTTTTATTGGATTTGACAGGTAAGACAGCGTATGCGGTTTATTGGGTTGATAAGCATCCGTACCCGGGTTCTCCAAGTGTGGCAGTTAAAGTTACACACTGACGATCGTGAGGCTCTATCGCGGCGTCTGGACGCGATAAGGCGTTGACCTATTTTTGATCGGCGCTGAGACGTTAAATAGAAAAGCCCCGGTATCGTGAGATGCCGGGGCTTTTTTGTGTCTGCGGGTTTTGTGGTGCCTATTGCGGCCCTTTCGCGAGCAAGCCCGCTCCCACAGGAGGTACGCATTTCAAATGTGGGAGGGGGCTTGCTCGCGAAGAGGCCCTTACATTCAATACAACTTCTGAGCCGGTTTAGTATCAAGCATCGACACTTTATCCGCAGGCAGTGCGACTAAATTGTTGAGCGATTGGTCAAACTTTTGCAGCGCCCGAACTTGCACGTCTTGCTGCTGGTTAATATCGGCAACAATCTCTTCCGAACGTTTGAAGTCCGCCCACACCGGGGTCAGTTCTTTCGCTTCTGAACCTTTCGCCGTGCCGATGTAGTTCAATCCCGCATCATAAAAATCGGCACTGACATCAGCCTTGATATCCGAGCTGCGCGAGGTGATCAGCTGGCTGTGGGTGTCGACGATTGCGGTGACATCCGGTTTGGCTGCACGCAAGCTTTGCATGTCCGGATACACCGTCACTGAACCGAACTGGCGTTGCAGGGAGGCGTTGACCCATTCCACTGCCATGTCCGGTTTCGAGCTGGCGACGTAGGCGTCGTGGATCGGCTGTACCAGCAGGCTCTGGCCGAAACCGGTGCCGGCGTTGGCTTGATAGTCGCGCAGGTATTCGCGGTTGCTCTGGGTGCTTGGGCTGTAGACCACGCCGAGCGATACGCCGGGACCGCTTTTTACCTGAGTCGCGCTACTGCGACCGGTTGGATGCGGCAGCAGGGTATCGAGAGACGAGACTGCTTTTGGCGCCGTCGGCACTGAACAGGCGGAGAGGGCTAAAACCGATATTGCCAACATACTGGTGAACGCAAGTTTCATGGTGTTTCTCCCGTGAAACAACATCAGTCGGAAAGTTTAAAGTTGCCGTCAATGACGGCAGTTAATTCAGACTACCCCCGTCGCGCGGCAAATAAGCTGACAATTTGCTGTCTGGTTTTGTATTGAATAGTTTTATTTGCTGTAAACCGATACGGTTAATTGCATCGGGATATAAAAAGGCGCAAATCGGCAATTTGCGCCTTTTTATTTATGGCTGGCTAAACAACCATCAGTTTTTCAACGGAATCAGCACTTGCTCATCCGGGGACAGCACCATGAACACCAGCAACTTGGCTGGCTTGGTTTGGCTGGCGTTTTTCGAAACCAAATGCTCGGAACCGGCCGGTTCGTACCAGAACTGACCTTTCTTATAGGTGATCGCCTGTTCGCCCTTGACCTGAGAGATCACTTCGCCTTCGAGCACGTAGGCCATCGCGGTGCCGTCGTGTTTGTGAGCGATGGAAGACTGGCCGGGTTTGTAGTCGACTTCGATCATCATGGCTTTTTTGCCGGGGGCGTTTTTCAGCATCTGGTCTTGCAGTACGGTGACTTTTTCCGAGGGGTCGTGGGCGAAGGCCGAGGTGGAGAGGGCCAGGGCGAGGGCGGCAGCGACAAGGTGCAGGGTTTTCATGGTGGATTACCGGTTGGGGGTTGTTGGTAATCACAGTAGTCCGAGGGGCGGGGCAAGCAAACGGCCAATATTTGGGAAGATTGGGTGACCAATTACGGTTTGCACAAAAAGCAAAGATCGCAGCCTTCGGCAGCTCCTACAGTGAACGAATTCCAATGTAGGAGCTGCCGAAGGCTGCGATCTTTTGATTTTCTAAACAATGGGAAAACTGTTGAAGTCCACACTATTGGCCAGCCGGCTATCAATCAAGTCTATAAACCCCTGCGCTTCGGGCCGGTTGAAATGCGCCTGCATCGCCGCTTCCGACTGCCAGCACGCACTGACCGTCCAGCGGTGGCTGTCCTCGGGGCAGCGGTCGACCAGGTAGGAATCGCAGCCCGGCGTTTCGCGCAGGGTTTCGACGATCCTTTGCAGTTGCTTGCCCAGCTCGTCAGAGCGGCCGGCAGCAGCCTGCACCTGCACCGTGTTGATCACTTCGTTGGACATTGCTCACACTCCTGAATCAGGCCGGACGAATCCTGCTCATTGAGGGATAACGCCTGTGCAGAATAGGCCTGCACCCGCCGATCACCAATAACCAATCGGCGGTTAATCCGTTAGGCCAATCGCTCAGGCGACTTGCTGGAGAATGTCGCGCAGGCGATCGAGGGCGATATCAATGTCCAGGGTCTCAATCGCGCCGAAGCCAAAGTACAAACCATCACGCGGCGTCTGCTGGTAATAAAAGCCATTGATGGCGTAGAGACCGACTTCGACCTTTTTCGCCAGTTCAATCACCAGCGGCAGGTCGATCGGCACTTTGCAAAACACCGCCATGTGGAATCCGGCACTGGCCGGCACCGCATCAAGCCAAGGCGACAGATCGCTGGCCATGCGCGCCAGAATCCGTTCGCGGCGCTGCGCATAAATCGTGTGGCAGCGGCGAATATGCTTGAGCAAACAGCCCTCGGCGATGAACTTGGCCAGCGCCCATTGCGGCAGGGTGGACGCGTGCAAATCGGTGAGCTGCTTGGCGCGGATCACCGCTTCGAGGATCGCCGGCGGCAGAATTCCGTAGCCCAGGCGCAACTCGGGCAGCAAGGTTTTCGAGAAGGTGCCTACATACGCGACGAGACCGCGCTGGTCGAGGTTGTACAGCGAATCAGTGGGCCGGCCTTCGTAGCGAAACTCGCTGTCGTAGTCGTCCTCAATGATGATTGCGCCGAGCTCATGCGCACGCACCAGCAAGGCTTCGCGGCGCGCCTGACTCATCGGCATGCCCAACGGAAACTGGTGCGATGGCGTCACGTAAATCAGCCGCGTGCCTTCGGGAATGTGTTCGACCTGAATGCCCTCGGCATCCACTGGAATACCGACCACGGTGGCGCCGTGCGTGCCGAACAGCAGGCGAGCCGGCGGATAACCCGGGTCTTCCATCGCCACTAGGCTACCGGGACGCAGCAGCACGCGGGCGATCAGATCCAGCGCCTGCTGCGCGCCGTTGCAGACCACGATGTCTTCGTCCTGACAGTTCACCCCACGAGAAAATGCGATGTGTCGGGCAATCGCGTTGCGCAGCGACGGCAAACCTTCGGCAACGCTGTAAAAGCCTTTCGACTGCGCCATCTGCCGCATCGCATGGGCGACGCAGCGACGCCAGTCATCCTGCGGAAACTGGCCCTTGCTGGTGGCGCCGCCAATGAAGTCGTAACGCAGCGAACCTTCCAGTGTCGGGTGCCGCAGGAACACCGGCAGATTGCGCCAGCTCTCGATCACCTCGGCGCTGGCCAGTTCGCTGTGACTTTGCTTGCGCTGAGCCTGCGCGGGGCGCGCGTTGACGTAGGTGCCTTTGCCGATCACGCCGGTGAGGAAGTTTTCGTAGGTCAGTTGCGCGTAGGTGTCGGAGATGGTTTTGCGCGAGATGCCCAGTTGCTCGGCGAGCAAGCGGCTGGGCGGCAATTGCGTGCCAGCGGCCAGACGCCCGGATTCGATGGCGCCGCGCAGCTGTTGGTACAACTGACCGGCGAGATCCTTGCGGCCGTTGATCACGACATGAAGTTCCATACCGACGTGGCTCCGAGGCAATGTGAAGTGCCCGCCAGATTAGCGCTGTTGGGCGATTGGCAGAAGTTGCGCAGCACAAATACCCGAAATTGGCATAAACCCCTGTAGGAGCTGCCGAAGGCTGCGATCTCTTGATGTTGCTTTTTAAGATCAAGAGATCGCAGCCTTCGGCAGCTCCTACAAGAAATTTGTGTTGAGCCCGCTATTGGTGTGGCACTTTTCCGTGAAATTGGGGCTGTAACCCTAGTCTCTCGGCGCTTACTTTGAAGTCTTTATTGCGCCTGCCGAGATCAAGCCATGTCCCCGCGTCTGGATTACTACAGCGCTTCACCCAAAGCGATGAAAGCGATGATTGCCATGGAGGCGCTGACCAGCAACTTGAGCATCGAACAGCCGTTGCTGCAACTGATCAAGATCCGCGCCTCGCAACTTAATGGCTGTGCGTTTTGCACGGACATGCATTCGGTCGAAGCCCGGCGAGCGGGGGAGAGTGATCGGCGGTTGTATGCGATTGCAGTGTGGCGTGACAGCGGGTTTTTCAATCCTCGTGAACGTGCCGCGCTCGGTTGGGCGGAGGCGGTGACGTTGTTGGCTGAAAGCCATGTGCCGGATGATGTTTATCAGTTGGCGCGGGAGCAGTTCAATGAGGCGGAACTGGTCGACCTGACCATGGCCGTGACCACGATCAACAGCTGGAATCGCCTGGCAGTGAGTTTTCGGCAAACCCCGAGTGATTGAGCCCAGCACCGATCAAAACTGTGGGAGCGGGCTTGCTCGCGAAGGCGTCGCTTCAGTCACCATCCTTGTTGAATGACACACCGCATTCGCGAGCAAGCCCGCTCCCACAGATTTTGTATCCATCCGTTAGTTAGTTGTTGTTAGTTGGATTTAGTGTTGCCTGGCCAACACTTATGTTGCTCTAAGCACACTCCGCCAAGCCGATATAACCTAAGCGTTATTGGTTCTTTTGCCACAGCCCTCCGCTCGTCTAGCATCGGCCTCCAAGGGGAAAAGCTTACTTTTGGGGATCCTGCGTTCTATTTGCACTTTCCGATCTAACAGCCTTCGCTGCCTTCCTGTTTTATAAAACTACAGCAGACATTGCCGTGCACTGATGGCCGACGACTTTTGGTTGGCAGGGCCGGGTATTAGCTGCGATTCAAGGAGCTGTTGCATGTATTACCGTTCGCGTTCATTACTCGCTGCTGCTGTGCTCACGTCCATCTGGCAACTTCCCGCGCAAGCTGACGATGAGGCCAAACTCGACACCGTGTTGGTGACCGGCACTCGTGGCACATCGCGCACCGTGCTGGATTCGCCAGTGCCGGTCGACGTGCTCACCGCTGATGACTTGAAAGCCGCCGGCGCGGCAGATGGCGAACTGGGCGCGGCGTTGCAGACGCTGTTGCCATCGTTCAGCCTGCCGCGCCAGTCCAACTCCGGCGGTGCCGACCATGTACGCGCCGCTCAACTGCGCGGCATGAGCCCGGATCAGGTTTTGGTGCTGGTCAACGGTAAACGCCGGCACACTTCGGCGGTGGTCAACGACTCCTCAAAAATCGGTCGCGGCACGGCGCCGGTGGATTTCAACTCGATCCCGATCAGCGCGATCAAACGCATCGAAGTGCTGCGCGATGGCGCCGGTGCGCAATACGGCTCCGATGCGATTGCCGGAGTGATCAACATCATCCTCGACGACGCCCCCGAGGGCGGCGAAGTGACGACGAGCTACGGCGCCTATCACACCCATCAGGACGCGATCGGCAAAACCACCACCGACGGCCAGAACAGTGTGACCACCGCGAAGATCGGCACGCGCCTCGGCGAGGAGGGCGGCTTCATTCGCGGCGGCACCGAGTACAAGGATCGCAACCCGACCAACCGCGCCGGTTTCGACGGCTTCGACGACATCCCCAACCAGCGCAACTACGTGATGGGCGACGGCATCGCTCGCGATGTCAACCTGTGGTTCAACAGCGAACTGCCGCTGGCCGGCGGCAAGGCCTACAGCTTCGGCACCTACAACCAGCGCCACACCACCGGCGCCGAATTCTATCGCTACCCGTACGAGCAGCCGCAGTTCTATCCCAACGGCTACCTGCCGCAATCGCTCGGCGACAACAAGGACGTCTCCGCCACTGCCGGTTTCAAAGGCATGATCGGCGACGACTGGGACTTCGACAGCAGCGTCACCCATGGCCGCAATCGCTTCGATGGATCGACCCGACGCACCCTCAACGTCAGCCTCGGTGAAGACTCTCCCACCGAGTTCGATACCGGCGATTACGAGTTGCGCCAGACCACGACCAACCTCGATTTCACCCGCGAACTGCGCCTCGGCGAACGCTCATTTGTGTTGGCCGTCGGCGGCGAATACCGCTACGAAAACTACCTGACTTACGCCGGTGACGCCGCTTCTTACGTCGGCTCCGGAGCCGATGGCGCCAATGGACTGCGCCCGAGCGAAGAGTCGGATCTGGATCGCAATGTGTTCGGCACTTACGCCGAGTTGTCCGGCGATCTCACCGACCGTTTCTTCGTCGACGCCGCCACGCGCTGGGAGCATTACGACGACGCCGGCAGCAAACTCACCGGCAAACTCAGTGGCCGCTACAAACTCACCGAGCAGTGGGCGGTGCGCGGCGCGGTGTCGAACAACTTCCGCGCGCCGTCTCTGGCGCAGAGCGGTTTCCAGAACACCACCAGCAACTTCGGCGACGGCGGCACGCTGACCGACATTCGCGTGCTCTCGGTCAACGATCCGATTGCCCGCGCATTGGGCGCAGAAAAACTTGATCCGGAAACCTCGAAAAACTTCAGCCTTGGCCTGACGTTCCAGTTGAACGAACGCTTCGATGCGTCGCTGGACGTGTTCCGCATCGACGTCAAAGACCGCATCACCCTGTCACAACGCATCGGCAGCGATGCGCTGGAAAACTACATCAATGACAACTTCGGCGTGGCCGGCATACATGACGTCAACTTCTTCACCAACGCCGCCGACACCAGCACCCACGGCGCCGAACTGGTGCTCAACTATCATCAGCCGTTCTACGAAGGGCAACTCGGCCTGACCACCGCGTACACCTACAACCACACCAAAGTCACCAGCACCGAAGGCACGCCATCGCAATTGACCGCGCTGGGCATCGGCAATGACGCGCTGGTCGGCGTCGAAGAAACCAACACCTTGACCGACGCCGCGCCGAAGGATCGCTTCATCTTTTCCGCCAACTGGGCCAGCGAACATTGGGGCTTGCTCGGACGCCTGACCCGTCAGGGCGAGACTACTCGTGTGTTTGATTTCGGTGATTCGCAACCGGAGCAGACCTACGGTGCGGTGTGGCAACTGGACGCTGAAGTCGCCTACAAATTCACCCCGAAATTCAACATCGCCGTCGGTGGCAATAACCTCACCGACAACTACCCGGAACGCTCCGGCTCGGCGATCAACTACGGCGGCAACTTGCCGTACGACGTGCTCTCGCCAATCGGTACCAACGGCGCTTACTACTACGCTCGCGCCACCTATGGTTTCTAACGCCGGGCCGGGGCGGCATCTGCCGGTGTTCCAGGCGCTGCTGATCACGCTGGGCATGGTGATCACCACCGATATCCTGAAAACCGCGCCAACCGTGGCGCTCAACGTCGGGCCGGAGCACTTCTACCTGGTGTGGGTGCTCGGCGGCGTGGCGTCGATGATCGGCGCGCTGTGTTTTGCGGAAATGGCCACGGCGTTTCCGCATCCCGGCGGCGACTACCATTTTCTGCGCACAGCGTATGGCGAGCGCATGGGGTTTCTGTTCGCCTGGTCGCGGTTTTCGGTGATGCATACCGGGTGGATTGCGTTGTCGGCGTTTATGTTTGCCGATTACGTGAATGCGGTGGTGCCGTTGGGACAGTTTGGATCGGGGCTGTTTGCCGGGGCGGTGATCGCGGCGTTGGTGCTGCTGAATCTGACGGGCAAGCACATTGGTTTCATCACGCAGACATTGCTGGTTGGCTTGCTCGCGTTGGGCTTTTTGAGCATCGCCAGTGCGGGTGTTTTTCTGGCGTGGCGAGGGGTTGAACCGCCGGCGCCAAGCTCGGCGGTATTGCCGGAAAATACCGGCATGGCCGGGTTTTCGGCGGCGATGATTTTTGTGTTTCTGGCGTTCGGCGGCTGGAGTGATGCGGCGACGTTATCGGCGGAAGTGCGCGATGGTCGGCGAGGGATTTTCATCGCCATGATCGGCGCGCTGACGGTGTTGATGATTATCTATCTGGCGCTGAATTGGGCGTTTGTTCAGGGGCTGGGATTTGCCGGATTGGCGGCGAGCAATGCGCCGGCAGTTGAACTGCTCAACCGTGCTTTTGGCGCGCCCGGGGTCATGCTGATTCTGCTGATGGTGGGGATTGCGGCGATCGCCACGATCAATTCGACGTTGCTGGTTGGCGCGCGGACTACCTACGCCGCTGCTCGCGATGTACCGCAGTTGCGCAGTTTTGGTGATTGGGATGATCGCCATGGCGTACCGCGCAAAGCGTTGCTGGCGGAGGGCGCGGTGGCGTTGTTGCTGGTGTTGTTCGGCAGTTTTACCCAGAGCGGGTTTAACACCATGGTCGAGTATTTGACCCCGGTGTATTGGTTATTTTTGAGTTTGAGCAGTGTCGCGTTGATCATATTACGGCGGCGGTTTCCGCACGTGCCGAGGCCGGTGCGGGTGCCGTTGTATCCGTTGTTGCCGTTGCTGTTTTTTGGGTTGTGCCTGTACATGCTGTATTCCAGCGTGACGGTGGTTGGGTATGGAGCGTTTTTGGGGATTGGTGTTCTTTTGGTTGGCGCGGTGGTTTTGGCCGGGTTGAGTCGCTTAAAGGCAAACCCTCACCCCAGCCCTCTCCCGGAGGGAGAGGGGGCCGACCGAGGTGTCTTGAGTGATACATCGACCTGAAAAACCGAGTCGATTATGGATTCTGCAACGCACGTCCAGGTCGGCGTACCTCTCAAATATCCCCCAATTAGTTCCCTCTCCCTCCGGGAGAGGGCTAGGGTGAGGGGCTCTTAAAACGACACCTCCGCCGGCTGCGACAACCGCAGCACCGACAAATCCCCGGTAATACGCTTATACGCCAACCGAATCGCCTCGATATCGCTGCCACGTTTCGCACTGTTCTCATGCAAAATCACAATGACTTTAGTGCTCAAACGCTCCGGCTCCTTCGCGCCTTTATCGCTCCACTGCCCATAGGCATCAAGTACCGTGAAGCCATCGGGAAACCGCGGCGTCACTTCCTTGTCGAGAAACTCGCGCCAGCGCGCCGGACTGACCGCGCCTTCCTTGCGATCAATCGACCCCACCGAGAAGTACAACTCAGTGCGCAACCACTGCGCCTGCGCCGGCCGTGAGGCATCGCCTTGCAGGGTTGAACTGGCGGGATCGTGGGTGTGAACGGAAGCAGGAGGAGGGCTGGCGCAACCGGCGACTGCGACGAACAGTGCCGCCAGTAAAAGACGTTGAGGCATGGAACATCCTTATTGATGATTGGGCGAACCCGGCGAGTATAAGGTCGCCGTTTCATCACCAATAAAGACCTAAAAAGCAGGCTGCTAGGCGCTTCCGGAATAACCCTTGGGTCGCGATCCGAAAGCCTGTAGGAGCTGTCGAGTGAAACGAGGCTGCGATCTTTTGATCGTGTTTTTTTACAAGACAAGATCAAAAGATCGCAGCGTTCCGCAGCTCCTACAGGGGCATCAGGGTGGGGGCGATGCCAATGCAATGCCGGCCGCTCCCAGCCGTTTGAGAATCTCGAACAGCAGATCACTCTTGGTCACCCCGACAATCCTCGGGCTGCCGACATAACCGGTCACCGTCAGCGTAATCCCGTCCGGCGACAACTTGCTGAAGCGCACAAACGACGCCGGTTTTTCGAGGATGGTTTCGTTCTCGTGGTAGGTGTTCAGCAGCAGATCCTTCACTGCCTCAGGATCGATATCCAGCGGAAAAACCAACTCCAGCGACGCGACACCCTGAGCGCTGCCGCCCAGCGTGACGTTGCGCAGATTCTGCGAGATCAACTGCGAGTTCGGCACGATCACAATCGAGCGATCGCTGAGCTGAATTTCGGTGGCGCGCACGTTGATCCGGCGGATATCACCCTCGACGCCGCTGATGCTGATCAAATCGCCCACCTTCACCGGCCGCTCGGTCAGCAGAATCAGACCGGAAACAAAGTTCTTCACGATCTCCTGCAAACCAAAACCAATACCCACCGACAACGCACTGACGATCCACGCCAGGTTCGTCCACTGCACGCCCAACGACGACAGCGTCAGCAGAATCACGAACGCGTAACCGATGTTGGAAAACAGCGTGCTCAGTGACGCGCACATCCCCGGATCCATGTCGGTCTTGGGCAGGAATTCATTGTCGAGCCACCGGCTCAGGGCGCGGATCAGCCAGATACCGATCAACAGCGCGAGTACCGCGTTAAGCAAATGCGAAGGGACGATGTTGAACTTGCGCAACCCGGCACCGCCGAGGATCGCCATGATGTTGGTCGCCAACTGCCCGAGCGTGGTGCCGATGCCACCGACAAACAAGGCGATCACCGCCAGCAGCAACAGCGCCGCGCGGCTGAAACCGGACAATAGAATGGAGATCTGATCGAGGCGCCGATCGCCTATTCCCAGCAACTGTTTGAGCGCCTTGCCGCTCGCATGCTTGGGCGAGAACGCGTATTCGCAGCCGTCCTTGATCACCTGAATCAGCAAGTAAAAACCCGACAGCACAATGTAGGCCCAGACCACTTCATAGGTGATGAAACGGGCCAGCGACACGTAACCGGTGAGCAGCGCAATCGCCGAGACGAACATCGAAATACTGGCGATGGTGTACATCACCCCGGCGAACGTACTGTTCGCTTGCGTGTCATTGGCGGCGACCAACGCTTTGCGCACCTTGCCGACGCGCAGCAGCAGTGTCACCACAATCACCATGACCACAATCGATGTCACGCCGCGCCCGGTCAGAACGATCTGACTGCTCATGCCGGTGGCGTTGCACACCTGCACCAGCGTCACCAGCACCAGCAATGTGCCGGAAAGGATGCGTGGGAAGCGCTTCAGTGCCTGCGCGACCTGATCATGAATGGCCGGCAACCGCCACGATGGATGATCGATCGACAACAGCGCACGGCTCAGTCCGGTAATCAGCACGCAGGCGTACACAGCCTTCTCGAATTCCTCGGAAAACGTCGACAACACCGGCGTCAGCGGCGCGTGACGGGTGAGCGCGTAATACAGCACATGCAAGGCGAGGGCAGTGGTCGCAATCGTCGCCAGCGCCGAAGCAAACGCCAGCGTACTGCGACGCAAACGTCCCTCGGGCATGCGATGAATGCAAACCCAGGTCAGCCCGCGCTCGGCCAGACGACGGCCGAACGTCCACACCACCAGTGCCAGCGCGAGCAACACCAGCGTATAAAAATACCGCCCCGGCGCCCACACCGTCGCCCAGGTGTCAGAAACTTGATCAACGAAAAAACTGAAACGCTGCCGATCATCCCGCGAAGGATTGACCAGCGGTGCCCAGAAGTCCGGGTTCAACACGCTCAGCGTGCCGAGCGTCAACTCGCTTTCAAGCAATGTGCGGCGGATGCCGGCGATCTGCGTGATCAGATCCGCCGCACTTTGCTTCAGCGCCGCCAGACTTTTCAGCGTGCCGTCGACTTTGTTTTTTTGCTCCGTCAGCGTCGCTCGCTGGGCGACGATATCCGCTTGCTCGGCGGCGATCTCGGTGTCCGGCGCTGCGCCCAAAACGCCCAGTTGCACGGTCAGTTGCGCCTGTTGCGGTAACAACGCCGCCGACAATTTATCGACGTCCAGAATGAACGCCTGCACCCGATCCTGTGGGCCTTCGAGCTGGTTGTAATTGTTCGCGGCGGAGATTTGCTGTTTCAGGCCATCGAGGCGTTGTTGCAGGGCTTGCAGGTCACTTTGCGAAATGACCGGAAGCGGCGCGGCGGTGGTCGCGGCAGGTGCTGGCAGATCGGCGGCCCACAGCGATGGACTGCCGGCGGTGAGCAGCATGAATGCGATGAGAAACAACGACTTCAACGTGTTGCGCATGGGACAGACCGACTCTCGATGAACACACAGTCTAAGAGGTTAGGTGATCAGGCCGGTCGAGGGGAAAAAGTTTCAGGACGGCCCACTTGCCGACGAGGACGGGTGTGCCGTGGGAGGGCCTTGCGGTGCAGCAGGTGATGGCCTGAATCGAGCTGACAGTGGCCGCTTCTGCAGCGACTCACTGTCAGCATGATAGGCGACCCCTAAGACATCTCGGGCCCTTCGAGATGGTAAACCGTGGGTTCTGCGGAAAAGTAATCTTCCAGACCCTGCATGAACAGCCGATGGTCTTCACTCGCTTCGAAGCCTGGCGTGTGATCCTCAAGTGATTGCCATTTCACGATCAGATTGAAAACGTCAGCGGTTTCTATCCCTTGCGCGAGCACGTGGCCCTTGTAGCCCTTGGCACGCATGAGCAACGGCGCGACCTCGGCAAACGCCGTTCTGAACCTTTCAATGTGTTGTTGGTGTATGGGAAGTACAGCGATCTCATAAATCATGCGATGTTCCTCGGGAAGGACTGAAACGATTTGAAGTTCACACTGGCGTGACGATCGAGGGCCTGACGTCGATCACGATCTTTCCTTGAACACCGTTGTTGGGCGTCTCAAGCAATTTGTGAGCGAGGGGCAGGTCGGCGAGTGAAAAGACCGCGCCAACGTGTGGGCGCAGCTGTCCGCGTGCGACCAGTGCGCTCAGCTCATCCAGCTTGCCGCGGTTCTGGCGGGTGAACACGAAGTGGATACTGGCGTTCTTGCCCCAGGCCTGAACGAGGTTTTGCGGTTGGGCGATGTCGACAATCGTCACGATACGACCCAGTTGCGCGAGTGCGTCCGGGCTGCGCGACAGCGTGTTGCCGCCGATGGTGTCGAACACCACATCGACCCCGTGGCCAGCCGTTTCGCGAAGGATGACGTCAACGTAGTCCTCTTTTTCGTAGTCGATGACGGTGTCGGCACCCAGGCTCCGAGCGAACTCGACATTGGTTTCACGCACGGTTGTGAACACTCTGGCGCCCATCGCTTTTGCCATTTGGATGGCCACATGCCCGACGCCGCCAGCGCCGCCGTGCACGAGGATACTTTCGCCGACTCGCAACGCCGCCCGGGTGACCAATGCCTCCCATGCCGTCCCGCCCACCAGCGTCAGACTTGCCGCCTCGAGATGGCTCAACGAAGGCGGTTTCTTGCCGATGATGGTTTCGGCGGCGACGTGGTACTCGGCGTAGCTGCCCGCACCGTCGAATATCTGCGGGGTGTACCAAACCTCGTCCCCTGGAGTAAACGCCGTTACTCCTGGCCCGACCGCTTCGACAACGCCCGAGACGTCGTGGCCGGTAATGCTCGGCAGCGATACCAGATCGGGATAATCGCCACGGCGGATCTGGTAATCCAAAGGATTGATGGAAGTCGCGTGGACTCGAACCAGCACTTGGCCCGCCTGCGGCAAGGGTTTGGGCACGTCGTGCAGCTCGAACGCGTCAGGGCCTCCGAAGGCTTTTAGCAACATCGCTTTCATGGTGTTTCCTCATATCTACAAAAAGGGATATCGAGATATCTCGATATATTGCGGTAAAAAAATCTACAGCTCTTTTCCTATGATCTCGGCAAGAACACTGATGGTTGCTTCATTGCGTTTGTAGTACGTCCACTGACCGATGCGCCTGACTTCGACCAGGCCCACACGTTGCAGAGTCGCCAGATAACCCGACACCGTTGACTGAGACAGCCCGATGCCTTCTTGAATGCTGCTGACGCAGACCCCAACCGTGTGAACGTCGCCCTCGTCCTGCGCGGGGAAGTTCTTCACGGGATCCTTGAGCCCCTTCAGGATTTGAAGGCGGGTAGGGTTTGAGAGCGCTTTGAATATTTCGAGTAAGTCCATGCGCCGAGGATATCGAGATTTATCGATATGTCAATGCGATGTTCGATGAGTTTTTTTGATGACGCGCCGGAACACAAAATCTTCAGGGCAGAAGGTGGAGGAGTTGTGGATCAAGCGCGTCAGCCCCTATTTCCAGCAGCGCGAGGGTGACCGGTAATTTGAAACGCCGCCGCCCGGCGCTGCCTGGATTCAAATACAGCCGATCGCCGCGCCATTCGATCAAGGGTTTGTGCGAATGGCCGGTAATGACGATTCGGGTGTGGCTATCGAGCAGAGCGGGAACGTCGGCGATGTCGTGGGTGAGCAGGGTTAGCCAGCCGTTGAGGTTGAGGGTGAGGTGGTCGGGGAGGTCGGTGGCCCAAGGCAGGTTCAGGTCGTTGTTGCCGCGCACGGCGTGAACCGGAGCGATTTGCGCCAGTTGGCTGAGGATGTCAGCGCTGCCGATGTCGCCACCGTGGAGGATCAGTTCGACGCCCTCGATCGCGGTTAGCGCTTCGGGGCGGAGGAGGCCGTGAGTGTCGGAAATGATGGCGATTTTCATGGGGAACAGATTAGCAGGGTTGGTGTGGATGGCGGTGTTCAGCCGAAAATGCCAGAGTGCGCCTACGCCCCTTTAATGATCTGCCAAGGAACTTGCAATGCGCGCAGGAAAACGTGAACTGGCGCGCATCGAGCGCCGGCTGATCACCACGCTGACCGAAGCGTGCGAAACAGCAAAAAGTGAAATCAAAGGCTTCACCTGGCTCACCCACACGGGTGACCTGAATGCACTGGCTGAAACACTGAAAGTGATTTGGGTGTTCGAAACCCTTGCCGACAGAAAGCTCGCCGAGGTTGGCGCAAAAGCACGGATCTTTGCACTGACGGCTATTGCGTTGGATGAAGCGGGTATTGAGCTGAAACTGACAGATCGCAATGTTCGCTTTGATTCTGAGCAGGAGTGCGAAAACGCTCAGGGTGGCGATTGGCAAAAGCGTCTGGCCAAAGGGTATTGAAGCTGGTTACAGAAATCGAAAACTCTTGTGGGCCTCAGAGCAGGATGTGATCGAGAGGATGTACCACGACTTGCTGTTGATGCCGTAAAGAATTAGACATGCGGCAGCGCTTGCATCAACTGTTCAACGACGTTGGCCTCGACAGCACCCTCACTGGCACCCGGCTCAAAAACAGCGCAACACGCTGATGCATCGCCCTCACGAACACGATAGACAGCAATAACACTCCCCGGCCCGCAACCGGTGTGCCCGCAGAGGGAATGCCCGCCGCCAATCGTGCCCTGCATCACCCCAAGGCCGTAGCCCGGAGTGATCCATGGGCGCCCGGGTATCGGGCCGCCCAATGTTCGCGCGGCCTGCATTGTCTGGCGCAAATTCGAGGGGAGCACGTCGGTGCTGAGGAGTCGCTCCAGAAACAGCGCTGCTTGCGAAACCGGTCCAGTCAGCAGACCGTGATAAACCCAGGCAGGGTCGTACTTCAAGGTGCTTCCAAGGTGAGTCGTTTGTAAGTCTGCGCGCGTTTTAGCGAAGCGAACATTCGACAGACCCAATGGTGAAATCGCCCGCTGTAGCACCGCCTCTTCAAGCGTCAGATCAGTTAGCCGCTCAATTAGCCTGCCGATAAGCAAATAACCGACATTTGAATAACGCCAAGCGGTTCCGGGACTGTATCGAAGTCGAGCAGCGTCAAGCCGTTGCATCATTTCATCTGCCGACCAGGCCGAATCGTCATTCCTGACGGCTGCGTGATATTCCGCAAGTTCGCCGTAATCGGCCAGACCTGCTTCATGCCGCAGAAGCTGACGCAGCGTGAAAGGCTGATCAGTCACTGGCTCGTCTAACGTAATCAGCCCATCTCGTACCAGCGACAGGGCTGTCGCCGCCAAAACTGTTTTGGTGAAACTCCACCAAGGCACCGTCAGTTCTAATTGTTCAGGCGTTTGTACCTGACCATTTGATATGAGCGAGCTAAGCATTGGCTTCCCTGGGCTATTGAGTGAATCTGCAGGCCGACAAGATAGCTCACTCTCATTCTTTGTGACCCGATATCAATCCCAGTTCGAATGGTGTTCGGGCTCCCATTTCGTCAAGCCTCGGGCTTTCGACTAAGCTCGTTCGATCACGCGCTCAGGGGATCGATATGAAAGCCGTACTCCACACGATCAAGCACGAAGTCATGAAGGCCATTCCGCCAACCGTGTTTTTCTTCATCATTCTGCACATCGTCGCCCTGATCCGTACGCTGATGATGAAGGGCACAGGCGTTTCGCTGCCGGTCTCCACGTCAATCCTGATCGCATCGCTGGTGCTCGGCAAATCCGTGCTGGTCGCAGACATGCTGCCGTTCATTAATCGCTTTCCGGAAAAGCCGCTGATCTGGAACGTCACCTGGAAAACGCTCATGTACGCGCTGGTGGCGCTGGTCGTTCATTATCTGGAGCGGCTGTATGAGTTCTGGAAAGAGGCACACAGCTTCATGGACGCGAACGCCACGTTGTGGACTTCGATGAACTGGCCACAATTCTGGGCAGTGCAGATTCTGCTGATTACTTTGATCTTCGTGTATTGCGTCTTTTCAGAACTGACCCGCGCATTGGGTCGTGATCGATTGAAGAGAATGTTCCTCGGCCCGCTGCCACCAGACATCAAAAAAGATTTGTAAGAAGGGAAGAGGCTAGGGCGTAGCGCCCTAGCCGATAGCAGAGGTTACTTTTTCTTCTTCGACGGTTTGTCGGCCTTCTCTGATTTCTTGGCCTTTTCAGGCTTGCTATCAGCTTTCTTGGTGGCTTTCTTATCGGCCTTCTTATCGGCTTTTTTCGGTTCGGCGTCTTTTTTCTTGTCTTTCTTATCGGAAGATTTCGAAAGCGCCGAGGCTGCCGCGGATTTCTTTTCCGGTGACGATTTCTTGTCCTTCAAGTCCTTGCTGGCCTTGGAAGCTTCACCTTTGCTTTTCTTATCGTCTTTAGCCACGTTGATCACCTCTCGGAGCATGCCGGTATTGGCACATTGCCTGTGGGAATACTCACAAGCTGATCATTAGGCGAGTGCGTATTGTGGCGGTTCAAATTTTATTGAAGGGTCGCGACAGGCTGTCGGCAGGGGAAGATCAGTTTCAATGTTTGTGACTGTGTTTATTCTTGTGCTTATGGTCATGGCCGGAGTGATGGTCGTTATCGTCAGCCAGGTTATTGCCCACTGCACCGCCGGCTGCGCCGCCCAATCCCGCGCCGATCAGGCCACCTGTTGATCCGCCCAGACTGGCGCCAACGACTTGGCCACCAGCGGCGCCGATACCGCCGCCAATCGCCGCTTCTGTTTTCTTGCCGCTTTTTGCACTGATTGCACCCCCGGTTGCACCGCCAACCCCGGCACCGATTAACGCGCCAGTGCTTCCTCCGACCGACTGACCGACAACACTTCCAAGCGCACCACCGAGACCTCCGCCCAGTGCTGTGTTGGTGGTTTCACCGGCGACCGCGTAATGAGAAACAAACAGGCTTAATGCAACAACCGATAATGATCTGCGCATCGAACTCACCTCAAACTATTCAAATGAGCAGGAAAGTCTGTTGGCTCGAACTGAGCAGGTCAATGCGCATTCAGCCGTGCATTAATCTGGGTCAAGCAATTGCTGGGTAGGGGGACCGTTTATCGCGTAAGCCGTCAGATTCGTAGTGCGAGTTTTCAAGATCGACGGGGTGCGTATTTCGAGTTTCAAGATGATTTTCTGTGGCAAAAGCGGTCGTTGATGAGTGACTGCTTTCGGCCAAAAGCGGACACTTGATTCCGGGGTCGCTCAGCCACCCATCGGTCATTCAGGAATGGATATACCGGCATGAAGTAGCGCCGCGATAATAAACGTAGACTTTTTCTCCAGATACTCAGCCATCCCACCAATATTGCTCGACTCCAACTGAAACTTCAGCGCTTCATACTGCTGGCGGATCGAGGGATCGCGCCTAAGCAAATCTCTGAACCCAAGCATCTGGGTGATCGTAAGGTGGCCACGGGTACAAGCGTGGAGCTTGTGCGTGCGAATCCCATCCACATTACGCCGATAGAAATGATGCCCTTCCGATAGATTACTTCCTCGTACATATCCCAAACCCATCAACACCTCGTCCCGCGCCGAGGCATTGCGATGATCGTGAACCTCGATGAGCACATCGATCTCGGGCTTCGCTGCGAGCCCTGGAACAGAGGTGCTTCCAACGTGGTGTATGGCAATCAGCTCATCGCTAAAGGCCGAAGCGATGAGTGGTTTGTCTACCAGAAAGCGGGCGGGCCAAGTGGGATTGTAGGGAGTGATCTTGCTGGTCAATGCCATGTCCGTTCCTTGGCGAAAAATATCTAAAGCACCGAATTTTCCGTCAAAACATCTGCATCCGCCAGCGACTGATAACGAAACCTCGGCATTACGGCGGTTTAGCAGATCGAATTAGAATCTGGTCGAGGTTGGGTAGCTGTCCTGTCCAGCGTTTGCGTCTGGCCGAAAGCAGCCTGTCATCAACGACCACTTTCGGCCATTAGCAGGCATTCATGACTGACTTTAAAATTTCATATGCATGGCCATTTGCGACTAGCGTTACATTGTTACGTTATTCAGCGTAATTACCGTTCGTCGCCTCTTAACAGCAAGTGACGACAGTTCGCGGATTGCAGTTATTGACGAATCGAAAATACGCGAAAGGCTCTTTAGAAAACTTTCAACCTATTGTTATTACAAGTGTTTTTATATTTTTCAGACTGATTCACCTGAAAAACCCCCACCTGTCAGAGTCCTGAGCTTGTATTGCTCACGATAAAAATTGTTTCACTTGATCTCTGAAAATGAGCGTTTTTTTCTTATCGGATTGCGAATCCCTACTACCTTCAAATGGGCTTTTTTTGCGCTTTAGGCTTAGCGCATTCCTACTATGAAGGAGCGTAGAAGATGGTTTTGGAAAGTAACTCGACAGTGCATCGTCAACCACGAGGGGATTGGCGTTCCTTGAAATTGGCTGGTGCCACTTTTTCGTTGGTGGCAGCCATAGCATTGGCTTCGCAAGCCCTCGCGGCTGACGGGGAAAAACCAAAGCCTGCCTCGGAAGCCACCAAGGCGGCGAACAGTGCGTTGCTCAATGAGCTGCCGTTCAATGACAAGACGTCATTCGAACTGGCGCACAAAGGCTTTATTGCCCCGTTGCCATCGACAGTAATCAAGGGCTCTTCGGGCAATGTCATTTGGGATCCTGGTAAGTATAACTTTATCAAGGAGGGTGAGGCCGCACCGGACACCACCAATCCAAGTCTGTGGCGCCAGTCTCAACTGATCAACATTTCCGGGCTGTTCGAAGTCACCGATGGCATCTACCAGGTGCGTAACTACGATCTGTCCAACATGACCATCGTCGAGGGCAAGGACGGCATCACTGTTTTCGACCCACTGATCTCCACCGAAACAGCCAAGGCAGCACTCGAGCTTTACTATCAGCATCGGCCAAAGAAACCAGTCGTGGCCGTCATCTATACCCATAGCCATATCGACCATTACGGTGGTGTACGCGGTGTGGTGAACGAGGACGATGTTAAAGCCGGCAAGGTGAAGATTTATGCCCCTCTAGGCTTCATTGAACATGCGGTCGCCGAAAACGTGATGGCAGGCAATGCCATGAGTCGTCGCGCGAGCTACATGTACGGCAACCTGCTTCCCCCGACACCGACGGGCCAACTGGGCGCGGGTCTGGGCACCACCACATCAGCCGGTACGGTAACGCTTATTCCGCCAACCGACATTATCAAGACCACTGGCGAAACTCATGTCATTGATGGCCTGACCTATCAGTTCCTGTATGCACCTGGCAGCGAAGCGCCAGCTGAAATGCTTTATTACATCAAGGAAAAGAAAGCGCTAAACACTGCCGAAGACTCCACACATACGTTGCACAACACGTATTCGCTGCGTGGAGCGAAAATCCGCGATCCGTTGGCTTGGTCGAAATACTTGAACGAGACGCTGAAGTTGTGGGGCGATGATGTCCAGGTCATGTACGCCATGCATCACTGGCCAGTTTGGGGCAATAAAGAAGTACGCGAGCAACTGTCTTCTCAGCGCGACATGTACCGTTATATCAATGACGAAACCCTGCGCCTTGCCAACAAGGGCTACACCATGGTCGAGATCGCCGAGCAATTTAAATTGCCGAAAGGGATCGCCAATAAGTTCTCCAACCGTGGCTATTACGGTTCGGTGAACCACAACGTCAAAGCCACGTACGTTTTGTATCTGGGTTGGTTTAACGGTAATCCGGCAACGCTGAACGAACTCCCCCCGGAAGAAGGTGCCAAGCATTACGTGGAAATGATGGGGGGTGAAGAGGCGCTTCTGAAGAAGGCCAAAGAATACTTCGATAAGGGAGAGTTCCGCTGGGTCGCCGAAGTCGTTAACCATGCGGTATTCGCCAACCCGAGCAGTCAGGCAGCGAAGAACCTACAAGCGGATGCTCTTGAGCAGCTAGGTTACCAGGCGGAAAGTGGGCCTTGGCGCAACTTTTACCTCACCGGTGCCAAAGAACTGCGCGAAGGCGTAATGAAGTTGCCGACCCCGGACACTGCCAGCCCGGACACTGTGCGGGCGATGGATCTGGATCTGTTCTTCGATTTCTTGGCCATGCGCCTGAATGCGCCAAAAGCAGAAGACAAACGTCTGTCGCTCAATTTCGATTTCACCGATCTGAAGCAAAAATACTCGGTGGAAATGGAAAACGGTGTGCTCAACCACACGGAGGGGTTGGCAGCCAAAGACGCCGACGCGACGATCAGTTTGACCCGCGATACGCTGAACAAAATCGTGTTAAAGGAAACGACGCTAAAAGATGCTCTGGCTTCGGGTGATATCAAGGAAGAAGGAACCAAGGGCAAGCTGGAGGAACTGGTGTCCTATATGGATAACTTCGATTTCTGGTTCAACATCGTGACGCCATGAGGGGTTGATCAACGACCGTGAGAATGACGGCAGTTCGACTGCCGTCATATCAGCCAGACGAAACTCGCGTGGAACATCGAGCCCAGCCAGCTTTACCCCAACCCTAAACCTACAGCGAAACTGCCGCTCCAAACCATGCAGGGCATCACTCACTACTATGACCAAACATTAAAAAACGCTTTCTCGCGGGAGCTTGTCATCGCCAGCGCGCCTGGCCCCGGAGTACTTGTGGTACGACCGGCTATCACTGCGGTAAGTGCGCAAACAAAGGGCCTTCGTCCTTACCAAGTGATTCCGATTGCGTTGGTGGCGGCGGGTGTGAGCGCGGCGACTGGAATCCGCGACCAAGATACAAGTTTGGCCACGGAGGCTGTCTTTCTAGACGGAGGTGATAACAGAGTTGTCGCGGAGGTAGTGCGCAAAGGCGCGGGTGCAGATCTTGAAAACTCGGCCCAGGTCATGCAGGCGAATGACTTCAAAGCCGTACTTGATACCTGGGCGCAAGATCTTGCCAAGTCATTCCATTTACTCAAAAGCAAATAGTTAAATAAAGCGGTGGGAACATTGCTTCGGCCACCTTCGGGTGGCTGCTTCTGGCTGAAAGCCGGGGGGCACGAATGGCAGTTTTTGGCCGATAGCCGCCTGTCACGGAGGGCCTTTATCAACCTATTGAAGCCGAATCTGGAGTTGGCATACCCCAAGATTTAGATGGAAAAGACCGATTATAGAACGCGCTGTGAGGTAATTACAGATTGCTGACAGCTCTGGAGAAAATAGGTCTTCCCCTTTTCTCAAAGTAGCAACACAGGGAGGAGCTGCTTCAAAGCTCCTCCAATGTGCACAAGATTATTGTTTGATCCCGAGTGCGCTTTCTAATTCATTGATAATGGCTTTTTCGGTGAGCACGGCCATCTCCATCAAGATTTCCATTTTTTCAAAATTGTTTTTGTAGGAGAGCTTGTTTGTTGACCTTCCTGTGTGGGCAATTTGGTGTCGTGCTTTTAGCAGCTCTGCCAGGGTTAAGGCAGCTTGCTGATTTGTTAAGTTTTTAGATTTCCAGTGAGTGGTTGTATATTCTACACCAAGAGTATCTTTGAAAAGTTTATTAATGTTTTCTACGTTTGGGGTATTGAATTTTTCAAAGCCTCATCGAGCCTGGCTTTGGCAATGCTTTTGAATACTTTGCCATTTTCCGATTTTTCAATTTTTTTAAATCCGAAGCCTGCCAGATCCTCTATAAAAACCTGCCAAAAAGCAATTAATTGGAATACGTAAGACTGGTTTAAGAAATCGATTTTTAGATCTATTCGCTTTGCGTCGCAGCTGATTAAATCGTTTTGGATGTGTTGAATATATTTAATTTTAACCAGGTTTTTGCTGAAACGCATGGACGGTGTTTTTTCGAGATTGAGAGTACTAAGTATCATGACGGGCACCGGCATTATCAATAGGATTGTTGTGCTTTGTTTCTTTAATCTCTGTCGCGCATGGGTAAATGGCAAGCTTTCATGTTTACGTCGAGTTCAATAGATATCTTGCAGGAGGGTACTTTTTTACAGAGTGGTAGTCTAGTGCGCTACATCCCTAATAATCTGCGAACGACTGCCGCCGATCGATTGCTTTCTGTAGCGAGGGCAGAAAACGACCGAGGCTGTGTAAAAACGTTGTGGAGCTGGTTTGACGGTCAGAAACAGAGCGAAAATCCCGTTTCTAAGCAAATTTCAGCTCCGCTACTTCACCAAGTACGTGCAGATTTTGCGTAGCAACGCGAGCTTAAAATCGGTGTCCGCGTTTTTACACAGCTTGGGCCCAAAGCGGCCGGTTGACTCCGGCCGTAACCGGCCGAAAGTGAACACTCTCCTGTTGTAGATTCCATTCCTAAACCTGACGCTTGAAACTGTCTGTGACATTAGGGGGCGACTGCCTCAATACCCATATCTCAACCTATGCTTTTTGTAAGTGATAAGTCTGAAACAGTTCGCCATCAAATTCCTTTCTAACAATAACTCTATGCGTGAGCCCGTCAATATCCATCACGCCGTTGGCGCACAGTACGTAAACGTCGTAGATCAAGTGCTATGAGGAATAGAGATTTTTTAATCTCTTGATTTTGCTGCTTGTTAATGTATTACAGAAAACATTAAAATGCCATCACTTACTAGGAGGTTCAATCTGATGGAACGCTTCTCTGAAAACGTAACGAGGCATACTGAGTTTTCTCATAAAAACTATTGGAAGGCAATCGAGTGGTTGCGTGACCAAGGGCTAAATGTCAATAGCTCCAGATACGTAGCCATCATGCGCGACCTTGGCGAGTTCGGCATAGGGCAATATCCAGCAGAATTGATTTGGGGGATGTCAGAGGTAGACACTCTTTATCGCGTGTACCTAGACGTACTGAAAGAGCAGGAGATTGGCAAGAAGAACGTCAGACAGCTACTAAATGGAACAAAGTTCCTCAAGGATGAGAAGCTTGGGGGGTCGGAGAATAGCCGAAACTATCTATTTGAGCTAATTTTGGCAGGAGTTTTTTCAGAATTCGGTGCCGAGATTGATTTCGACACCGTAGCTGACTTTAAATTTCCACTCCCAATGGGAAGCATTGGTTACGTTGAATGCAAACGGGTATCCAGCGACACCAAGCTGGAAGACAATATAGATGAGGCTCATGACCAGATCCAATTGCGTTGCACTGAAAAAGATGTCGGAATTGTGGGGATAGATCTTAGCAGGTTAATGTGGAAGCACTTTAAGGAACAGCTGATTGTCTCTAGCCTTCAAGATATCGGCCCATATCTCAAAACAGCGTTTAAGAAGATTACTGAGCACGTAACTGGCAGGTACGAATTCAACAACAGCGTAATGATAATTGGCTATTACTGCATTCCATTTGTAAACGTCACTGACGAAAGTATTCAGTTCTACAGAGGCATGGAGATAGACTTGAAATATCATGAAAGACACATCCATCCGCCATTCAATCACACATTTAGGCATCGAGCCGGACTTGCGCTATGGATGAAGGATCATCTAAAGCTTTCTTTGAGCAGCTAGGGCATCCGTGCCGTTGAACTAGCATTAGGTGTAGATGCTCAATGACTGCTTCTGGCCGAAAGCAGCCACTCGCTGACAGCCAAATTTGGCTGCCAGCTTTTCTTCCTGCCAAAGCGAACCTCGTTCTCAAGGTTGTTGCAGCCCCGACGAGAGTTGCAATGGGTTCGCCTGCTGAACGCTACAAACACGCCTGCTTACATGGTTCTGCCGATGGCTTGCTCGTAGTAGGAAAGGAAATGCTGCCACTGCGACTCATCCCAGAAAGAATGCCGTCTGAGTTGAGGAATATCGTGACGCGCTGCGCCCATGGCCGTGGCGCGACCGCGAGATTTTTCCAGGTCGAGCAACGCCAGTTCGAAGTCGAAGTCTGCGTCGGTAATCGATGCCTTGATAAAGATGTGCTTGGAACGCATGCAACCGTGCTGCCATTTGCCTGAGTGCATCCGCGCCAGCATTTGCGCTAAACGTTCAAAAAGTCGCTGATGCTGCTCTGTCGTCAACATGCTTGCAGCGCCTTGGCTATACCAGGTATCCAGATCGATGAAGCCACCGAGGTCTTCGGTCACCAAAACACCTTGCCATGTGCCTTGGACTTTTCTCGCACCGTAAAAAACCGGCCTTGGCGCGTTCACGCCCAGTTCCTCGAGCCTGGAAAGGGCAATACCTTCGCGCAGAGCGGTGGGCCGTCCAGTGGGGTAGCGGAGACTGCGAAACAGGTGACCGGTCTGACGCTTCACGAAGAACGTCCTGTTATCGTGAACGATCAGTTGGACGCCGCTGGTGCCGCTCCGGCGCACATTCGGTGGTTCCACCCACGACCCGGACGTACCCCACCAAAATTCAAACTCATCGCGTGCCCGGCCCATTGTGTGCTCCATTTATTGTAGAAATCTGTTTGCGTGCGACGATTGCATTATGGTCGCAATAGCACCTCAGTCTATTGGTGGACGTCAATAGTTCCCCGTCATTCGCAGATGTTAGTGCTTGGTTTTGGCTTTTACGCAACTACGTGGCGAATATGGGCAATGGGAGGGATACTCCCAAGTCTCAAGACATCACGGAAGGAGTTGCTTGAATGGAGTGCCTGATTCGAATCGCAATGAATGCGGACGCTGCCGCCATCAGCCAGATCATCATTGGCACCCTTCGCGAGTCCAATGTTCAGGACTATTCAGCCGAAATCATCAACCAAGTGGAACTGAGCTTTTCTCCACAAGCAATCCTCTGTTTGATGACGCAGCGTCAGGTGTTCGTCGCCCTGCTCGAACATCGTATTGTTGCAACGGCCAGTCTTGATCACGACGTTGTTCGAAGTGTGTTTGTCGACCCGGCTTATCAAGGGAAGGGCATCGGGAGACAGCTGATGAAAAGCATTCAATCAAGCGCCATTGCTGAAGGGCGCAACTTGCTGCGTGTCCCTTCTTCGATCACGGCTGAGGGCTTTTATGCTTCGCTTGGCTTTATAAAAATCCGAGACGCATTTCACGAGTCCGAGCGCACGATCATCATGTCGAAGACATTGGATGTGTAGCTTGAATGTATGAACTCAAATGACGATCGGTATCACGGCTAAAAAGGCTTGAAGTGGCGACGGCAAGTCGCCACTGAACGGGTTACTCAGTCCGTAACTTCAACCCTGTCCAACGCCCGATTCACCGCCAATTCTCCAAGCATCACCACCTGCGCAATGCCCAACAACGTCCTGCGAATCGGGCTATCTACCAACCCCGCGACATCGCCCAGCATGATGGAAGCCGAGGCCAGTGATTCGGATGCGTTAACCAGTAATGACTCGGTGTCCGTTTCCGGATTCACCAAAAACATCGTACTCGCCTGATACGGCGCAGCCATGATCGCCGCAGTCGGGTTGAGGTAATGGTCGAGCGCACGCTCAGCTGCGTCGTGAAGCTTTCTTGAATCGAGCGATTCGTAAGGTGAGACCGAATCGGTTTCCGGTGGGTTTGGTGTTGGTTTGAACATTGATGAAACTCCACGTGTGTTTAGAAGAGCCATCACTCTCGCTACCAAACGAGGGGTGGCGACCATACGAAGGTTGGTAGACCGGCCCACATGGAAAAAACCGGCGCGCCCGAAGACGCCCTGCGCATGGCCACCATCAAGCAGATGCCAGAAAGCATCTGCGTTAGGTGACGCGATACGCCATGTGGAGTAGCGGGCTACCAAACCCGATCACTGTGTTCAGTGACCGACCCACGATAGAACCCGCGCTCCAGGCGCACAAGCCGGCGGATTCTGGCGTAGTCGTAGGCAAAGGCGCAAGGTGTTGTAGCCTTTCGGGCGTAACGCCAAGTGTCCTTAAACACAACGCGAAAAACGTTAAACACACTCCTACTCAGCCGCACCCACAACCCCGTCAAAGCGTCGTAATCTGCCCATTCCGATCCAGCTCATACACCTTGTTCCCCTGCAATTTCTCCTTCAGCCAACGCTCCGCTTTGCCCAGCGGACGTTGCCGCGCCCAGAGCAAATCCACGCCAATCTGCCAGTCCGTGTGCGGATACGCCGTGAGCTGCAACTCGACCAATTCACCTTTGGCCAGTTCACGTTGAATCAGCTGCCGGGGCAGGGTGGCCCAGCCGAGTCCGGCGCGCACCATTTCCAAGAGTGCCAGATAACTTTCCGCTTGCCACAACTGCGTCGAGCGCAGGTATTCGCTGCTCGGCAGTTTGCTCGCGTGGGCGCTGAAGGCGAGGCGGCGGTGGACGTGCAGGTCGTCGAAGGTGACGTTGTCGAGTTGCGCCAGCGGGTGATCCGGGTGGCAGACGTGCAGCATGATCAGTTTGCCCAGTTGCTGGAACGCCAGTTCCTCTGGGTAGCCCGGTTGGGAGAAGGCGACGCCGAGCACGGCTTGGCCGCTGCTGACCAGTTCGCTGACGTCGCCATGCACCGGGTGGCGGATAATCAGGTCGACGAAGGGGAACGCTGCTTCAAAGGCTTTGAGTACCGGCATGATCGGGCCGTACGGCGTTTCGATTGCCAGCGTCAGGCTGGGTTCGACGTTGTCCGAGAGGCAGTCGGCGTGGGCTTCGAAGGTCATGCAGCGTTCGAGCACGGCTTCGGCCTGGATCAGCAGTTTGTGGCCGCTGGCGGTGAGGGTGGGGCTGCGGTTGCTGCGGTCGAACAGGTCAACGCCGAGATCGGTTTCGAGGTTGGCAATCGCTGCGCTGATGGTCGATTGCGTCTTGCCGAGTTTGCGTCCGGCGGCGGAGAACGAACCGCTTTTGACCACTTGGACGAACATCAACAGTTGATCGAGTGAGAAGCGCAAGCAGTGAACTCCCGGGTCGAAGAAGAGGGGTGAAACTGCGTCATCAATAACCGATTTCGCCGCGTTCGCGCCATCGAAAAAAGCGATGGTTGCTAATTTGTTTCATCGCTATAAACGTTCAACTATGGCCCCGCGTCAAACGATCTCCGGGGCGGTTCTACCCTTCAAACGCCCCTGAGAATGCCCGCGATCTCAACAGATGCCGCACCTTCAGGAGCGTGTGAAATGACCACACAACGCATTCATCCGGTGGACGAGGTTTTGCCGCTGCGACAGTTGTTCACGTTTGGCTTGCAGCATGTTTTGGTGATGTACGCGGGGGCGGTGGCGGTGCCGCTGATTCTCGGCAGCGCAATGGGGCTGACCTCGGCGCAGGTGGTGTTACTGATCAACGCCAACCTGCTGACCTCCGGTGTGGCAACGTTGATTCAGACTTTGGGCTTCTGGAAATTCGGCGCGCGTTTGCCGCTGATTCAGGGCTGCTCGTTTATTGCGCTGGCGCCGATGATCATGATCGGCAAGGAGTTCGGGCTCAGCCAGATTTTCGGTGCGGTGATCGCGGCGGGGTTTATTACCATCGCGCTGGCGCCGGTGTTCAGCCGATTGCTGCGCTTCTTTCCGCCGGTGGTGATTGGCAGTTTGATCACCATTATCGGTATCTCGCTGATGCCAGCGGCGGCGATCTGGTTGGGCGGTGGCAATCCTGATTCAGCGGATTTCGGCAACCCCGCCAATCTGTTGCTGGGCCTGGCCACGGTCAGCGTGACGCTGGTGATCTACGCCAAATTCAAGGGATTCCTCGGCAACCTCAGCGTGCTGATCGGCTTGTTCGTCGGCAGCCTGATCGCGGCGGCGTGCGGCATGACCCACTTCAGTCGGGTGAGCGAAGCGGCGTGGTTTGAGCTGAGTGCGCCGATGGCATTTGGTGCGCCGGAATTCTCGGCCGTACCGATCCTGATCATGACTCTGGCGATGCTGGTGATCATGGCCGAGACCACCGGCAACTGCCTGGCGATCGGCAAATTGACCGGCAAACCAACCACACAGCAGACCCTCGGCAACGCGTTCCGCGCCGATGGTTTGTCGACCATGCTCGGCGGCTTGTTCAACAGTTTTCCCTACAACGCCTTCACGCAAAACACCGGTTTGATTGCGCTTTCCAACGTGAAGAGCCGCTTCGTCGTCGCGGCGGCCGGGGCAATCATGGTGCTGATGGGCTTGTTCCCGAAGCTCGGCGCGTTGATCGCGGCGGTGCCGACACCGGTGCTCGGTGGCTGCGCGATCGTGATGTTCGGCATGACCACGGTGGCCGGTATTCAAGAGCTGTCGCGGGTGCAATTCGAGGGCACTCGCAACGGCATCATCGTCGCCGTGTCAGTGAGTGTCGGCGTGCTGCCGATGTCTTTTCCGGCGCTGTTCGAACACGTCGGCCCGACGCTGAAACTGGTGCTCGACAGCGGGATCTTCCTCGGTGCGATCACCGCCATCGTGCTCAATATTCTGCTCAACAATGAAAAAAAATCGACCGAAACCATCGGCGCTGCATCGGCTGAATTGGCCGACTGACTTTTGTTTTCCACTGCCCAGGAGTTACCCATGAATCAATTCACTCAGCTCATTCCAGCAGGCGTCAGCGATCTCGATCTGGCGTTGCTGCGCCAGACCATCGCCTTGTCCGAGGCCTCGAAACAGCGTGGCCGCCACCCGTTTGCTGCGTTGGTCGCCGACCGCAACGGCAAAGTGATCGTCGAAGCGGGGAACAACTCGATGCCGCCGGAAGGCGATCCGACTCAGCATGCAGAACTGGTTGCGGCGGCTGCGGCGGCCAAGTTGCTGACGCCGCAAGAGCTGGAACTGTGCACGCTATACACCAGCGCCGAACCTTGCTGCATGTGCGCTGGCGCGGTGTATTGGACGGGCATCGGCCGTGTGGTTTATGCATTATCGGAGCACGCGTTATTGGGACTGACGGGTGACCATCCGGAGAACCCGACGTTCTCGCTGCCGTGCCGCGAAGTGTTTGCCAAGGGGCAGCGCAAGGTCAGTGTGTTCGGGCCGATGTTGGAGGGGGAGGCGGCTGAGCCGCATAAGGGCTTCTGGTCATAACGTTTGAACACTGCATTCCCGATGGGAATGCAGTGCATAAAATCATTGAATTTCTCTTGTCACACTGGCCGGCGTAATTTGCTGAAAAAGGACATGGAGACCTGCCAGTGAAATCATCCTCAGCTGAAAAATTCGACAACTCCCGCGCCAATGAATACGCCCAACAAAGCCGCATCGCACTGGCCGGTTATGACGCCTGTCATGATCTGGCGGCGTGCATGCTGGCTGCGAGTCTCGGGCAGTCACGGCCGGCGAAAATTCTGGTGGTCGGCGCTGGCGGTACGGCGCAGGAAATCATCGCGATGGCGGCACTGGAGCCGGACTGGAGTTTCACTGCGGTCGATCCTTCCGAGCCGATGCTGGACGCCGCCGTGCAACAGCTACAGGCCAATGATTTTCTGCACAGAACGGAGGTGCATCTCGGTGAGATCAATGACTTGCCGGCGGATCAAACCTTCGATGCCGCGACTCTGATCGGCGTGCTTCATCACCTCAATGGCGACGAACCCAAACGCGAGATTCTGCAATCCATCCAAGCGCGGCTGAAACCCGGCGCGCCGCTGATTCTGGCGGGTAATCATTACGCCTATGCGAGCCAGCCGTTGTTGCTGCAAGCGTGGGGGCAGCGCTGGCGGCAGCAGGGCGCGAGTGCCGTTGAGGTGCAAGCCAAACTTGGGAAGATTCTGCAGGGGGCTGATCCGCCGCATTCGGAAGCGGCGGTTCAGGCGTTGTTGCATGAGGCGGGTTTTGGTCAAGCAACGCGGTTTTTCAGCAGTCTTTTTTGGGGTGCCTGGCTAACGTGTAAGGCGGTTTAAGTGCAGTTTTTGCGTGGCGCAGCGGCTGATCTATAGTCACTCAACCGGCCACCGGACTCGGCCGAGACGACCCGCAGGAGCGCGAGAATTGATCACTCGACTGCAAGCCCTCAAGTTGATGCAACTGGTCATCGCCTTGCCGGCCTATACCGTGCCCACCTGCACGACGATCGCCGCAACACTGTTTTTCGTCTTCGCCGTGCCGTTCAGCTTTGTCACTTCGCTGCCGCCGAGCGCTTTTCTACAGACACTGCCGTGGGTGACGTTGTTGCTGTTTATGCAGTGGGCCTGCTGGAGCATTTTTGCTGACGTGCTGGAAGACATTCCGAGCGTGCGGCATTTGACGTTATTGGTGTTTGGGCTGTTGCTGACGCTGTTCTTCGGTGCGTTCGCCTGGTGGCTGTTTGACGATCACATTCTTGGACTGATGTGCGGCTCGCAAGGGATGGCGGCGAGCGTGCTGTTGGTGATCAATTTGCTGCGTAAACGGTTTCAGGCGCAGGAGTCATGAGAACGCAGCACGCAGCGCCATGATCGATTCTTCGATCGTCATGCCCTGAGTCTCTGGCGGGAATGGGTTCTCCCCGAACTCCCGCCAGATAAACAACGTCAACTCGGCACCATCAGTCGCCGAAAGAGCGTTTTCAGCGTAGGCAAAATTTTCCAGCAACCGGTAACGCTCATCCTTCCAGAACAGCTCCTCAACCCAGTGATAAACCGGAATGAAATGGAAGTGAATGGGCAGGCCCGGTTGATGACCAAAGCGCCCGATATAGAGGTGCTTGGGCTTCAACCGTTGCTCCATGACCTGCTGAGTCTTGGCGAGCAGACCGCCCATTTCGGCCAAGGCATCCGGCGATAAATCTGCCAGCGAAGTGGTTGCGACCTTGGTGCCCAACATCAGATAACCGGGGAGGGCGCTCGCCAGATGATGGTTGATGATCCAGTGCTCGGTTTCATGAACGATAAAACGCGGGGCAATTTCTATCTGCCGTGTACTCAACTTATGCCTCTCCCGACATCACGATATTCGCTTCAATCTTCTTGCCCATGCTGATGCGCGGTTCGATCGAATAACCCAACGCTTCATAAAAAGCCGCCACGCTCGCATTAGCGCTGACGATCTGCAGATTGATCTTCATGCAACCGCGCGCAATCAGCGCGTTCTCGGCGTGACGAACCAGTTTGGCTCCCAAGCCTTCTCGACGATGTGCGGGGTGCACCGCCACCGAGTACAACCAACCGCGGTGGCCATCGTACCCGCCCATAGCCGTGCCGATGACTTCTTCATCTCTTACAGCCACGAAAAACAGCTCATCGGCGACGGCGAGTTTTTTGTCGATGGCGAGGCTGGGAGTGTTATGGGCGGTTTCGTAACCGAAGACGGTTTCCCATAACGCTATTACCGCGTGTCGGTGGTGGTCGTTTGAATAGTTGGCAATGACGTCCATGGCGGGGCTCTTGAGTTGAATGAGCTGACGCTAGCGCTCTGTGGTTTGTGTGTCCAGGGGGCTTCAGATTGGATGGATGACAAAATTATCTGCAAAAAGCCGCATACATCATTGATGTCCACCTACGCTAAGACCGTTCAGGCCATTGCGATCGTCGTGCAGCAGTGATCAAAGACTTGCGATTGCAACCCATTGGTACAGGCGGAACCTGACCTGAGTGGTTTATTTCCTGGAAACCCCGGAAATCAACGATCAAGTCACGTAGGGCCGCTTGAAATCCGGCGCAGTGAGATGACCCCAGACCAGATTTACTCGCATATCCGCATCGTCCTCAGCATCATCCTGGGGCTGGGTATAACGACGTTACTCAAGGGGATCGCTTCGATCATCGAACACCCGCGCCAATTTGGATGGTCGTGGATACACATGAGCTGGGTGGTCTGGGCGCTCATTTCAATCATGACGTTCTGGTGGTGGGAGTTTCGTCTTACGCAGGTGCCGGTGTGGACGTTCGAGTCCTACTTTTTCATTGTTTGCTATTGCGCCCTTTATTTCATGGTGTCGACGATGCTGTTTCCGTCAGACGTGAGAGAGTTCGGCAGCTACGAAAACTACCTGCTCGAGCGACGTGCCTGGTTCTTCGGGCTCATCGCGCTTATCACGGCCATGGATCTCATCGACACCTCCCTCAAAGGCAACGCCCGCTGGCATACGCTCGGAGCGGCGTATACCGCCCACACCGTCATCATGCTCGGCATCGTGTTGATTGGCATCACACAGAAACGGCGTCGAGTACAACTGACACTTGCGCTGTTTACCCTGATCTATCAGGTCGGCTACTTTGTCGTGGAGTACTTCACTCTTTTAGCAGACTGAGTGTTAAGAACAGCCGTAGTTGCTCAATGGGATTCTTCCCTGACCGAGCCGATTGGAGTGACGTTTCTGGCCGAATTGCTACCGGCGACAATGCCCCAAAACATCCGCCACCATTTCATCCGCACCACGCGCCCCATCAATCCGTAAAACCGGAATCGTTTGCCCGCTTAACCACGCCTCATGCCACGCTCGATTACGCCCTGAAAAATTCGGATCGTCATACTGCGAAGCCCATTCTCGGAAAGCCACATGTATTTCATGCATGTCGCCCCCTGGGGCGATCCGGTCGCCAAATCGCTCCCTTTCACGCGCGGCCAGACGCTCAAGGCGAACAGGCGTCGGTGTCACAACGAAGACGATCAAATCAGCGTGGGTGATCAGCGCATCGCCCCAGCCCATACAAGAGCCCGTCAGCACCCAGTTGTCGGCGCCCAGCTCCTGCTGCATCAACGAAACGCGTTTTTCAGGCGGCCGCTTTGTTGTGAATGGCGGGTTGGTGGGCGCCCAGTAAAAATCATCGACATCGACATGTTTTAAATCGAGCGAGGGCGCGAGGTTGGCACCCAAGGTCGACACGCCTGCGCACGAAGCACCTGTAATGTAGATCCGCAATTTTTCCTCCGTGCATACTGTTCGATAGTCCGTCTTATCCAGCCATGCGGCGGCTGACGGCGAGCAGGATATCAGGGTAGCGCGGCTTGAATCCTCGATGAATTTGGAAAATAGCTAAGCAAGTTAGCTATAGGTTAACGTGCCCGACTCGTCACGATCAGCCCTGAATTCCGGACAGGATTACGCATGAGCGCACCCTCAACGCCAGTCGAAGATCCACGCAGCCTACAAATTGCCAGCGATGTCGTCGGCCAGCAGCTACAACAAATCGCCATTCTGACGTGCAACGATGTGCGCGGCGCCGGTCGTACGGTGGTTCAGCGCATGGGAATTGAGGCGCTGATCCGGGCGAACTGAGTCGTCACGACGATCATGCCCAAGCGTTCGCGGCCTACGAAAAACTGATGCGCCCCTACGTCAATCAGGCGCAAAGCGTGCCCAAGTTCGCGCCCCGACTGGCCTCGCCACATTCGCGGCTTGGCATCGGCCTCGGTCACGCGGTATTAAGGCTGGCCACCGCACCGGGTTTCAAGACGGTATTTGGCAAAATTCTTTCACCGAAAGCAGACGCTATCGAGCTGCCGCGTTACGAAGAGCAACAAGGCGCGTAGCGTCTACTTCGATACAGATTCAATGAATGGAACACGAGCATATGGACATGAAATCAGTCTTCATCGCTGCGCTGAGCGTTTTATCGCTGGCTCAAACATCGCCGTCTCTGGCGGGCGACAGCAACGGAAAAAACCTCTTCGTGCAGCGCTGTGCAATGTGTCACGGCGCTGATATCAAAGGTACAGGGCCGCTGGCGCATAAAAGCAATCCGCCGACGCCGGATCTGACAACAGCTGCTTTCAAGCAACGGCTGAGCGATTACCCGGGCGTCATTGTGTCGTCGATCATCCTGCGTCCCAACGGAGATTTGATCCCGAGAACGTTGCGTGAGAACGGCGTAAAGGTGCCGCCGCACGCCTGGAGTGTTGAGGATTTTCGTGATCTGAATCGGTACATGAATAGCGTGATTTCGAAGGGTTGATGACATCGAGCCAAGGCTCGACTCAGCACATTCAACAGGATACCCAAGGTGATCAGAAACATTACGGACATGGATTTACGCCTGCTGCGGATTTTCGCCATCGTGGTGAAGTGCGGTGGTTTCACCGCTGCGCAAGCTGAGCTGAACATGAGTCAGTCGAACATCAGCACGCATATTTCCAGTCTGGAAAAACGTTTGGGCTACCGGATTTGCGAGCGCGGCAAGGGCGGCTTTCGCTTGACCGAAAAAGGTCAGCGGATTCTCAAAGCGTCAGCGGCGCTGTTTGGTGCGGTGGATGCCTTCCGTGATGAGGCGCAGGATTTATCCGGGCGTCTGGTCGGGGATCTGTATCTGGGGCTGGCGGACAATATCGCGACCCTGCCGACCGCGCGCATCGACGCGGCCATTGCACGGTTTTATCAGCGCGAACACGACATGCACCTGCATATCTTCGTGAACTCGCCGATAGAGCTCGAACGCGCGGTGATCGACGGGCAACTGGACGTCGCCATTTCCTATTTCAGCCGTCCGCTACCGACCTTGAATTACCAACCGCTGTACAGCGAGGAGATCGGTATCTTCTGCGGTCAGGCGCATCCGCTGTTCGCCGTCGAGGCGCCGACGCTGGAACAGCTCAAGGCCAGTGACTGGATTTGCCATGGTTTCTTGCCGGCCGATCAGGTGCTGCCCATTGCGCCGCATCGCGCTTCAGCCACCGCGCACCACATGGAGGCGGTGGCCCACGGCGTGCTCGCCGGGACGCATCTGGGCTATTTGCCTGCGCACTACGCGCGGCCATGGTTACAGAGCGGCAAGATGCGCGCGCTGCACCCGCAGACGCTGCGTTATGACGTGCAGCACAGCATGATCACCCACGTCGGGCACCCGCAAAGCGAGGCCGTGCGTGCCTTTATCGCAGATCTGCTGGCTGAGCACGGTTTGTGAGTTTTATCTCGGCAGCACGCCTTGCACGGCATTGCGGAAGATTTGCGTGTAGTCGGCGGCACTGAGGACGCAGGCGTTGGTGTCGGATGAAGAAACATCGGCCAGCGCCTGTTCGCCGACCCACTCCGCCGCGTCGGCGTCCAGACCCATCTCGCCCAGGCTGTGGGCAATGCCCAACTGCTCGCGCAGCTGCAAGACCCAATCGAGAAAACCGTCGAAATCAGGCTGCGGCAACTCCAGATAGCGGGCCAGTCGCGCGATGTCTCGGCTGATTGCCTGACGGTTGGCGACCAACACGTAGGGCAGCAGGATCGCATTCAGCAACCCGTGGTGTTTGTGATAACGCGCGCCCAGCGGATGGGCGAGGGCATGCACGCCGCCCAAACCTTTCTGAAATGCCACCGCGGCCATGGCCGAAGCGATCAACATGCCTTCGCGGGCAACCATGTTCTGGCCATCGCGATGTGCGTTGCACAAGTGCTGCTGAATCAAACGAATACCTTCCACCGCGACACCGGAAGACATCGGGTGATACAGCGGCGAACAGAAAGCTTCGATGTGATGGGTCAACGCGTCCATGCCGGTGGCGGCGGTCAGTGCGGCGGGCAGGCCACGGGTCAGCACCGGGTCGAGGATCACGCAGGCCGGCAGTAATTCCGGGTGGCTGACCACACGCTTGATGTTTTCTTCGCTGAGGGTCAACACCGCTTCGCGACCAAGCTCCGAACCCGTGCCCGCCGTGGTGGGCAGCGCGATCAGACGTGGCAGATCGAGGTGCGGAAAGTCCGCCAATGTTGGATAGCTGGCTATGACATTCGACCATTGATATTGCTCGAGGCCTTGAGCATCGACGGATGCCAGGCTGATGCCCTTGGCGGCGTCCATCGCGCTGCCGCCGCCCAGAGCAATCAGCGAATCATGCCGGCCAGCCTTGAAAGCGGCCACGCCTCGGGTGACGTCATTCAGGCTCGGGTTGCTGTCGATGTCGCTGAACACCGCGAAGGCAATATCGGCGTGCTGCAAATGCGCTTTGATCAGCGCCATAGGTTCCAGCGCCAGCATCCCCGGATCGGTGACCAGCAGCGGATTGCGCATTCCCAACAATTTGCAGCGTTCGGCCAACACATCCAGCGCGCCGGGCCCGCAGAAGATTTCCGTGGGGTAATTCCAGTAATGAAGAGAAGACATCTGAACTCCAGATTCGCGGGGCGCAAGGGCCCCGCATGACAAGGCGGGGGGTTATTCGGTGCGCAGTTGCAGGCTGCTGCGCAGATAAGGCTTGGCGCGGAACAGGTAGATCAGGCCCAGCAGCGCGAGGATCGAGAACACCAGAATCACCGCCCAGACCTGAAACCATGGCGCACCCGGTGGCGCCAGCGACTCCCGTGGCCAAGCGACGTTGATGCTTTCAAACACCAGCCAGAAGAACGCCGCAAGATTGACCGGCAGACCCCAGCGACCAAGGCTGAAAGTCCCGGGCTCGGGTTTCCATTGGCCGCGCAGACGAGCGAGCAGGGCGCAGCTGACGACAATCAGGAACACCATGAAAAAGCCGCCGCTGCCGAAGGCGATCAACGTGCCAACCGCCGTTGCGTTGAGGCCTAGCGCCAGACCGAGACTGGCGAAACAGGTGCTGAAAACCATCGCCGCGAAAGGCACTTTGCGCTTGTCGACTTTGCGCAACAGGGCCGACGCCGGGAGCATCGAGTCGCGGGCCATGCCGAACACGGCGCGACCGATGTAGGTCTGCACCGAGACGATGCAGGCGATGAACGCCACCAACACGATGCCCACGAAAGGTCGTTCCGACCAGCTACCGAAGGCATCAACGACAGCAGGTGTCACCGGGTCGACGATTTGCCCGGAGACCATGCCTGCGGTGTCGGTAAACGACAGCGTCACGGCGAATGCGGTGAGCATCACGGTGAGGCCGACCAGAATCATCGAGCGCAAAATCGCCCGTGGCGTCGACGTCCGCGCATCGGCAGTTTCTTCGGACACCTGCGAGCAGGCGTCGAACCCGAGGAAGGCCCAGCCACCGACCGCCATCGCCGTCAGAAATCCTGGCAGGTACGAGCCGTCGCCACCCTGACTGGAGGTCAGTCCTTCAAACACCAGCGACAGCGAATGGTTACGGAAGAACAACAGCAACAACACGCCGATGCCGATGGAGGCGATCGCCTCGGCAATGATCCCGGCGTTGACGAAGTACTTCAGCGGGTTGATGCCGAACAGGTTCACCCCCAAACCGAGCAGCAACAGCACGGCGCCGCTGAACACTTGGGCATTCGCCGATGGCGGCGCGCCGGTAAAAAACAGCCACAACCAGAAACCGCCCAAGTAGGCGACAGTGGTCAAGGAAGCCAATGCCGAGGCCAGATACATGAACCCGGTGAACCACGCCCAGCGATCGCCCGCCAGTCGCCGAACCCATTGATAGCAACCGCCGGCGAGCGGGTATTGCGAGGCCAGTTCGGCATAGACCAGCGCCACCAGAAACTGCAACGCCAGGCACAGCGGAACGATCCAGACCCAGGACGGCCCGGCGTTCATCGCGCCCAATGACATCACCGAATAAATGCCCACCACCGGCGAAACGGTAGCGAACCCGACAGAAAATGAAGACCACAATGACAGACCGCGATGCAGTTCCTGGGCATAGCCCTGGCTGTGCAGCAACGATTCGTCGGCGTTTGGGCGGGAAAGAGGCGAGGTCATTGTCGGCCTCCCATTGAAGCGCTGGCGCTGGAGAGCGCGCAATGACAGGCACGGCAGCGTGCGAGCAGGGCGGACATAAGAAATTCCTTGGTCGGCAGACACATTATTTTTAGGATCGCCTTGTCTCAGGCGTACCGACGAAACGGCCTCCTTCATGAGGAGTGAAGGGAGCTTAAGCCAGGCAAACATCGATAAAAATTCATATGTTTGTAGGCTGGGTTCTGGAATTTCATATGTTTGGAGAAGAGAGCAGAGAAGAACGGCTGACCGTGATCAGCCGTCGTTGATTGGCAAAGCGCAGGCTAGCCCCATTGCGCTCTGGAAAGCCCATAGCATTTGCACATCGCAGGCACTCCAGACAGATCCAGTTCGGCGTCATACAAATGCGTTGCGCCCAGCTTGAGCATGGCGTTTTGCGAACGAAGATTATCAGGCGCGACGTGGAAGTAGACGATGTCGTACGCCTTGAACGCATGCTCCAGCATTAATCGCTTAAGCTCGCGATTGGCCGGCCCGCCCCATTTCGCCCGCGTCAGAAAGGTGTAACCGATGGCGATTGCGTCAGGATGGTCGGGCGGTGAGTAGTAGCTCGACATGCCGACGATCTGCCCGGAGGCCATCTCGATCACGGCGAGGGCTTTGCCGCTGGCCAGACGCGCGGCGAAGTAGGGCACGAAGACCTGTCGTTGATAGCGATCCGTGGCCGGGTGGCCGGCCCAGATCAACGGGTCACTCGCCGCCAGCAGCATGCCTTCAAAATCACTGTCGGCGAGTGGTCGCAGTTGCAGTGTGTTCCCGCTTAAATCGGGTTGGTTATCAAAGTCGCGCACTGGACGGGTTTCCTTGTCAGGTGAGTCCTGAGAAAGAAACCAGTCTAGGGCTATCGTTGTGCAACGAAAGATCCATTCCACGGATTTTTCATGGAGCCATCGCTACCGGCTTAACGCTGGTAACGATTACCCGGCCGCTGCAATCCCAGATGATCCCGCAGCGTGCTGCCGCTGTACTCAGTGCGGAACAACCCGCGCTGTTGCAGCAACGGCACTACGCCGTCAACGAAGTCATCCAGACCTTCCGGCAGGAACGGCGGCATGATGTTGAAGCCGTCGGCAGCCTGGCCGACGAACCATTCTTCAAGAGTGTCGGCGATGGTTTTCGGCGTGCCGATCACGGTGTGATGGCCGCGCGCGCCGGCGACTTTCAGGTACAACTGGCGAATTGTCAGGTTTTCCCGGCGCGCCAGATCGATGAACAAGGCCTGACGGCTCTGCATCGAATTGCTCTGCGGCAGCTCTGGCAACGGGCCGTCCAGATCATATTCGGACAGGTCGAAACCACCGGCCATGCCCGCGAGCATCGCCAGTCCAACCCGTGGCTCGACCAGATCCTGCAACTGTTGGTATTTGTCTTCCGCTTCACTTTGCGTGCGGCCAATCACCGGCGAAATCCCCGGCATGACTTTCAACTGCTCAGGACGGCGGCCGTAGCCGGCGAGGCGACCTTTGACGTCGGCGTAAAAGGCTTGGGCATTGCTCAGGGTCTGTTGTGCGGTGAACACCACTTCAGCGGTGCGCGCGGCCAAGGCCTTGCCCGGTTCCGAGGAGCCGGCCTGAATCAGCACCGGGTAACCCTGTGGCGTGCGCGGAATGTTCAGCGGCCCGCGTACCCGGTAGTTTTCGCCGTGGTGATTGAGTACATGCAGTTTGTCCGGCTGGAAAAACACGCCGCTGGTTTTGTCGCGGATGAAAGCGTCGTCTTCAAAGCTGTCCCACAGGCCGGTGACAACATCGATGAACTCTTCAGCGCGCTGATAACGGTCGCCGTGTTCGAAATGCTTGTCGCGGCCAAAATTCAGCGCCTCCAGATCGGTCGCCGAGGTCACCAGATTCCAGCCACTGCGCCCGCCGCTCAAGTGATCGAGGGAGGCGAACTTGCGCGCCAGTAAATAGGGTTCGTTGTAGCTGGTAGAGACCGTCGACACCAGGCCGATACGCTCGGTCACTGCTGCCAGACCCGAGAGCAGCACCAGTGGATCGAAGACATCGCCAGCGGTGGTGAACTGGCCCAGTTCCGGCGAGCCCATCAACGCCAGGTTGTCGGCGAAAAATATCGCATCGAACTTGCCGCGCTCGGCGGTGGTGGCGAGTTTTTTGAAGTGCTGGAAATCCAGTCCGCCGCCAGCCCAGGCACGCGGGTGGCGCCAGGCGGCAAGGTGATGGCCGCTGCTCATGAGAAACGCGCCCAGGCTCATTTTTGCTGTTGTCATAGTGTCCTCAGAAGTCATAGCGCAAGGTCAGGCCGGCAGTGCGCGGCTGGCCTGGCGAGGCGGTGTAAAGACCGTTGGAACCACTGCCAACAGCCAGGTAATACTCACGATCGAAGGCGTTTTTCACCCACAGCGAGGCGTCGAGCAAACCGTCGCCGTAGTCCATGCGCGCGCCGACCGAGAAGTTGGCGAGGCCGTAGCCGTCGATCTTCGCCAGGTCGGAGTTGTCGAGGGTGCCTTCGCTCTCGGAGCGATAGGCATAGCTGCCGGTGGCGTAGGGTTCGATGCGGTCAATGCGCGGCCACTTGTATTCGCCGTTGATGTTGCCGATCCAGCGCGAGGCGCCGGCCACACGCTGGCCGCTGAGGTCGCAGTTGGTCTGGCCGGGGTTTTCCGAGGGGCAGGGCGCGTCTTTGAACGACAGATAGGTGACGTCGTTGAACGAGCCGTTGACGTTCAGCGTCAGCCCGCGCACCGGCACGGTGGTGGCCTCAAATTCGAATCCGCGTGAGCGCACGGTGCCGGCGTTGGTCAGCAATTGGTAGCCGGTCAACGAGCCCGGCGGCTGGTAGTAAGTGGTGGCTTGATAGCCGTTCACGCCAGTCCAGAATACGTTCGCGTTGAGTTGCAAGCGCTGGTCGAACAGCTGACTTTTGATCCCCAGTTCCGCATCGTTAGCCCGCTCGGGGCCGACCAGCAATGACTCAGCGCCAGCGCTCGGAGCCGAGCCGACCGCAAGGTTGACGCCGCCGGATTTCTCACCGTGGGACAACGAGGTGTAGCCCAACACATCGTCGCTGAAGTGGTAGCTCAAACTGGCCAGAAACGACGGTGCGGCGTTGTACAGGTGCAGGTCGCCGGTGTCGTAGGCGCCGACCTGGCCGGCGCGGATCGCGTTGCCATCGACCACGCCCGGGATCACTACTGGCGTGCCGCCACCCTCAGGGGCGAAGCGCTTAACGTTGGCTTCTTTTTCTTCGTAAGTGCCACGGATGCCGGCGCTGAAATCTAGGCGCTGGGTCAGGTGCCAGGTGCCTTGGGCAAACAGCGCGTAGCTCTCGGTGTCGATCTTGCCGTTGACCTTGCTGCTGACGTTGTTCAGCGCATTGAGATTGGCGCCGATCAGGTTGAGATCCGCCAGCGGCCCGAGGTCGGTGAAGATGCGGTTGCCGAGGTCTTGCTTGAACGCGTAGGCGCCAACCACGTAATCAAAGAACTCGCCTTTAGGCGAAGCCAGGCGCACTTCCTGCGAGAACTGGCGGTCGTGGACTTCGTAGCCGAAGTCGTTGATCACCGGGACTTCCAATTGGTCGGCGTCGTTGGCCGGGTTGAAGTGCCAACTGCGATAAGCACTGATCGAGGTCAGCGTGTAGCCGCCGGCCAAGTTCCAGTTGGCTTCAACGGAACTCGCATTCTGGTGCACGCTGACGTTCTGGCGGCCATCGATGTTGCTCTCGCCCACCTGCGGATTCGCGCCAACGAGTGCCGCGCGGCGCCAAAACACGGGCCCCGCACCGTAAATCACGCTACTGCCGCTGCTGGAGTTTTCGCTGTTGTATTCGTTGATCCAGCGCAGGCTGAAATCGTCGTTGGGTTTGAACAGCAATTGCCCACGCAAGCCTTCGCGCTCACCGCCGAGCAGTGTGCGATCGTCGTGGCGATTGTTCAGGTAGCCGTCATCGCGGGTGCGATAGAACGACAGTCGCCCGGCGAGGGTGTCGGTCAACGGCCCGGACACTGTGCCTTTGCCTTGAAAGTAGCCGTCCTGCCCACCCGACACTTCGAGGCTGCGCTCGGGGGTGAATGTCGGGCCACGGGTGGTGATGTTGAGCACGCCCGCCGTGGTGTTTTTGCCGAACAACGTGCCTTGCGGCCCGCGCAGCAATTCCAGTTGCTCGACGTCGAGCATGTCGAACGCGGCCATGCCGGGGCGGCCGAGATAGACGTTATCCAGATAAATCCCGGCGCTGCCTTCGAGGCCATCGCTGGCCGGGTTGTTGCCGATCCCGCGCACGGCAAAACTGGAAACCCGCGCATGGACATAAGCAACGTTGACGCTCGGCAAGGCCTGTTGCAGATCCTGAATCTTGTAGATGCGCTGGGTTTCCAGGTTGGCGCCGCTGAGGGTGGTGGTCGGCGTCGGTACGTCTTGCGACTGTTCTTCGCGACGGCGCGCGGTCACGGTGACCTGTTCAAGCCTTGGTGCTGAGTTATCGGCTTGAGTTGCCGTCGGTGTGGACGCTTCGGGCTCATCGGCGGCGAAGCTCTGGGTCGAGCAGAGGACACCGGGCAGCGCCAGCCATAAGGAAAAGCTCAGGGGCTTGAGGCGATGGGCCGTGGTGGCCGAGTAACGTAAAAGCATGGACGCAGAGCTCCTTTTTTTGCCGCGCGACGCAATCGGTCGGGCTCGGTAGGAGTGCCATGCTAGAGCGTGTGAAGGAGAGAAAAGGGGCCTGCGCGGACAACCTATGGTCCGCCGCAGACAAGTGACTCAAACCGCGATCGACAGTGCTTGCTCAGCCGCGAAAACAGTGGGCCGTGGCACGTAACGTTGAGGTTGCAACGGCACATCGTCACGCCGCCATTTGCCGGGACTTTCGCCGGTCCAGCGACGGAACGCGCGATTGAAACTGCTCGGCTCATTGAAGCCCAGTCGATAGCAGATTTCGTTGATCGAGCAGTCGGTCTGGCGCAGGTAACTGAACGCCAGTTGTCGCCGGCAATCGTCGAGCAACGCCTTGAAACTGCTGTCGTGTTTGAGCAAGTGCCGATGCAGATTGCGCACGCTCATGCCGAGCTCATCGGCGACACGACTTTGCTGAACTTCACCCAGAGGCAAGTAACGAATAATCGCCGCGCGAACCCGCTCCGGCAGATTCAGGCGTCGTTGCCGTTCGAGGTAGTCGTTGAGCACGCCGTCGAGTCCTTGGGCCACGGCGTGATTGGCCGTGGTCAGCGGCGCATCCAGCCAGCGGTTGCTGTATTCGATGGCATTTTCGTCGGCGTCGAAGCGGATCGGGCAACCGAGCAAACGTGTCCAGCGCAGCGGATCTTGTGGGGCCGGGCGGGCCAGGCGCACGCCGTGCACGATCGGCAAATCCACCCAGGTTTGCCGGGTGAAGCGCACCGCGCAGGCAATCGACGCTTCGGTGGCGATCTGCTCCACCTCGGCGCCGTCGGCCACGCCGTAAACCATGCGCGTGGTGTGCGGCCCGCGCACCAGACTCATTGCCGCCGACGTGGTGATCACCGGGGCGTAACGCACGCCCCGTTGCAACGCTTCAATCACCGTCGAACTGCTTTGCGCGGCGAAAAACAACCCGTGAAAGTCTGTCGGATAACTGTACTGCGCCACTTGCAGGCCGAAGCATTCGTCAGCACTGATGCGCCGCGCCGCCCGCCAGAATGCGCTCATGGCGGGGAGGGCGATGCGCTGATCAGGGTCATGCAGATGACAACGGCTGATACCGGCCTCGCTCAGCAGCGGGGCGGCGTCGATGCCCTGTGCTTCCAGCGTGCGGGCGATGACTTGGGCCCAGGTGGCAATGGTATCGGTGCTTGGCATGGTGGTTCTCCGGCGTATTCGGTTATCCGTCCTCGGGGTGATTCAGGCAAGGCCTTCGGCGGCCAAAGTTTGCACCACTGATTCCCGCGCGCGGAAGCGACCGAGTGCGGCCTGCAGCGCAGGGAAATCGTTGAGCACACCAACGCGGGCGCTCCAGCCAAGGAAGACGCCGAGGTAGGCGTCCGCCACGGTGAAACGATCACCGACCAGATACTCGGTTTGCGCCAGTCGCGCTTCGATCGGTTTCAGTGCGTTGCTCAGTTGTTCCAGCGCACGTTGGCGAATGCCGGGGAATGCGCTTTCGTCAGCGCTGTAACGCTCTGGGCGGTTGATCGGGCGAAACGCGCCGACGTGGATCTCGGTCGCCACGTAACCGAGCCAGCCTTGAATCTGCGCGCGTTCGACTGAGCCTGCCGGTGCGAACAATTCTGTGCCGGGTTTGAGGTCGGCGAGGTACGGCAGGATCGCGGTGTTTTCGGTGAGCAGCGTCTGGTTATCCAGCAACAGCGCCGGCACGCGACCGGTCGGGTTGATCTGGCGATAGGGCGAGTTCGGGTCGCCGAGGGTCACGCGCTCGACGCTGATGGGCAGTTGCAATTCGTGGATCACGACATGGGCAGCGAACGAGCAGGCACCGGGGAAAATGAACAACGTGGTCATGGAGAGTCCTTGTTTTAGCGGCTGGCTTGTGGGGTTTGCGAAGCGGTGTTGGTCTGTTGCAGGGCAGCCTCGATGAAGCGCGGCTCGGCCCAGGTTTTCACTTCAAAACCTTTGCGGATCAGTTTCGCCTGGAGCGCCAGATCGACGCTGCGCTGCAAGTTGTCGAGGAACGGCGCGTCGAGCTGCGGGGCGAAAATCTTTACCAGCGATTGGTCTTTGGCATCGGTGGTGAGGATGTCTGCGGGGAAGCTGGCGAGTTTTGAAACGAGGTTGATGTAGTCCTGTTTGTGGTCGTCGTTGCGCAGCCAGGTGATGGCGGGTTGTTGCGCCTTGATCAGGCGCGCGACCAGTTCTGGATGTGCGTCGACAAAGGCGCCACGGCCTAACAGCACGGCTTGCATGCTGCCGGCGCCATCGAGGTCGACGGTGGTCAGCGGCAATTCAGCGAGGCCGCGTGCCTTCAGCGCAATCACGCCGGCGCCGGACCAGGTCGCGTCGATTTGCTTGGCGGCGAGTGCTGCGTTGGCGGCGTTGTAGTCGAGGTTGACGACTTTGTAGTCGCTCTCTTTCAAGCCTTGGTGCGCCAGTGCCGAGGCAAACGAAAGTTGCGTGGCAGTGCCTCGGAAGATTGCGACGCGCTTGCCTTTCAGTGCTTCGAGGGTGGTGATGCCCGAGCCCGGCTGTACGGCGAGATAGAGTTTGACGTCGCGGGCCGTAGCACTGAGCAAACGCGTGTCGAGGCCACCGGCCTTGCCGATGATCGCCGGCAAGTCGCCGAGGTAAGCGAAGTCTTCCTGGTTGTTGGCCAAGGCCTCATTGATCGCCGGCCCCGCACCTTTGAAGAAGTCCCAGCGAATCTTGATGCCGTCCTTTTCGAACTCCTTTTCCAGGGTTTGTCGGTCGCGCAACACATCCACAATCCCGGCGCCGCTGGGTGTCGGTCCGGCGCTGATGTCCGGTACGGCGATACGGATTTCCTTGACCGTATCGGCCAGCGCCAGACTGGAAACGAGTAAAGCGGCGAGGGTGAGCGCGGCTTTCGGAAGGGAAGTTCTGCTAAACAACGTCGTTCGACTCACACGGATGCTCCTGCAAATTCCAGCGAGGTGCCGGATCGAAGGCGCAGGTATAGCGGCGTACACACGCAGAAATAAAATAATTAAAAATGTGCTGGTTAGTCGCTTTGGGCATATGAGCGACAGCGCATAGCTTGGGACAGCAATGCTTTTCAGGCATAAAAACTATGCCGAGCCAAATCCCCCTCAGATACCCGTTGTTCACTGTAGGAGCCGAGCTTGCTCGCGAAAGCATCAGCCCAGTCAGTGCAGTGTTAAATGACCCACCGCCTTCGCGAGCAAGCTCTGCTCCTACAAGTTTTCTGCCATACACAAAACCCCCGGCACACCCCAACCCACCTGTGGGAGATTGCTCGCGAAAGCGTCAGCCCAGTCAATGCATTGTTGAATGACCCACCGCTTTCGCGAGCAAGCCCGCTCCCACAGGTTTTTTTGTCGCCCACAAAATTCCGGAGCACACCCCAAATCCTTGTGGGAGCGAGCTTGCTCGCGAAGGTGTCAGTTCAGGCAATGCATAGTTGAATGACCCACCGCTTTCGCGAGCAAGCTCTGCTCCTACAAGTTTTCTGCCGTACACAAAACCCCGGCACGCGCCACCCCCCCTGTAGGAGTGAGCCTGCTCGCGAAGGCGTCAGCCCAGTCAATGCATTGTTGAATGACCCACCGCTTTCGCGAGCAGGCTCGCTCCCACAGGTTTCTTTGTCGCTCACAAAACCTTGGGCACGCCCCAAATCCCTGTAGGAGTGAGCCTGCTCGCGAAGGCGTCAGCTCAGGCAATGCATAGTTGAACGACCCACCGCTTTCGCGAGCAAGCTCGCTCCCACAGGTTTCTTTGTCGCTCACACAACCTTGGGCACGCCCCAAACCCCTGTAGGAGCTGAGCTTGCTCGCGAAGGCGTCAGCTCAGGCAATGCATAGTTGAATGACCCACCGCCTTCGCGAGCAGGCCCGCTCCCACAGCTCGTAATGTCATGCTCTCATTCCGGGGCGCGCTTCAAAACCGCTGCGTCAGCGTTGGGTCTCACCCGGCTCCACTTCGGCGGCAGCTTTGACAGGCACGCCATCAACAAACGCTTCATGCGCTTCAGGATCGAGATTGACCTGGTGACGCTCACCCAGCGAGCTATAGCGATCGCGCAGTTTGCGCAGATCCCGTGAACCCATTTTATCCAGCCCCAACGTCGCATTCTGCGCCGCCGTGGTCGCGCGAATCAGTTCATCAATCTTCAGATGCAAAATGTCGTTGTCGCGGTTTTGTGTGTTCTGGATCAGAAACACCATCAGGAAGGTGATGATGGTGGTCGACGTATTGATGATCAGTTGCCACGTATCGTTGTAGTGAAAGTACGGCCCGGTCAGTCCCCAAACCCCAATCAAGACGATCGCGAGGAGAAAAGTTTTCGAGCTGCCGGCCCAGTTTGATAGGCCTTGGCAGAAACGTGCAAAAGTCATGAGTGCGAGCTCTCGTTGAATGTAACGAGTCTGACCGCAGCCAGTTCTTGAAATTCTTTTTTACATTTAGACCGCTCGTCGCCATGTTTGCGCGCGACCGTCGCTGCTGGAAAACCTTCTTGCAGGTCGCCCATCATCCTCTTTGAACTCTGCGTCAAACTCCCCCGTCCTCTGCAGTGAGGGGCTCAGGGCAATCCTTGCTGCGCAGTCCCGTTAAACGTTTTCATTCAGAAGGCGAGGGACGACATGAATACTTCAGACAGCAGAGCAGGATCTCAGACCGGCGATCCGGCAGGCAGCATGCCTGAGCACGACTTTGAGCATTTAAAGGAAGAGGTCACCGAGGCGTTGGGCGGCGCGAGGCATCAAGCCGATGCGCAGTTTGGCCAATATCGCGACACCGCCGCCGATCAGATCGAGGCATTGGCGCAAGGTGCGAAAAGCTTTGTGTCGGAACTGGAGGACAAGGACTCACTGGGCATGTCCGACTACCTCAGCGACATGGCGGAGTCGATGACGGGGCTGGCCGGCAATCTTCGCGGCAAGAGTGCCGAACAGCTCTTGCACGATGCGGCGGATCTGGCGCGCAGCAATCCCGCGCTGTTCATTGCCGGGAGCATTGCCGTGGGGTTCGGATTATCGCGATTCCTCAAGGCCGGCACGGGCGCGGCGGTCACCGTCAGCGCTCATCACGATCCGGCAGCAGGCAGTTCCTCCATGCCGCCATCAGACGGTTATGGCGCCCATCGGCCTTATGAAACGTCGCCCGCACCGACCCCCGTTGCGCCAGTCGCGAAAGGAGAACTGTGATGAACAGAGACGATCCTGATCTGCCGGGCACAAGACCTCTAGCGCAACCTGACGACGCTTCGGTCGTCGGTCTGCTTCGACAGCTGTCCCGCGAAGTGCCCGCGTTATTCACCAAGGAACTGGCCTTGGCCAAGGCCGAACTGCAAACCAGCCTCACCACGCTGAAGGCCGGCATTGCGGCGGTGGCGGGCGGTGCCATCGTTTTTCTGGCGGGTTTCATCATCCTGCTGATGTCGGCGGTCTACGCTTTGAGCCTGTTCATGGCGCCGTGGCTGGCAGCGTTGATCGTCGGTGTTGTGGTGATGATCATCGGCTTCGCCATGTTGCAAACCGGCAAAAAACAATTCGAGCCGTCCCATTTCAAACCTGACCGGACGCTGGACGCTCTGAACAAAGATCAGGAAGCGCTGCGGAGGAAAGTCTCATGAACACTGAACTGGATATCGAATCGCAAAAAAGTCCCGAGCAGATCGAACGGGAAATCGACGCGCAGCGCGCCAGCATCGGCAACATCGTCGACCAGCTGGAAAGCAAGTTCACCCCCGGTCAGATGTTCGACCAGGCCTGGGGCCTGATGCAAAACAATGGCTCGACGTTTATCACTAACCTTGGCACCAGCGTGCGCAACAACCCCGTGCCTGCGGTGCTGACCTCGGTGGGTCTGCTGTGGCTGATGATGAGCCAGAACCGGCCGCCGGTGCCGCAACCGGTCTATCGGACCGGGCCCGATCAGGACAGGGCCGGGGAATGGGCGGATGGTTTGGCGGACGGTATCGACAGTGCGCGCGACCATTTGCACCAGACGGCCGATTCGCTGAAAGAAGGTTACCAATCGCTGAAAGGCAAAGCCGCGCACTTGGGCGACAACGTCGGTGCCGCCAGTGAAAACCTCAGCCATGCGATGCACGATGCCGGTGATCGGTTAGCACGCAACTCACAGGTATTGGGTCAGCAGTTCAATCAATTGCTCAAGGAACAACCCTTGGTGGTCGCCGCCGCCGGCATCGCTCTGGGCGCCTTGCTCGGTGCCGCGTTGCCAACCACCAGCACCGAGCAGCGCATGATGGGGCGCACCAGCGCCGGGCTGGTCGATAAAGTGAAAAAACAGGCGCAGGAAGGCTACGAAGCGGTTCGCGATACCGTGACGAAAACCACTGAACAAGAGGCTGTCGCCGCCCGTTCAGACTCCTCGCCTGCAACATCGTCGGCCCCGTCCGCCGATCTTTCCCAAGGCTTGGGAACCTCCTGATCGCGGAGAACCGGAGGCCCGCAATGGGCCTCCTTGCCGGGGGCAATGATCGTCGCTTGATCAGTGAAAACACATTGAATGGTGGGAATGATGTCCGAACCTGCAACGCCTTCCGAAACGTCTTCACGAAACTGGTTTAGCCATCTCACAAACGCTGGCTGGGGAGGTCGCGCCTTCTGGCTAGCGCTGGCGTGCGTGGCTGTTCTGTTGATGGTCAGCGGTTATGGCGCATTTGTCGGCGCCAACAAGGCGAATCTCTATTTTGCTTTTCTGGGCGGGCTGTCCGGATTTGGCGCCACCGCATTAGGGGCGGTGGTGGCGATAGCGTTGCGCGACATTGCCGCGCGTACCCAGGACATCATGCTTGGGTTCGCGGCCGGCATGATGCTTGCCGCCAGTTCTTTTTCGCTGATTCTGCCGGGCATCGAAGCGGCACAGGCCTTGTGCGGCAATCAGTTGCTGGCGGCCTGCGTGGTGGTGGCCGGGTTGGCGCTGGGCGTGGCGCTGATGGTCGGACTGGATCGCTTCGTGCCGCACGAACACGAAAAAAGCGGTCGGCGCGGGCCTGAAGCGAAGCGCATCAATCGAGTCTGGCTGTTTGTATTGGCAATCACTCTGCACAACCTGCCGGAAGGCATGGCGATTGGTGTGAGTTTCGCCAACGGCGACATGCAAGTAGGGTTGCCGCTGACAACCGCCATTGCCATTCAGGATATTCCCGAGGGGCTGGCGGTTGCGCTGGCACTGCGTGTAACGGGGCTTTCGGCATTGCGAGCGGCGCTGATTGCCGTCGCTTCAGGTCTGATGGAACCCATCGGCGCCATCGTCGGTTTGGGCGTTTCCAGCAGCTTCGCGTTAGGGTATCCGATCGCTCTTGGTCTGGCGGCTGGCGCGATGATTTTTGTGGTGTCCCATGAGGTCATTCCGGAGACCCATCGCAATGGTCACGAGACGCACGCGACCCTTGGATTGATGCTCGGTTTTGGAGTGATGATGTTTCTCGATACGGCGTTGGGTTAACGCGCGTTATTTGCCCTCAAGAATCTTGAAGGCATCATCCAGCGGCGCATAGCCGACGACTTTTCGCGTTTCATCAATCGAAAGGCGCTTGTATCGATTGTCCGAAACGCCATGGACAACGTGGAATCCGTTCAGCTCGGCATCCACGCAATCGCGCAGCAACGCGACGACATCCCGCACACTGATAAACGCCGCAACGTCCCTGTGGCTGTGCGCTTCACCCGGGTGAAACTCGTTTACGTTGGCAATGCGCACGGCGACGGTGGTCATCGCACCGTCGTTGGCATGCAGCGATGCCAGTGCTTCGCCGAACGCTTTGCCGACCCCGTAAAGATTGCCGGGCCGGGGCGCCATGTTTTCGTGGACTTGTACATCCTTGGGGTAGCCTTCGATGGCCTGAGCGCTGCTGGCGAAGATGAAGCGCTTGCAGCCTTGCGTCTTCGCGGCGAGCAGCATGTTGTAGGTGCCGACGATATTCACCGGCAGGACGGAGGTCATGAAATCCGCGTCCGGATTCGGATCGGCCGCCAGGTGAATGACGGTGTCGATGCCTTCGCAGGCTTCATGGCAACGGGATAAATCGGTGATGTCGAGGGCGAAACGTTCGCTGGAATCGGCAAGTTTTGATACGTCTATATCGGCTAAGCGCAGAACCAGTTCATCGCCATACGCTTTGTAGAAGGCGCTGCCGATCTTGCCGGCAGCACCCGTGACTAATATTTTTCGTGCGCTCATGTCCATATGTCCTCAGGGTGAGATTCCATTCTGGTTCTCGACCGACCGATGAGTACCATCCTTCTTCGCTTCCAATCAAGGTGTTTGCCAAACCCCACCCTCGGCAACAGGCACATCGTCCAGATCGTAAGGGTTGACCCCTTCGAGGCAGCCGACATTGAAGCCGAACTCTTGCGGGTTGGTGCTGCGTCGATGGTGCGTGTAGATCCCGCAGTTGCCACAGAAAAAATGCTCGGCTACATGCTTGCCGAATTGGTAGGTCCGGAGCGCCGATTCGCCCCGGATCACCTTTAAGTCCACCGCCGGAACCGCTGCCACGACCGCGCCTTTGCGTTTGCAAAACGAACAATCGCAACGGTGCGGGGCAGGGAGACCGTCAGGCAAGTGCACCTCAAGAATCACCGCGCCACAGTGACAGCTGGCGCGGTGATCGACGCGGATGTGTGTGTTGCCGATTTGTTTAAGCATCGCAGTCCACCTCTCTGGTCTGCCGCATTAAGCTCAAGCCTCTGTCCAGTCCACGGTCGCCGTTTCACGCCACTTCACCTCCGTGACGCCGAATCGCTCGGCCTGAGGCTTGGATACGACTTTCAATGGCGGCTTGCCCGGTTTCGGAATCGGCGCGATGCCGGCATCACAACTCGCCCAATGCCAGGCATCGGCATTGCGCATGGTTTTCGCGCGTATGACGAAAGACTTCGGCTGCCCGTGAAGCTTGTATTCAATGACGAAAATGTCTGTCTGGCTCATGAGTTACTCCTTACGCTCATACGCCAATGAGTGGTGTCGAGAGAAAAAAATTCCAAGAATTTTTACGATGCGAACGACGCGGATAACCGCGCCGCGAAATCAACGCAAACTGCTTAAAAAAAGGAACCAGAGGACTCGCAAAAACTCTGAATCCTCTGCTCCTTTTTTAGCCGCTGAATGAAGCTTACGTAGCCAGAACCGCAACGCCGTCATCGAGCTCGGGCAAGGCAATGTGGCTGTCGCCCGGCGTCAGGATGACCTTGCGGCAATCCTCCTCACGTTTATCGAAAATCCTGTAGCCCTCGGCAGCCTGCTCCAGCGACATGCGATGGCTGATGATCACGTCCGGGGAGAGCCGGCCGGTTTCGATGTGCCCGAGCAGTTCCGGGAGGAAACGATGAACGTGGGTCTGGCCCATTTTGAAGGTCAGGCCTTTGTCGAACGCGTCGCCGAACAAGAAACCATGGATGAACCCTGAGTAAACGCCCGGGACACTGACAATGCCGCCGCGTCGAACGGCGGCGATGCACTGGCGCAAGGCTTTGCCGCTGCTGCCTTCGAGTTTGAGGGTGGCGAGGACGGTTTCGGTGGTGCTGCCTTTCGCTTCAAAACCTACCGCATCCACGGCGCCGTCAACGCCACGCATGCCCTTGGTCTGGCGGATGATGGTGTCGGCGGGGTCATCGTCCTCATCGAAATTGATCGGGATCACGCCATAGGTTTTCTGCGCATAGGCGAGGCGATAGGGGTGGTGGTCGACCATGAAAATCTGCTCGGCGCCGAGCATCCGCGCACACGCGGCGCTCAACAGACCCACCGGGCCGGCGCCATAGATCGCCAGGCTCGAACCCGGTCCGATGTCTGCATTGGTGACCGCCTGCCAAGCGGTGGGCAAGATGTCGGAAAGGAACAAAACCTTCTCGTCCGAGAGGGTGCCCGGCACCTTGAACGGCCCGGTGTTGGCTTTGGGGACGCGCACGTATTCTGCCTGGCCGCCGGGCACGCCACCGTACATGTGGCTGTAACCAAACAGCGCCGCTCCGGAAGGAATGGCTTTTTTATTGAGGATCGCGCCACGGCCGGTGTTGGTGGTTTCGCAAGCGGCAAACAAATCCATCTGACAGAAAAAGCAGCTGCCACAGGCAATCACAAAAGGGATCACCACGCGGTCGCCCGGCTGCACGGCAGTCACCGCTGACCCCGTCTCTTCGACGATGCCCATGAACTCATGGCCGAAAATGTCGCCGTGCTCGACGGTTGGAATTTTGCCGCGATACAGATGCAGGTCGGAGCCGCAGATCGCCGTCGCGGTCACGCGCAGGATGATGTCGTCGCTTTGCTCGATAACCGGATCAGGAACCGTGTCGACTTTGACGCTGTGCGCGCCGTGATAGTGAGTGCTCTCATGACATCTTACCCGCTTCAGCTGGATGGTAAGTGGGAGAGGAGGAACGGCGAACGTAAGTTCATAGATTCAGGGACACAAATGACTGGCGGTCGCCGACGCGGACACTTGTGCGATTTTTTAAACCTAATGGCTTAGCCACCGGTCGACTGCAGGAGCCTGTAACTCTGATAGCCGGAGGTAGCGTTAATGATCGGTGTCGTGATCCCTGCACATAATGAAGAGCGCCATATCAGGGCCTGTCTTGAGTCGGTTCTGTTCGCGGCGCAACATCCTGCATTGGCGGGCCAGTCGGTCTCGGTAGTGGTCGTCCTCGACGATTGCACTGACCACACCGGGCGGATCGTTTCAGCGCTGGGCGTGAGCACGATCGTGGCCTCTTTTCAGAACGTGGGAAAGGCCCGAGCCACCGGCGCAGAGCACTTGCTGGCCGCCGGCGCGAAATGGCTTGCCTTCACCGATGCCGACACCGCCGTGCCCGCCGATTGGCTGGCACGGCAGATTGAATTCAAAGCCGATGCCGTCTGTGGCACCGTCGAGGTGGACAGCTGGAACGAGCACGGTGAGTCGGTTCGCTCAAAGTACCTGGAGCATTATCAGTTCATCGAAAACCATCGGCACATCCACGGTGCCAATCTCGGTTTGAGTGCCGAGGCCTACCGAAATGCGGGCGGGTTCCAGCATCTCACTGCCCACGAAGACGTCCATCTGGTGGGTGATCTCACGCGGATTGGTGCTCATATCGTCTGGACAGCGACGAACCCGGTGATCACCAGCGCCCGCAAGGATTACAAATGTCGCGGCGGATTTGGTGAGTACTTGGCCAATTTGAGTACGTCACTGGCCGTGCCTGCGCTTGATCAACAAGTCAGTACCGGTGTTTCTCTTTGACGCGAATGTAGGCGGGAGCGGAAATTGCAGTACATCGATTGGATGCAGTGGCCGGCCATGGTCATTACGGTTGCCTCGGCCTGGTTTATCGGATCGCAACGAGCCTACCGGCGAATGATCGCTTTCTGGGGATTCATCCTCAGCAATGCGCTCTGGGTGATTTGGGGGCTGCACGCCGACGCCTACGCGCTGATCCTCCTTGAGTGCATCCTTTTGGGGATGAATGCCCGAGGCTTCAAGAAGAATTTTGATGGCCACCGTCAATCTTGAGCTTGTTGGTTTTCCTTGCCCTTCGCGTTTTTCCTCAGCCCGCGCAGGTTCATCAGAAACAGACAAATCTGCAAGACGATCAACGCGTACGCCCCGGCATAGGCGCCCCAAATCACCCACAGCACGTTGCTCAGACTGAAGCAGACAAAGCCGAACATTCGCCTTGCCGGTCGCTGCGACCCGATCAGCCATGCGGCGAGAACGGTCACAACCATCGCTGGCCATTGCACCCAATCCAGATCAGCCAAAATATCCTCCTGGCACCGTACGGTTTATGCATTTGGGCTTGACCATCTTCCTGAAGCTAAACCTTAGGCGTCCTGCACGAATAAGGGTTCCTTCACCGATTCTCGCCACTGGATCGTTCGCAGTCGTGTCGGGTCTAGATACTGACTGAGAGATATCGCAGAGGGCCAGACAGGTGAGCAAAGCAATCAGCGCACACGAGTTGAACATCGACCTTCAGGGTGGTGAAGAAACGGCCCTGTTCAAATGGCTGCTCGCCAGTTTCTTGATGGGTAAGAGAATTCAGGGCGCTATCGCTGCCAAGGCCTATCAGGTGATCGTTGAGCAGCACCAGCGCGATACACCGCAGAAACTGGCGCACTGCAGCCATCGACAATTGGTGGTGATGCTCGGCCAGGCTCACTACGTGCGTTACGACGAATCAACGGCATCGCGGTTGCTGGCATTGGCGCACAAGCTCAACGCCGAATACGACGGCAAGATCGGCAACATCGTTGAGGCGAGCGCCGATCGTCAGGCCTTTGAAAAACGTCTGGGTGAATTCGAAGGGATCGGGCCCAAGACCGTCGAGATTTTTATGCGCGAAGCCGCCGCAGTGCTTTTTTGAACCGGGCAGCGAGCGCGGAAATAGAAAGCACCATCCTCAAATAATTCATTGTTTTCGACGTTCAGTATCGTCGCTGACCGTCCGTCGTCTTGCCGCTCACTCGATTGAACATACGTTCTTGCTCGCCTGACAGATAAGTCTGCGCCGACGAATTTTTCCGTCGTCTGGCTAACGTACAAGCACTTCGATGCGCGTGATAACGGCTGGACAAAAGTGGTACTCAAACCAACGGCTTGACGCTCCACGCGTTGCCTTCGCCAGCTGTAACACGGCCGGCGTTTTTCGCTATTCGATCGAGCGGAGAGACCTTCCATGAATGACCTTCCAGTAGTGAGCATTGCCGCCAGGCCGTTGCCATTCGAGCCTGCTTTCGAGCAGATCCCCGACGACGAGGCACAGACCAGCGAGGAACTGAACAAAGCGCTGCATGCCATCATGGAAACTACGTTCAAGGACAATGGACACGCCACGCGCAGCGTTCACGCCAAGGCCCATGGCGTGCTGCGCGGGCGGATCACGGTGCTCGATAATCTTCCGGCCGAACTTGCTCAAGGCGCCTTTGCGACGCCGGGAACGTTGCCGGTGGTTTTGCGTTTCTCAACCAATCCGGGCGACATTCTTGATGACAAGGTGTCGACCCCGCGCGGGTTGGCGCTGAAGATCATTGGCGTGGACGGCCCACGGCTGCCGGGCAGCGATGGGGTGGTGACGCAGGATTTTGTGATGATCAACGCCAAAGCCTTTACGTCGGCCACGCCCAAAGCATTTCTTAAATCACTGAAGTTGCTGGCGAAGACGACCGATAAAGCGCCCGGTCTGAAGAAAGCGTTTTCTGCATTACTGCGCGGTGTTGAGGCGGCGATTGAGTCAGCCGGCGGCGAAAGTGGCACGCTGAAGAGTCTCGGCGGCCACCCGCAAACTCACATTCTCGGCGAGAGTTTCAGCACGGTCGCGCCATTACTGTATGGCGCGTACTACGCAAAAATTGCAGTCGTGCCGATTTCTCCCTCACTGACGGCGTTGACTCATCAGCACGTCGACTTTGCCGACAACCCCAATGGCCTGCGCGCAGCGGTCAAAGCGTATTTCGCGCAGAACTCGGGGGTGTGGGAAGTGCGGGTACAACTGGCCACAGACCTTGAGAAAATGCCGATCGAAGACGCCTCGGTCGAGTGGCCGGAGAAACTCAGCCCTTACCTCACCGTCGCGCGAATCGAAGTCGATGCGCAGGACGCCTGGGCCAGCGACAACGTCGAAGCAATTGACGACGGTATGTCGTTCAGCCCGTGGCATGGTTTGGCTGCGCATCGGCCGTTGGGCGGAGTCATGCGGGTACGTAAACCGGCCTATGAAATGTCGGCCGGGTTTCGCGCGGAGCACAATGCTTGTCCGATGCAGGAACCTCGTTGAGCTCGATCATCGGGTCTGGCGCGAGCGGTTGCTTGGATCACCTTCTGCCAACATGCGCTTCAGGCATTCCCGCTCCGGCGCGCCGGGCAACACACCGGTGGTTGTCGCCAGCAGTACAGTGACGCCTTCGCCATTGACGACGCTGACCTCGGCTCTCGCGTGCCCGCGCTCAGCAATGTCGGTGATCAACCACTGGCAGGTGATCTGTTCTTCGGCGTACACCGGGCGCTTGAATTCGAAACTCATGCCACTGGCCAGCCAGCCAATCTGCCCGCCAATCTCGGTCATCAGGCTGGCCGTCAGCAGGCCGTGGGCGACGGGCGCCTTGAACCGGCGTAATTGCGCGTATTCAGCGTCGCAGTGCACCGGGTTGTAATCCCGCGAGATCTGCGCAAATTGCTGGATATCGTCGTAGGAGAAACAGCGGACAACGCTGAAACTGTCTCCGACCTTCAGGCCCTCGGCGGCACGTTCTCTCGGCGTTTTCATAGGCTTCCTTGAATAGGCATTGGCTCGAAGGATAGGTCAGGCACGCAGTTGTTCAATCAGCAGCACCAGCGCGATCACGATCATGATCGCCCCGGCCAATCGACTGACCACGCGTGCGGCGGCCGGACGGGCCTGAAGCACGACTTGCGAGCCGAAACCCACCAGCAGATAAATCACTCCGCAACTGACGGTGTGCACCAGCCCGAGCGCGATCATCTGCGCAGGCACTGGCCAAGCTGCGGCGGTGCTGGTGAATTGCGGCAGCAGCGCGAGAAACAGCAAGAACACTTTCGGATTCAACCCGCTGACACAAAAGCCCTTGAAGGCCCAGCGCGCCCACGAATCAGTGCTCTGGCTTGCATCAGCGTGCGGCGTGGGAGGGCGGGCTAGCAGATTAGCGCCTAACCACAGCAGATAACCGGCGCCGGCCACCGTCAGCACCGACAAGGCCAGAGGATGATTGGCGACCAGTGTGCCGACACCCGCCGCGACAATGACGGTTGCGAGCAAATGCCCGGACAACAGCCCCGCCACGGCAGGCATAACGACGCGATGCTTCAAGCCTGCGGAGATCGCGTACGCCCAATCGGCACCCGGTGTGATGACAAATAGAATCGACACCGCCCAGAACGCGGCAAACATGCTCAAAGTCATGGCGTCACCCAGGGTCGTTGATTGGAGGTGGTTTTGATCATCGTTGCTTCCTGAACAGTGTTTTGTGCCAAGGAAGAATAATGAAAACCGGCTAGAATCTTCTTTCAAAGATGATCGTTGTGGCGTCGCAAATTGGAAGGTTTTACTGAATGGACAGAATTGATCGCAATATTCTTGCTGAGCTGCAAAAGGATGGTCGGTTGTCGGTGACTGAACTGGCGGATCGCGTCGGGTTGAGCCTTTCACCCTGTCATCGCCGCGTGCGGGCGTTGGAGGAGTCGGGGGTGTTGCTGGGTTATCGCGCGCAACTCGATCCTGCTGCGCTGGGCCTCAACTTTTCCGCGATGGTGTTCGTCACCCTGCGCGAGGGCAATCGTCAGGCTGTCGAAGCGTTTGAGACGGCGCTGGTGGAGATTCCACACGTGGTGGATGCGCAACGGCTGTTTGGTGAGCCTGATTATTTGCTGCACGTCATCACTGAGGATCTGCCGGCGTTTCAGCGTTTGTACGACGAGAGCCTGTCGACGTTGCCCAATGTGCAGCGGCTGACATCGACGTTGGTGATGAAGCGGGTGGTGCAGGATCGGCCGTTGCCTTTGGGCGTTTAAGAGAGGGGCACTGCGCACCCCGGCGGGGATAAATCCCCTCGCCACAAGGGGCTGTATTGTGATTCGGTTGAACTAAAAGCTGACCGGCTCGTCAGGATATTAAGTCGTCCATTCAACCACTGACGGATATCCGCATGCACACCTATACCCTGGAATACCTGTTCAACGGCGAGCCGCGTAGCCACACCTTCGAACTCAAAGAAACCCATCTGGCCGAGCATGAAGCGGCCATGCATCTACTGGAGTTGCATTTGGGCGATGCCGAAAACGGTTTGCTGATGCCCACGGCAGACGCCACCCCGGAAGAAATTCTGGAGCAGGCCGAGCGGGTAGGGTTGACGCAGATTCGCGTGGTCAATCAAACGCGATAAGGGCAGCGCCGATTGCAGTGTGCGTTGCAACACTGCAATCGGGCCTGAAACGCGGGGATCAGCTTTCGGCGGTTTCGCCTGGGGTTGCAGCGGCCTCGGCGTCCAGCTTGAGGCGATCAGCCTTGCTGACGTATTTCGGCTTTTTCGGCGCCAGTTTGGCGCTGGCCTTTTTGGCCTTTTCCTTGAACAACTGCTTGAGTTTCTTTTGACGGTTCATCGGTTTTACTCGGTTTTACTCGGTTTTAAAGGCGCAATAGCAACTAGCGAAGAGCGTAAACGTAAGCGTCGATGGTGGAGCCGTCTGCCAGCGTCACCTGCGTCTGCAAGCGCTGGTATTCAGAACCTTCGAATTCGTCGAGCGCAGCCCAGTGTTCGGCGAAATGCTCGGAAGAGAACACGTAGCCGGCAATGTCGTCGCCATCGTCGGCAATGATCAGGCCGGGATAACCCAATTCCGCGCCCCAACCGGCTTCGGCCAAACGGCCCTTGAGCGTGGCAGTTTCCCAGACGCCGCCGATCTTCAGCATGACATGCTCATTCGGTCGCCCCGGGCCCAGGGTTCCATAAACGAATAGACGCTCCACGTTTGCTCTCCGCTGGAAAAGGGGTGAATCCTGACCTATGGATCGAGTCCAGGCAATCAACAACTGGGGTCACAGCGATATAAAGTCCCGAACGGCTTTAATCGTCGGCACCGGTGCCTCTTCCATCAGCCAATGACCTGCCGCAGGAATCACCACTTCCGTGACGTTGTCAGCGGCATTGCGCATGACGATCGCCTCGTTGTTGCCAAAGGATTTCTCGCCGCCCACCGCCAGTACCGGCATGCTCAAGTGTTTTTGCAACACCGGCTCGTTGTCGAGGGCATCCTGACGAATGCTGCGAAATTGCGCGAAAGCGGCGTGCATGGCACCCGGGCGCGCATAGAGTTTGGCGTAGTGCTGACGGGTTTGTTCATCGACCTTGGCCGGGGTGCCGGCGAATTCGTTCCAGAAGCGGTCGAGGTAGATGCGCTCGCGGCCAGCCACCAAGCGCTCCATGTCCTTACCACCAAAATCGAAGTGCCAAAGCATCGGCGAGCGCACGATGTCGTTCCATGGCGTAATGCCCGGCACGGGCGCATCCATCACCACCAAACGATCGGTGAGCTGCGGATAGCGTGCGGCGTAGGCAAACGCGACCATCGTGCCGATGTCATGGCCGATGACCACTGAGTGTTCGATCTTCAGCGCGCTCAACACGCCGCGAATGTCGCCGGCCTGTGTCTTCTTGTCATAACCGCCCTCGGGGATCGACGACAAACCCATGCCCCGCAGATCCGGCACCACCACCGTGTGATCGCGCGCCAGATCCGTCGCCAGCGGCGCCCACATGTCGCCGGTATCGCCAAAACCATGCAACAGCACCACCGCCGGGCCTTTGCCGCCGACCCGAACGTGCATCGTCGCGCCTTCGACCTTGATGTCCTGCGTCTTGAAGCCTGCGGGGAATGGCGTGATGTCGGCGTGGGCTGGGAGGCTCAGCGCGAGGAGGGTGAGGGCGGTCAGCAAGGGACGGATCATGTCGGTGGCTCCGGATGCGGGGGCGCTGTTGGGGGAATGGAATGAGCGTAGACGGATCCATGGCGGCAGGAGGGTTTTTAACCGCCAGCCAGAAGCTGGTCAGGGACGTCAAATCGCTGTGCAGTCGCCTCCTGAACTTGTGCCCGTTCAATCATCTAAGCTGAACGTGCAGCGTCCGGAAGGCACAGGAGCACGCAACCATGAAGGAACCTCTCATGTTCAGATTACGCTCAACGATTGCAGCGTTTTCATGCGTCGCGCTGATTGTCGGTTCTACCGCCGCGCTGGCCGATCCCGGAAAGGGCCAGGGCAACGGTAAAGGCAACTCGCAAAACGTGCAGAACCAGGGTGGACAGGACGGGCACGGCAACAAGGGCAAGAAGTCCGGTGGCGACTGGGGCAATGGCCCAAGCATCGACCGCGGCAACGTGCTCGGCATTGTCGGTGGCTATCGCGATTACTGGAGCCCGGGGCCGTCGTTGCCGCCCGGGATCCAGAAAAACCTCGCACGCGGCAAGCCCCTGCCACCGGGGATCGCGAAGAAACTGGATGGACGACTCGTCGGCCATCTGCCGCATTACGACGGCTATGAATGGCAGCAAGCGGGCACGGATCTGATCCTTGTCGCGCTGGCGACGGGTCTCATCTACGAAGTCCTCAACGGGGCTTTTGATTAACACCCACCAAGGGTGACAGGTCGCCAGAATCTGTCGCCCATTCTGTTCGATCCCCGCATGACGCAACTACCTTTCTTGCTTAATCACCTCCAATGGGTGATTGGCGTCAAATGACAAAACACTGGCGTGATCTGTCAAGTCGGTGAGTGCGCCACAAGGCAGCCTACGGCCACTGCGCTTCACCCGACAACTACAAGAAAGGATCAAACGATGATGAACACGAGCGACCGGCTCAAGCGCTGGTGCGGCGCGTTCGCCTTGCTGGCGGCGGGTATGTCTTCGGCACTGGCGGCCGATAAGCCGAACATCCTGGTGATTTTTGGCGATGACATCGGCATCACCAACATCAGCCGCTACAGCAACGGCATCATGGGTTACCAGACGCCCAACATCGACAGCCTGGCCAAAGAAGGCGTGATGTTCACCGACTATTACGGCGAACAGAGCTGCACCGCTGGACGCGCGGCATTCATCACCGGCCAGCATCCGGTGCGCACCGGCCTGACCAAAGTCGGCATTCCCGGCGCCCTTACCGGGCTCAAACCCGCAGACCCGACCATCGCCGAACTGCTCAAACCGCTGGGCTATGCCACCGGCCAGTTTGGCAAAAACCACTTGGGCGATCGCGATGAATACCTGCCGACCCACCATGGTTTCGACGAGTTCTTCGGCAACCTTTATCACCTCAATGCCGAAGAAGGCCCGGAAGACCCGGACTGGACCAAGAACCCGGCCATGGACAAGCTGTTCCGCCCCCGTGGCGTGATCCGCAGCAGCGCCGACGGCAAGATCGAAGACCTTGGTGCGCTGACCAAAAAACGCATGGAAACCATCGACGAGGAATTCCTCGCCGCGTCCACCAACTTCATGGACAAAGCTGTCAAAGCGGATAAGCCGTTCTTCGTCTGGTTCAATTCCACGCGCATGCATTACTACACCCACATCAGCGACAAAGTGGCGGGCAAGTCGGGGCAGGGTGACTACAACGACGGCATGCTCGAACACGACGACCAGGTCGGTCAGTTGTTGAAAAAACTCGATGAACTGGGCGTCGCCGACAACACCATCGTCATCTATTCCACCGACAACGGCGTGCACTTCAACCAGTGGCCGGACGCGGGCATCACGCCGTTCCGTGGCGAGAAAAACACCAACTGGGAGGGTGGTTTCCGTGTCCCGGCGATCGTCCGTTGGCCAAACCACATCAAGCCCGACACCATTTCCAACCAGATCATGTCGCACCAGGACTGGATGCCGACCCTGCTCGCCGCTGCCGGCGTGACGGATGTCAAAGAGCAATTGCTCAAGGGCTACAAGGCCGGCACCAAGGATTTCAAAGTGCACCTGGATGGCTACAACTTCCTGCCGTATCTGGAAGGCAAAGAAGCCAAAGGCCCGCGCACCGATTTCTACTATTTCAGCGACGACGGCAAATTGCTTGGCGTGCGTGACGGCGACTGGAAACTGGTATTCGCTGAGCAGCGCGCGCATAAATTTGATGTCTGGCGCGACCCGTTTGTCGAGCTGCGTATCCCTAAAGTGTTCAACCTGCGGCGCGATCCGTTCGAGCGCGCGGATACTGATTCCAACAACTACAACCAGTGGTGGGACAAGAAGGTGGGCGTAGTCGGGCTGCCTGCCATGGCGCGGGTTCAGCAGTTCCTTGCCACCTTCCAGCAATTCCCGCCACGTCAGCGCCCGGCGACATTTACGGTCGATCAGATGGTCGAGAAGTTCATGCAATACAAGGTGCAGTGATCGGGTAAGGCCGATGTCAGAAGGGGCGCACCGGTTGGTGCGTCTCTCAGTAATGTTGGCTTAATGCAGTTGGGTTGATATCTCGCCTCATTGATAGTCAGCCCATTATTCGACGGCTACACTCCACCCCATGAAACGCTATCTGCGGTTTTTCCTCCTCCTTGTGATCAGCCTGACGCTTCCCCTCAGCGGGATGGCGGGCGTGCAGACGTCGACCGAGCCTTGCCCGATGCAGTCGATGGGCATGACGATGATGGACGGCATGGGGATGGACTGCTGCAACGACATGAAAAGCCCCGTCGAACACGGAAAACCGTGCAAGTCGGGTCAAGAATGCAAGACCGGCGGCATGCTGCAAGTGTCAATCATCAAGCCTGCCGTCACCCTGTTCAGCCCCGTCGTGCAACGCGCTGCCGGCGATTCCGTACCTGTCTCGACCCCATCCGGGGTGTGGCGTCCGCCACGCGTTTGATTCCTGTCGCACCTTGAAGCGCATCCCGATTTAACGGGATGACATGGCTGCGCGCGTGTTTTTCGCGCGGGCAGCAGCTCATCACAGGAATCTTCACCATGAACTCCAAGTGCTTTGGCGCAGGGCGGTCGCTTGCGACCGGCCTGGCGGCGAGCGTGCTGGCGTGGCCGGGTCTCGCCAGCGCATTGACGCTCGACGAGGCCTTACGGTTGGCCGAAAACACCGCGCCGTCGTTGATCGCGCAAGACGCAAAAATCCACGCGGCCAGCAGTGCCGCCATTCCCGCCGGCGAATTGCCTGATCCCAAGTTGCTGTTGGGCGTGCAGAACTACCCCATCAGCGGTCCGAATCGCGGCAGCCTCGACGATGACTTCATGACCATGCAAATGCTCGGCGTCCGCCAGGAAATGCCCAATGCCGACAAGCGTCAGGCGCGCATCGAAGTGGCCAGCGCGGCGGTTGATCGTGCGGCCGCCGAGCGTCGCATTGAACGCTTGAACGTGCGCCAATCCACCGCGCTGGCGTGGATCAGCCGTTATGCCGTCGAGCGCAAGGACGCGCTGTTCCAGGATTTCTACAAAGAAAACCGCCTGCTCGCCGATACGGTCAACGCACAAATTGCCGGCGGCCGCGCGCAGCCGGCAGACGCGGTGACACCGAAACAGGAAGCCGCGCAACTGGCCGAGCAGCAGGACGATCTGCAGCGCCAACGTGCGCAAACGCGTGCAGCACTGAAACGCTGGATCGGCCCTGCGGCCAACGACAAACCCACGGGGCGCTTGCCGGAATGGCCGGTGGGTACCTCGGGTGTCGCGCACAAACTTCAACATCACCCCGACCTCGCGGCGTTTGTGCCAATGACCCGCGAAGCCGAAGCACGCGTGCGCGAGGCTCAGGCGCAGAAGAAATCCGACTGGAGTTGGGAGCTGGATTATCAGCACCGTGATCGCCAGTTCGGCGACATGGTCAGCGTGCAGCTGTCGTGGGATTTGCCGCTGTTCCCCGAAACCCGGCAGAACCCGGTGATTGCCGCGCGGCAAGCCGAGCTGAGTCAGCTTGAGGCCGAGCGCGACGCCATGTCGCGCGAGCACACCGAGCAACTGGAAAGCCAATTGGCTGACTTCGAACGCTTGAATCGTGCGGTGTTACGCAGCCAGAAGAGTCTGTTGCCGCTGGCCGAAGAAAAAGTCGAATTGAGCATGGCGAGTTATCGCGCCGGCAAAGGCGATCTGAATGCAGTAGTGGCGGCGCGGCGTGAGCTGATTGAAGCGCGCCTGAAACAGGTTGATGTCGAAGAGCAGCGCGCGCTGACCAATGCGCGGCTGTATTTTGCTTATGGGGAGTCTGCGCAATGAGCCTTAACCGAAACGGGGCATGGATCGCAGGCATCGCGTTGCTGGTGGGTGGTGCTGGTGGTTATTGGGTGGCGGGTACGCGCATGAGTGTGGCACCTGAAATGTCTACTGCCCCGAGTATGAATTCGCCTGCCGAGCGCAAGGCACTGTACTGGTACGACCCGATGTACCCGCAGCAAAAGTTCGATAAGCCGGGTAAATCGCCATTCATGGACATGCAGCTGGTGCCGCAGTACGCCAGTGGTTCCGATGATCGAGCGACAATCAGCGTTGATTCCGCCGTGATGCAAAACCTCGGGATGCGTGTAGCGACAGTCAGCCGTAGCGTCTTTCAAACCAGCCTCGATGTCAGCGCCATCGTTGCCTTCAATGAGCGCGATGTCGCAGTGACTCAAGCGCGCACGCCGGGTTTCGTCGAGCGGGTTTATGCGCTTGCGCCCGGCGATGTGCTCAAGGCCAATGCGCCGTTAGCGGACATTCTGGTGCCGGAATGGGCGGCGGCGCAGACCGAGTTTCTGGCGCTCAAGCGCATTGGCGATAAGGGCTTGCTGGACGCGGCTCGTCAACGTCTGCGGCTCGCCGGCATGCCGTCCGCGCTGATTGCGCAAGTCGAGCGCGGCGGCAAGGTACAGCCGTATCTGACACTGACTAGCCCGATCGGCGGGGTGTTGCAGGAACTCAATGTTCGCCTCGGAATGAGCGTCGCGGCGGGCGAAACCCTGGCGCGAGTCAATGGTTTGAGCAGCGTGTGGCTGGCCACGGCGGTGCCCGAAGCGCAAGCCGCGTCGATCGCTGTAGGGCAAGCGGTTGTTGCCCGATTGCCAGCCTTCCCGGGTACGTCTTTCCGAGGCAAGGTGAGCGCGATTTTGCCGGAAACCAACGCGGACAGTCGCACGGTGCGCGTTCGGGTCGAACTGCCCAACCCGGATCTGCGCTTGCGCCCCGGTCTGACTGCACACGTCACGTTGAATCAACGTTCGGCAGACAGCGTGTTGTCAGTGCCGAGCGAAGCGGTGATTCGCACCGGACGCCGCAGTCTGGTGATGTTGGCTGAAGACGCCGGCCGTTACCGTCCAGTCGAAGTGCAAACCGGTCAGGAAAGTGCCGGCAAAACCGAGATCATCGAAGGACTTGAAGAGGGCCAGAAGGTCGTGACATCGGGCCAGTTCCTGCTGGATTCCGAGGCCAGCCTCAAAGGCATTGTCGCTGGCGACGGCATGGGCAATATGGAGGGACAGCCATGATTGCCGCGCTGATTCGCTGGTCGGTGGCCAACCGATTGCTGGTGTTGCTGGCGACTTTGTTCGTGACGGCGTGGGGCATGTGGTCGGTGCAAAACACACCGATCGATGCGCTGCCAGATCTCTCCGATGTACAGGTGATCATCCGCACGCCGTACGCCGGGCAGGCGCCGCAGATTGTTGAAAATCAGGTCACCTATCCGCTGGCCACCACCATGTTGTCGGTGCCGGGCGCGAAGACCGTGCGCGGTTATTCGTTCTTCGGCGACAGCTATGTGTACGTGCTGTTCGAGGATGGCACCGACTTGTATTGGGCGCGTTCGCGGGTGTTGGAATATCTCAGCCAGATCCAGAGCCGCTTGCCGGCCAGCGCGAAACCGGCGCTAGGCCCGGATGCCACGGGCGTAGGCTGGATCTATCAATATGCGTTGGTGGATCGCACCGGCGGGCACGATCTGGCGCAACTGCGCGCATTGCAGGACTGGTTCCTCAAGTTTGAACTGAAGACCCTGCCCAACGTTGCCGAAGTGGCCACGGTGGGCGGCATGGTCAAGCAATATCAAGTGCAACTCGACCCGCTGAAAATGGCCAGTCTGGGCATCACTCAAGCGCAAGTCAGCGAGGCCATCGGCAAGGCCAATCAGGAGGCGGGCGGTGCGGTGCTGGAAATGGCCGAGACCGAATTCATTGTCCGCGCTTCGGGTTACTTGAAGAGCCTTGATGACTTTCGGGCTATCCCGCTCAAGCTTGGTTCGGGTGGCGTGCCGGTAACCCTCGGCGATGTCGCGACGATTCAGCTGGGCCCGGAAATGCGCCGGGGCATCACTGAACTGGATGGCGAAGGTGAGACCGTTGGCGGCGTGGTGATTCTGCGCAGCGGCAAAAATGCGCGCGAGACCATCGCCGCCGTCAAAAGCAAACTCGATGACCTGAAACGCAGCCTGCCGCCCGGCGTCGAGATCGTTACCACCTATGACCGCAGCAAGCTGATCGACCATGCCGTGGAAAATCTCAGCCATAAACTGATCGAAGAGTTCATCGTCGTGGCGTTGGTCTGCGGGATTTTCCTTTGGCACCTGCGCTCGTCGCTGGTGGCGATCATTTCGTTACCGGTGGGTGTGCTGATGGCTTTTATCGTCATGCGTTACCAAGGGATCAACGCCAACATCATGTCACTGGGCGGCATCGCCATTGCCATTGGCGCGATGGTCGATGCGGCGGTGGTGATGATCGAGAACGCGCACAAGAAGATCGAGGTGTGGCACGCGGCTCATCCCGGCGAAGAGTTGAAGGGCGAGCGGCATTGGCAAGTCATGACGGAGGCGGCGACGGAGGTGGGGCCGGCGCTGTTCTTTTGTCTGTTGATCATCACCTTGTCGTTCATACCGGTGTTCACGTTGCAGGCGCAGGAAGGGCGCTTGTTTGGCCCGTTGGCTTTCACTAAAACCTGGGCAATGGCATCGGCTGCCGGCTTGTCGGTGACGCTGGTGCCGGTGCTGATGGGCTATTGGATTCGCGGACGGATTCCCTGCGAACACCAGAATCCATTGAACCGTTGGCTGATCCGCATTTATCAGCCGGCGCTGAATGTGGTGTTGCGCCGGCCGAAAATCACCTTGCTGGTGGCGGCTTTGGTGTTTCTCAGTGCGCTATGGCCGCTGTCGCGTTTGGGTGGTGAATTCCTGCCGCCGCTGGACGAGGGCGATCTGCTGTATATGCCCTCGGCGTTGCCGGGTTTGTCGGTGCAAAAAGCCGCGCAACTGCTGCAACTGACTGACCGGCTGATCAAGACCGTGCCGGAAGTCGAGCACGTCTCCGGTAAGGCGGGGCGCGCTGAAACAGCAACGGATCCGGCACCGCTGGAAATGTTCGAAACCACTATTCAGTTCAAGCCGCACGATCAGTGGCGACCGGGCATGACCCCGGAAAAACTGGTGGAAGAACTGGATCGAGTGGTGCGGGTGCCGGGGCTGACCAACATCTGGATACCGCCGATTCGCAACCGTATCGACATGCTCGCCACCGGCATCAAAAGTCCGGTCGGGGTGAAGGTCGCCGGAACTGATCTGGGGCAAATCGATGCTGTCACCCAAGCGGTCGAGCAAGTGGCGAAACAGGTGCCCGGCGTCAGCTCGGCGCTGGCCGAACGCCTGACCGGTGGCCGCTACATCGACGTCGATATCGACCGGCAGGCAGCGGCCCGTTACGGCATGAGCATCGCCGATGTGCAGGCGGTCGTCAGCGGTGCCATCGGTGGCGAGAACGTTGGAGAAACCATCGAAGGACTGGCGCGCTTTCCAATCAACGTGCGTTATCCGCGTGAGTGGCGCGACTCGCCGCAAGCCTTGGCGCAGTTGCCGATCTACACCGCCTCCGGCAGCCAGATCACCCTCGGCACTGTGGCGAGCATTCGCATCACCGACGGCCCGCCGATGCTCAAAAGCGAAGACGCCCGACCGTCAGGCTGGGTCTACATCGACGTGCGGGGCCGGGATATTGCGTCGGTAGTCGCCGATCTGCGCACAGCGGTCAATGCCCAGGTCACGCTGCAACCGGGTATGAGCTTGAGTTATTCGGGGCAATTCGAGTTTCTCGAACGGGCCAACGCCCGGTTGAAATTGGTGGTGCCAGCCACATTGCTGATCATCTTTGTGCTGCTCTATCTGACCTTCAAACGTTGGGATGAGGCTGTGTTGATCATGGCCACGTTGCCGTTTGCGTTGACGGGCGGGGCATGGTTTCTCTATCTGCTGGGGTTCAATCTGTCGGTCGCGACCGGTGTTGGATTTATCGCGCTGGCCGGGGTTTCTGCTGAATTCGGCGTGATCATGTTGCTCTACCTGAAAAACGCCTGGGCCGAACGGGAAGCGCTCGGCGAACGCACGGAGCAAGGCTTGCTGGCAGCGATTCGCGAAGGCGCGGTGCAACGGGTTCGCCCCAAAGCGATGACCGTGGCCGTGATCATCGCGGGGCTGTTGCCGATCCTGTTAGGCAGCGGCGCGGGCAGCGAAGTCATGAGCCGCATCGCCGCGCCGATGGTCGGCGGCATGGTCACAGCGCCTTTGCTGTCGCTGTTGGTGATACCGGCGGCGTATCGTTTGATGCGTCGGCGTAGCGTTGTTCGCGGCGGATAAAATACGGGCAGGAGGTTCGGCTGAAGGACGCAATGTTCAGCCGAATATTACAACCGGCGCCGCTTCGGGGTATTCAGTCGTCATGTCTGCGAGGCACTTTTGCATCAGCCGCGCATCCCTGGGCAAACGGCTGGAAAACCTCTGCCAGCCTGAGATCCGTAAATTGACAGGCATATCAACCAGCCCGGTAATCGCGTCCCAGAAAGCATCCCAGTTACAGCCGTACCAATCAGGGAAACCCAGGCTTTCGCGCAGCAACGCGTGAAGTTCGGCGGAACTCGTCACTTCACTCAAATCAATGGTTACAGTCTGTACTCTAGGCATCATCAGCACCTGAACTCGGATCGCGGAAGTGAACGGGACAGCATTGTTTATCACCTATCCTGTGGGAGCCGAGCTTGCTCGCGAAGAGGCCGGCACATTCAACATTTCTATCGACAGTTACGCCGCCTTCGCGAGCAAGCTCGGCTCCTACAAGGGATCAGTGTTGATTGAGGTACCTGCGTTCAAACCGCCCGCTCACCCAACCGCTCCACCAGCCTCACCAGATATCCGTCCGGATCCTGAACAATAAACTCGCGCTGACCCACCTCGACTTCCGCCGCCCGGTACCACGTGTCGTTGCACTCGCGGTACAGGGCAAATCCGGCATGACCCAGTTTCTCGATGACGGGGGCGACGGCGACAACATCAATCTGCAGGTTGATACCTCTGCCAAACGGCTTGTTCAACGGCGCGGTCAGCCACTGACCCGCCTGCGGATCGACTTGCTCCAGCATGACTTGGGCGCCATTGAGATCCAGATAAGCAAAGCCGTCTTCCGGGCGCTGGTAGGCGATGGTGAACCCCAGGCAGGACACCCAGAAATTCAGGCTGTCCGGCAGGTCGGTGACCATCAATTCCGGGACGAGCGTGTTGCGTTTGAACATGAGGTGAATTCCGTTTCGTTGAATATTTCGGCGCGAGTCTATCTCGAATCGCTATCCAATCCACACACTCAACACCCCGGCAGTCAAAGCGACCAGCGCCGTATTCAGACACACCAGCGCAAAGCCAAACCTGACCAGTTCACTCTCTTCTTTGGCCTGGGTTTTGGCCAACCCGAGAATCAACATGACGATCGACAGCGAGCCCAATGCCGCATGCCCGGCCGCGCTGTTTTGTACCGCTGCCAACAACAGACGCGAAGACTCGGGCAGCATCGCGATGGCGGGCATGAAGATCGCGTTGCCGCCGACGTTCGACCCGGTCATGTAGCCTGACAGCGCACCCAGCAGTGAAACCAGCGAGGTCGCGGCGCTGGGCGATAGACCTGAGAGCAATTGCATCAGGCCCGCGAGAAAACCCGCTTTGACCATCATCTGCGACATCGCCAGAAAGAAGAAAATCGTCAGCAACGGCCGTTTGGCTCGGGCTGCCAATCCGCTCAGCATGCCGCTGTCGGTAACGTTTTTTCGCGTGTGAAAGCTTAACCCGATCAACACCAGAATCAGTGCCACACCGGGTGACGCCAGTGGTTTCCAGCTGACCTGAGCACCTTGCACCACCCAGTGATTTTGCCAATCAGTGATTGCCCACAATACTTTCAGCGCGACGATGCTGACGATCAACAACAGATACGGCCAGGCCTGACGCGGCCAATGCAGCTCATCGCGTTCGCTCGTGTTGCGAGACCGTCGCCATAGGCCGGCGGACAGTGCAGCGGTCGCCGTCACCAGACCTGCGGCAACACCGGCGACTTCCGGCCCCAGCCAGCGACTGGTGCCATACAACACGCTGATGAAGATCAACCAAAACGCGCCCAGCGCCCGCCATTCCTGCCATTGCCGTGCACCCGCCAGATACAACGCCAACGCTGCCAATCCGAGGAAAACCAGCGCACTGGTCAGCGCCGACGTCTGCGCCAGCATGGCGGCATCCAGATGCGCCAGCGAAGCGCCAATCACCGAGGCCAGGCCCAATGTGCCCCACGGCATGATCGCCATCCCGGTGAGCGCAATGCGCAAGGCAACCCGGCGTTCGAATAGACTCAACAGCAGCGGCACCGTCGCAATCAGCGACACACCGAAACCGGTCATCGCCTCCAGCAACGGCGCCAGCCCGAGCACGATAAACACCACTTGATCGCCGCGCCCCAGTCCCAGCGAACGCACCCATTGGCTGACGACCAAATTGACGCCGAGTCGCTCGATCATCATGACAAACGCCAGCCCCGGCACAATCACGAATGCAGTGCTGGCGAACAACACGGCGGTGTCTTGAGCTGCGCCCAGCAGGCTGCTCGATTGCCAGGCATCAGCTGCGCCTGCAATCCAGAGCACCATCACCAGCAGCGTGCCAGCGACAGCGGCCTGAACCGGAGGCCGGCGCAGCACGACCAACATGGCGGTCACCAGCAAAACAGGGGAGAGATGAAACAGTGCGTCCATGGCCAACATTACCCTGTGCAAATTCTCGATCAACCGGCGAATGCCGACTGCGAGCAAGATAATATTTCGCACGACTGGATAAAGGTGCGCAGTTTTCTGCTAGTTTTCGAGAAATTTTCTCGCGAGCCTGACATGGTCAAAAGCGCCGCTGCACCCCAATCACTGGATAAATTCGACCGCGCCATCCTCGAACTCGTCCAGCGCGACAACGCCATGCCGCTGCGGCTGATGGCCGAGCAGGTCAATCTGTCCACGGCGGCCGTGCAGCGCCGTATCAAACGGATGGAGGAGGCGGGCGTGATCACCGGCAATGTTGCGATTGTCGATCCGAACGCGGTGGGTCGCCCGATCACGATCATTGTTGAAGTGATGGCAGAGCGCACCAGCATTGAGGCGCTGGAGGCAATGAAAGCGCACTTCCGGGTGCCCGAGGTTCAGCAGTGCTATTACGTCACCGGCGAGGTGGATTTCGTGCTGGTACTGACGGTCGCCAGCATGCAGGAATATCAGGCGCTGGCGCGGCGATTGTTTGCCGAGAACACCAACGTAACGTGGTTCAAAACCATTGTGGCGCTGGATCGGGTGAAGGTCGGGCTTGAGGTGCCGGCGGGTTGATGCGGCGCGGCTGAAAAAGCTATCGCGAGCAGGCTCACTCCTACAGTTTGAAATGCGTTCCCCTGTAGGAGTGAGCCTGCTCGCGAAGGGGACAGTCGGGCCACCGCGAAATCCGCCGCTTCCGACAAAGCCGAACCACCGGCACCTGCGGCGCAACCGCCAGACGATTCGCTTGAGATGTCCGCAACCGTTGGGCAAACTCCGCCGTTTGACTGGCCGCCACACCTTCGCGAAGGGTCGCAATCCGCCAAAAGCCGTCGCTCGAAGGAGTCTTTTGTTGAACCACAACACCTTGTCCCAACGCCTGGAACGCGTGGCTACGCACGTGCCGGCGGGCGCTCGCTTGGCCGATATCGGCTCTGATCACGGCTATTTGCCGGTGGCGTTGATGCGCCGTGGCGCGATCAGCTCGGCGGTGGCGGGCGAGGTCGCGTTGACGCCGTTTCGCGCCGCTGAACGCACCGTGCGCGAAAACGATCTTGAGCAACACATCACCGTGCGCCATGCCAACGGTCTGGCGGCGATCAAACCGGGCGACGCGATCACTGCGCTGACCATTTGCGGCATGGGCGGCGAGACGATTCGCGACATCCTCGACAGCGGTAAAACCCATCTGAGCGGCGAAGAACGTTTGATCCTGCAACCCAACGGCGGCGAGCAGCCGCTGCGTCAGTGGTTGATGGACAACGGCTACACCATCCGCTGTGAAGAGCTGCTGCACGAAAACCGTTTCTACTACGAAATCATCGTCGCCGAACGCGCCGGGCCAGTGGCTTACACCGACGAAGAACTGTATTTCGGCCCACTGCAAATGCGCGCCCGCAGCGCGGCGTTTCTGAGTAAGTGGCAGCGCAAGTTGAAGTACAAGCAGAAAACCTTGGCGCAGTTCGCCCATGCGCGCGATGCAGTGCCCGAGGCAAAAGTGCAGGACACCGCTCGGCAGGTGCGCTGGATCGCTGAACTGTTAGCGTGAGCGGCAAAACCGATCGGGACGGCACGCCTCAAATGCATCCGATACGCGGCCCTCGCCGATCACCACAATGCGTTTGCATGCTTCATTACCCATTTCAACGTCCCTGTACGCAGCGAAAAAAGTTCGAACTGATGGGTGATTGTAGCGTCCACCCACAGAGGCAACGCATCGCGCGCACATTCGCGGCGATGGCAAATACATTGTTCAGGAGACGATCATGAAGAAAATCTGCGCGTGTCTGGGGATCTGCAGCGTGATGTTGCTGCAAGGTTGTTACGAGGGTTCCAACGATGCTCCCAACAAGGAAGGCGACAAGAGCAAAGCGTCGCTGCAAATACAGCAGGACAAACCTGAAGACAGTAAATGAACCCGACGGGTGAGGGAGCAATCTCCCTCACCCTTTATCGGTTTAGCGGCTGGAATTAGAGGTCGCGCCATGGGTGATGTGCTTGGGCCCCGCCAACGCCCAGGCAATCAAACCGAACAATGGCACAAACACGATCAGTACGATCCACACGCCCTTGGTACTCGATTTCCCCTCGCTTTTGCGCACCCGATTGATGGCCCAAAGCTCGATAAGCAGAAGAACTGCCGCCAGTACGATCCACACGGTTTCGATATGCATTGGCTACCTCCTGATGGTCTATGCGTTAGGTGGCAAGAGGTGCGTTGGGTTCATTTATTTTGTGGAATGCCTGATCACACGGTCGACTCCAGCGCAGCGTGGTCGCTGACCACGTTTGCCCGCGTGTGTTGAAAGCGCAAAAAATCCTCGACCGGTATCGCTTTGCCAAACAGCCAGCCCTGACCGAAGTGCACACCATTGGCGCGCAAGTAATCCCTTTGAGCCTCGGTTTCGATGCCTTCGGCGACGATCTTCAATTGCAGACTCTTGGCCATCTCAATGATGTGGCCGGTGACCGATCCGGTCGCTGCATCCTGTTCAATGTTGTCGACGAACGACTTGTCGATTTTCAGCACGTCCAGCGGCAGCCGTTGCAGGTGTTGCAGGCTGGAGAAGCCTGTGCCGAAATCGTCTATCGCCGCCAGATAACCCAGCTCGCGGGCGTGATTGACCGTGGCGCGGGCGGCGTCGATGTCGAGGAAACCGCGTTCGGTGGCTTCCAGCCAGATCTGATTCTGCTGCACACCGGCCTTGTGCAGCGCAGCCTCCAGCCCGGGCAGGAAGCGCCCGCTGCTGACGTCCCTGGCGGCGAGGTTGATTGCCACGTGCAGGCCGCGCTCCTTGACCAGCAAGGGGCCGAGGTCGCACATCACCGAATCGATGACTTGATCGGTGATTGGAATCAGGCCACTGCGTTCGGCCAGCGGAATGAACGCGTCGGGGCAGACCATCGAGCCGTCGGGATGCTGCCAGCGCACCAGGGCTTCGGCGCCGACACAGGCGCCATCGCGGAGGCTGACAATCGGTTGATAATGAACGACGAATTCGCGATTACGCACCGCCAGTTTCAGCTCGGCCAGCGGCGACAGGCGTTGGCGTGTGCGGCGCACGATCAGCAACACCAACAGGCCGGCCAGCAAACCGCCGATGGGCAACAGCAGCATTTCCCGGCGAACCAGCCCCTGCATCAACTCATGCCGGGAGATCGCGGCAATCGCCACCCAGTCACCGCTGTGCACGAGGGTGTAGAGGTAACCTCCGTCCAGAGCCGAATGCGAACCTGAGTGCACGCGGCTGAGAAAATGCTCCGCTCCCGGTCGCGAGGCGCTGACCAACTGGCCCGCTGCGGTGCCGACCGTCAGGTGCATATCCTCTTCGAGCATCACATGAAGAAATTGTGCGGGGTCGACCAGCACGTTGAACGCCGCGTATTGCAGCGCCATCATCGGCTTGGCCGGGACGATGCGTGACTGCACACCGAGCGACACGCGCACGCCGTCGGTGGTGGTGAAGTCCTCCGGCCATGGCGTTGCGTGGTGTCCGACCGGGCCCCAGGAACCGCAGGCGTAAATCTCTTGCTCGACATAACCGACCGACTTCACCGAGAAGGTATTGATGGTCAGCAAACGCATCTCATCAATGCTCTCGGGCGTGCAGGGTACGAGGTGCGATCCGGCGATGGTTTTCAATGCACTGGCAGCTTCGTTGAACGTGCCGCTGGCCCGACTGGAGGCGACGGCCGCGAGGGTTTCCAGACGTTGTTGCGCGGCGTGCAGATTGAGCATCCAGGCCAGATAGCCCATCAACAATACGGGAAGCAAGACACACGGAAACCCCAGGAGAATGCTCCCCCAGACGATGCGTTTTTTATTCATTTGTCGCCACCTTGGCCCAAGGCCTGTGACGTGCGCACAGCACGGCTGTCTTCCAGCAAAGACAGATTACGGCGGCGCTGGCGGGCAAATATTGCTGTAGATCAAAAAGCGTGATGAATGGATTAAGCCGATAGGAGGGGGCGCGGTTTTGCTCATTCTTTGGAAATAGCTACTAAGGTCTATTTCTGAGTCATCTCGCAATACTCATTTGGCGCCAACGGCGGCCAGCCAGTAGCCGCGCAGGTTGAACAAGGAGGTTTTCATGCAAAGCGCTTGTGTGCATCCATTCAGCGGGCATGCCCCGCACTTTCTTCGCAGTGCCTTGCTGGTCGCCATGGCCAATGCCCTGACCCTGACCGATGCTTACGCGGCCTGTGGGCCGCTGGCTGCTGGCGCCTATAACGTCTCGCAAACCTGCACGCCGGCTGCCGGTATCGACGCCACGATCAGCACGCAAGCGGGCACGAGCATCACCACCACGGCCGGCTCTTCCGTGCTCGTTCGCGGCAACAACAGCAACTCGGCGCTCAGCCTCAGCGGCACGACCGTCAACAGCACACCACCGACCGCCGCCAACGCAGTGTTTTCCAATGTCATTGGCACGACCGGCAACGCGACGCTGACCGTCGACGGCGGCACCAACACCGTCAACATCGGCGGCAGCGGCCTCGATGCGCTGGCGATCACCAATGCCGGCGCGGGTTCTTCGACGGTCACGGTGACGTCCGGCACCACCCTGAATATCCTCAACACGGTCGTCGGCAACGAGCATGACGGCATCGACGTCAACGGCAGCGGCGGCGGGGCGATCAATGTCAGCCACCAGGGCAATGGGCAGATCACCTTGCTGGGCGGTAACGGAATCTGGACGAAGGTCACGGGCAGCGGCGACAACAACGTCAACGTCGGTGCCGGGGTGAATATTCTGGTGAACAACGACGATGCGCTGTCGGCCGGTCTGCCGATCATCGACGACACCTTGCCGACCGCTGGCGTCGGCAACCACGCCGGGGTGCATACCCGCGCGATCAATGGCAACACCACCGTGGTGAATGCGGCCAGTGTTCAGGGACTGGGCATGAACGCCTTCGGCATCTTCACTGAGGGCGGCGCTGGCAACACGCTTCTGAGCAACAGTGGCACGATCAATACCGACGGCCTCAACGGGTTCGGCATTCGTGCGATTTCGACCGTTGGCAGTATCAATGTCGTCAACAACGGCGCCATTACTACAACCGGCGGCGGTGGCCACGGGATTTACGCCAACGACAATACTGGTGGGCTGGGTTCGATCAGTATCGAAAACAATGCGCCGATCAATGTCGGCAACATCGCCAGTAATGTCGGTGCGCGGGCGATCTATATCATCAAGCGTGGCACCGGCGATGTCACCGTCACGGGCAACGGCGATCTCACCGTGCTCGGCGCGCAGAGCACCAATCGTGCTTACGGCATCATCGTTAGCGCCGAACAGAACAATGTGCTGATTGATTACTCCGGCAACATCACCGCCAGCGGTTTTGGCGCGGGCGGCATTCGGGTGGACTCAACGGGGGGCAACGTCCGGGTCAACTATGCCGGCGATCGCATCGAGACGTTCAACAGCAATGCCAACGGTATTTACGCTTCCACGCAAGCGCCAACGGGCACGGTCGACATCAGTGCCAGCGGCACGATCATCACGCACTCCGACGCGGGGACGGGCGACGGCAGTGGCATTGGCTCCTTTGGTTTGCAGGCGCTGACGCTGGGCGGAAATGTCAGCGCGGTGTTCACCGGCACGCTGATTGACGTCAACGGGGCAGGCGCGGCGATTCTCGCCGGTAGTGCGTTCAACGGCGGCACTGGCGCGGGCACGGTGAATATCAGCAATAGCGGGCAACTGATCGCTCGCGGTGATCAACAGCGTGGCATTCGCACCTTGTCCGGCGACGGTACACAGACCATCGTCAACACCGGCTCGATTCAAACGCAGGGCGCCAGCAACAGTCAGGGGATTCTGGCTGAAGCGTCGGGTGCGGCGAATGTTTCGGTCACGAACAGCGGAGCGATCACCTCGCGAGGGACGAATTCATCGGGCATCGCCGCGTTGACCGAGGGCGGCGTTGTCAACGTCAGCGACAGCGCAACGATTCAAGGGGGCTGGGCCGACAGCAGCGGTATCGCCTTGGGTGGTGCGACGCAATCGCTGAACAACACCGGGGTCATTGGTGCGCTCAGCGATGTCGCGGTGCGTGGCGATGCGACCACGCCCGGCACGACATTTACCCTCGACAACATTGGGCAGATGACCGGCTCGGTGAACGCTGTGAGTGCGGCGAGCACGGTGGCCAACAGGGGCACCTGGACGCTGCGCAATTTTACCGATTCAACCGGCAGCGGCACGCGGGACACGTGGGGTGTGGCGGCCAGCAACCTCGGTACTTCGGGTGCCAACAGTATCGACAACAGCGGCGTGATCCTTCTGGCAGAGCAACCGGCAAACGGCATCGTTAATTTCAATAGCAGTGGTGCGTATCTGCCGTTTGGGCAGACGTTCAACACGCCGACTGCGGGCGGTGCGGTGCAGGGGCAGTTGCTTGGCGTTAATCGCTTCACCAACAGCGGCACCCTCGATCTTCCGGGCGGCGGCAACACCGTCGGTAATGTGTTGCTGATCAGCGGTGCATCCACGCCAGGCACTAACGGTGGCGGGTTGTTCGTCTCCAATGGCGGTCGCTTGCTGCTCAACACCACGCTGAATGCGGGAGGTGCCGACAGTCGTTCTGACATGTTGGTGGTCGACTCGATCGCGACCGGTAGCGGCGGCGCCACGGGGCTTGCGGTGCGCAATGTCGGCGGGCAGGGCGCGGTGACGCAGGGCAACGGTATCGCGGTGGTCGAGGCGCTCAACAACAGCGCCGGGGCCGGTGATGCCAATGCGTTTCGCCTGGCCAGCCGCGTGGTCGCCGGGCCGTATGAGTATCGCCTGCAGCAGGGCGGCGATGATGGCAGTGCGCGCAACAGCTGGTTTCTGCGTTCCGATGCGCCCGTGCCGGATGGGCCGCCAGAGCCGCCTGCGCCTCCGACGCCTCCAGATCCGGATCCAACGCCCGATCCCGACCCGACGCCAGACCCCGATCCAACGCCTGCACCTTCACCTGCCCCGGTGCCCAACTATCGTCCGGAAGTCTCCCTGTACGGCGCGGTACCCGCATTGGCGCTGGTTTACGGCCGGACGATGGTCGACACCCTGCACGAGCGCGTGGGCGAAGAACGCCTGAACGCCGGCGATCCACTGCCCAAGGAAGACGAATCGACAACGACACCGTCCATGGGCTGGGGCCGGGTGATTTATCGCAGCGGCAAGCAGGATGGCGATCGCAAAAACGCCTTGGGCAACACGCCTGAATACAACTATGACCTGACAGCGTTTCAGGTCGGCACTGACCTCTATCGCAAAGTCAGAACCGACGGCAGTCATGAGCAGGCCGGTATCTCGCTGTCGGCGGGCACCATCGACGCGGGCGTCAGCCATTACACCCGTCGCAACGCCGGGGAAGACACCTTGCGTGCTTATGGTTTGGGCGCCTACTGGACGCACTTCGGCCCGTCCGGTTGGTATCTGGATGGCGTGTTCCAGGTCAATCGCTTCGACGTCGAAGCCAAACCGAGCAACCTGCCGAAACTGAAAACCCGGGGCTGGGGCTACACCGCTTCGCTGGAGAACGGCTACCCGTATGAGTTCGACAAAAACTGGTACATCGAACCGCAATTGCAGGCGATCTACAGCTACGTCGATCTGGACAGCAGCGACGACGTAGGCGCAAAAATCCGCTTCCGCGACGTCGACTCATTGATTGGCCGTGCCGGTGTGCGCATCGCCAAGGATTGGGACACCGAGGGCGTCGACAAAAGCGCACGACGCACCAATGCGTGGATTCGACCCAGTGTGTGGCACGAATTCAAAGGGCAGCCGAAGACCGAGTTTTCCTCGGAGACGGGCTACATCCCGTTCGAGTCGGATATTCAGGGCACGTGGGGCGAGGTGAATGTCGGGGTGGACTATCAGGCGAATCGGCGTACGACGTTTACCGCTTCGGCGGGGTATCGCCAAGGGTTTGATGGCGACAGTCATGGGTACGACGCGATGCTGGGGTTCAAGATTAATTTTTAGGGTACACCCACTGTGGGAGCGGGTTTGCTCGCGAAAGCGGTCGTCCTGCAACAATGATGCTGAATGTGCTATCGCCTTCGCGGGCAAGCCCGGCTTCCACAGGGGGCTGCGTCGTTCACGCAAGCTGTGTAGGAGTGAGCTTGCTCGCGATACGGTGAGTCAGCCGGCATCTTTGGGTACAGGCATTGCGTTATCGCGAGCAGGCTCAATCCTACAGGTGGTCGCCTGCTCTAATCCTTTGAAAGACATTTGACGCAACTAAATTGTAAGGTGTCTGATTGCCATCCCACGAGGATCCGCGCCTGCTGTTCTGTCAAATATAAATTCAACTTCTATGATGGCCGTCGTCGCGTTACTTATATTAAGTTTTACATTTCGGGCATACGGTCTCCAGTTTCCATCCTGAATCATGCTGTCAGGAGAATCGGTGATGATAGTTGCACCATTGCCACCTGTTACTTTGAAATTGATATTGGCTTTGTTCCCCCCTGTATGACCACCTTTGTTGATTCGGTACTCAAGTGTATCAACAGTAAATTCGGGGCCGACCCTACGATAGCGCAACTTCAAGTCGCCTGAGAAACCATGAACAGAAACATTCATTGTTTCTACATGCCAATCATATTTGGCTTCTGTTTTTTTAATTTCAGTTGACATTATTTACTTCCTTACGTGACAGGAAAGGTGATTTGTTGGTCAAGAATAATTTTTCGAAATCCACCCTGTAACTGTCATAAATTACAGTTTTTTAGAACGGTTACTCATAGCCTTTATCGTGAAACGAAACGTGAGAAAGTTCGCTTCATCAGACTCGCGCGGCAAACTGCAGGAGCCAATTTCGGGCCCGCGAGAGCGATTTGAGCAGGGCCACAACCTTTCAGCCCTTGGCCACAAAACCGCCAAAGGTTTAAAGTGCCCTTCAAGGTCAAACGCTGCTCGGGTGAAACATGAAAATCGGTGAACTGGCAAAAATCAGCGGTCTGGCGACGTCGCGCATCCGCTTCTACGAGGCGAGCGGGCTGATCAAGTCCGTTGCGCGCAAGGCCAACGGCTATCGGGATTACGCGCCGGAAACCGAGTGGATTTTGCAGATCATCACCGGTGCGCAGGCGGCGGGGTTTTCGCTGGATGAAGTTCGCCAGCTGCTGCCGACAGGGGCAGATGACTGGCGCCCAGAAGAAATGCTCGTGGGGCTCAAGCGCAAGGTTGCGGAAATCGAAGTGCTTCAGCAGCGGCTGGCGCACAACAAAGCGCAATTGCTACAGGTGATCGAAGGCATCGAGAGCAAGCCAGAAAACGTTGGCTGCGCGGACAATGCGCAGCTATTACTCAAGCGCATGCGCAAGGACGCGGTTGAGTCTTCCCGTTAACGCCTGATGTTTGATCGACACCAAAAAAGCGGTTGACCTTCAAGTTGACTTCAATCTTATGGTGATCCCACGTTAAACGAGGATTGCCCATGAACGTGTTCGACAGCCTGTCACTTCCCAACGGCTCCACCGTCAAAAACCGCATCGCCAAAGCCGCCATGGAAGAGAACATGGCCGACGCCGATCAGGCGCCTTCAACCGAACTCATGCGTCTCTACCAAGCTTGGGCCGACGGCGGCGCTGGCCTGATCATCACCGGCAATGTGATGGTCGACGGCCGTGCGATGACCGGGCCGGGTGGCGTGGTGTTGCAGGACGAACAGCAACTGGCCAAGTTCAAGCGCTGGGCGCAGATAGGTCGTTCCGGTGGCGCGCAGTTCTGGTTGCAGATCAACCATCCGGGCCGACAGATGCAGGCCAACCTCGGGCAGAAAACCTGGGCACCGTCAGCGGTTGCGCTGGAACTGGGCAGCCTGTCCAAACACTTCGCTACGCCCTATGCGATGACGCCGGAAGTGATTGCCGACGTGATTCAGCGTTTCGCCACTACCGCACGACTCGGTGAGCAGGCCGGGTTTACTGGCGTAGAAATTCACGCCGCGCACGGCTATTTGCTCAGCCAGTTCCTTTCGCCGTTGACCAATCAGCGCACAGACGAATGGGGTGGTTCGCTGGAAAACCGCGCGCGACTGTTAATCGAGATCGTCAAAGCTGTGCGCGCTGTGGTGGCGCCAGGCTACGCCGTCGCGGTGAAACTCAATTCTGCCGATTTCCAGCGCGGCGGCTTCAGTGCCGAGGACGCGCGGCAAGTGGTGACATTGCTCAACGATCTGGGCGTGGACCTGGTCGAGTTGTCCGGTGGCAGCTACGAAGCGCCGGCGATGCAGGGCGACGCGCGTGATGGTCGCACCTTGGCGCGCGAAGCGTATTTCGTCGAATTCGCCCGCGACATTCAGACCGTCGCCAAGATGCCGGTGATGGTCACTGGTGGCGTCCGTCGTCGTCCGATTGCCGAGATGGTCGTGCAGAGTGGCGTGGACATGGTCGGCATCGGCACAGCCTTGGCCATCGACCCCAACCTGCCGCGTGACTGGTTGCAGGGCAAAGACAGCGCGCCCGAATTGCCGGCGATTACCTGGAAGAACAAGGCCATGGCCTCGCTGGCCAACATGGCGGTGGTCAAGTTCCAGTTGCGTAAACTCAGCCAGAACCGAACCCCCGATCCGAAGGTGTCGCCGTTGCGCGCGTTGATTCAGCAGCAGATTGCCAATGCCTTGCGCACTCGGCAGTACCGCAAATGGGTGGCGGCACGGGCGCTGTGATCAGCCCTTGTACGGCAGATTGCGCATGGTCACCAGCGCCGTGGCGCAAAGCGTTTCCTTGCCATCCTTGACGGCAAACAGATCAGCCGCCGCCACGGTGGTGTTGTTCGACGCATTGATCACCCGCCCTCGGGCGAGCAACTTTTCTCCGTCGGCCGGTGCGATCAACTTGACCGTGAAATCCGTGGTCATGTTGATCCAGCCCGGCGGCAGCAAGGTGCCCGCCGCCGAACCGCCGGCAAAGTCCGCCAGCGCACCGATGATTCCGCCCTGGAAAAAGCCGTTGTGCTGAGTGAGTTCTTTGCGCGTCGGCTGCTCGATTTCGCAGTGACCGGGTTTGAGGTAGTTGAAGTGAAAACCCAGCAGTTTCGCCGCCGGCATGCTGAGCACAGCGGCGGGCACGTGCTTGTCGTAATCGGGGTTGCTGGCGGTGAAATCTTCCATGGTATTGATCCTTGTCGTGACATGAGTCACTGGGTATAGCGGCTCAGCGGCAGAAACCAAGGTTTCTGCGGGTTAATAAGGCTTTTGAATATCCTCCGATAACGCGATGCGGTGGGTTACGCCTGCGTTGAGGCTTTGAGGAAACGCCGTTCGTGATCGGCACTGGGCAACAGGCAGGTGTCGTACTTGCCGAACAGTCGATAGCGATTGCGCGCGATGCGGTCGTAGGCCCAATCGCGTAACGCACGCGGGATGACGCGCAACAGCCTTAGCGGTTGCCAGCGCCCGGGCAACTGGCTGATGACTTCGAAAAAGGCCTCCGAACGCTCCCAGTAATGCCGGTCACGAATCACCGCCATGGTGTCGAACTGATCAATCGGCAAACCCGCCCACGCCAGCAGCGCCTGACCCTCGGGCGATTGCACCGCCGCCAGCCGCACGCGGCGTTGCTGATCATGACGAATCAAGAAACGCGCCCAGCCGTTGCACAGTTTGCACACGCCATCGAACAGCACCACGGTTTCACCGGGTTGCAGCAAGGGCGCGGGGGTAGGGCGGGTTTCTGTGGCGGGCATAGGGGCTGATTCTTGGCAGAGGGGCACGTCGGATAATAGCCGGGTGTTGGGTGAATCAAAAGATCGCAGCCTTCGGCAGCTCCTGCATGGATCGGTATCTAACCCTTTGGGGGTACTCCCTCAGCGTGATAGGAAGTTTCGCCACGATCCGCATACTGGTCGCACCTTTGACAAAGCCTTGCTTCCTGGCCAGGACGCTATTTTCCGAAAGGTCTGACAATGAAACTAGAACTCGTACAGCTGGCAGGACGCGATGGCGACGCCGCGCACAATCTGCAATGCATTCTGCAAACGATCGCCGACTGCCAGCCTTGCACCGACATCGTGGTGTTTCCCGAGGCGTACCTCACCGGTTTTCTCGGCCATCACAACATTGCCCGACTCGCTGAAAACCTCAGCGGGCCAAACGTGCAGACGATTTGCACCGCCGCCCGCGAACGCGATATCGCGGTGGTCGTTGGCCTGATCGAACGCGACGGCGAGCGCCTCTACAACACCACACTGTTCATCACCCCAGAAGGCATTGCCCTGAGTTATCGCAAAACCCATCTATGGGTTGGCGAGCCTGAACTGGTGTTGCCCGGCGACCGCTTCGCCACCGTGCAATGGCGGGGCGTGCGCATCGGTTTGTTGATTTGCTACGACATCGAATTCCCGGAAAGCGCCTGCGCACTGGCCATGCTCGGCGCCGAACTGATCCTGATCACCGACGGCAACATGCAGCCTTACGGCCACGTCCACCACACCGCCGTGGCCGCTCGGGCGCAGGAAAATCAGCTGTTCGCCGCCATGGTCAACCGCGTCGGCGAAGGCGTTGGCGAAGTGTTTGCCGGCGGCAGCACCGTCGTCGATCCGTTCGGCCAGCGTCTGTTTGAAGCCGGCGCGGAGGAATGCCGGCATGTCATCGAGCTGGACATGACGCGCATCGCTCCGGCCCGCGCGCTCTACGATTATCGCGCCGAGAAACGTTTGAAACTCGCCGCTGACATCACCGAACACCCGGACGGTCGCCGCGAGCTGCTGATCCCCTGAACCTTGCGCTATCCATAACAACAATGTCGCGGCGAACGGCCAAGCGCTGGCCGATTCCCCAGGAGCTCCTATGAAACTCAAGCGTTTGCTGCACCTTGGCGTGTTCACCGTTTGCGGCTTGGTGGCGGCCGTCAGTTCGGCGCAGGGCCCCACGGTGAACTTCTACAACTGGTACGACTTTATCGCGCCGGAAGCGCCAAAAGACTTCGAGAAAGAGACCGGCACACCGATGCTGCTCGACACCTTCGACAGCGCCGATGTCATGCAAAGCAAGTTGATGGTGGGCCGCAGCGGCTACGACGTCGCTGTGGTGACCAACAGCGCGTTGCCCAACCTGATCAAGGCCGGCGTCTTGAAGGAACTCGACAACAGCCAGTTGAGCAATCGCGTGAACCTTGATCCGGACATTCTCGCCAAGGTCGCGCAAAACGATCCCGGCAACCGCTACTCGATCCCGTATCTGTGGGGCACCACGGGGATCGGTTATGACGTCGATCAGGTGAAGAAAATCTTCGGTGACGAGACGCCAGCGGATTCCTGGGATCTGATCTTCAAGGAAGAAAACATCAAGAAACTCAGCCAGTGCGGCGTGGCGATGCTCGACTCGCCGAGCGAGATCATCCCGATCACCTTGCACTACCTCGGCCTGCCGCCGGACAGCACCAACCCCGCCGACTACGAAAAAGCCGAAGCGCTGCTGCTGAAAATCCGCCCGTACATCACCTATTTCGACTCGTCACGCTTCATCACCGATCTGGCCAACGGCAACATCTGCGCGGTGGTTGCCTGGTCGGGCGGCGTGTACGACGCAAAAACCAGTGCCGAGCGGGCGAAGAATGGCCGACAACTGGCTTATCGCATTCCGCGCGAAGGCTCGTCGGTGTGGATTGAAAACCTCGTCCTGCTCAAAGATGCGCCGCACCCGGAGCAGGGCATGCAATTCATCAATTACATGCTGCGCCCCGAGGTCATTGCGAAAAGCACGAACTACCTGAGCTATCCGAATGGCAACAAAACGGCGCTGGCCTTCGTCAATGAGAACCTGCGGAACAATCCGGACATCTATCCGCCGGCCGCGACACTGGCGACGCTGTTTCCTTCACAGCCATTGCCGCTGAAGATCGAACGGGTGCGTACGCGGGTGTGGAGCAAAGTTAAAAGCGGCACTTAAGGCTCGTCATCTGGTGAGGGAGCAGACTCCCTCACCACCGTTACTGTGTTGTCCTTTGAGTCGCGGGATGGTTGGCGATGCCCTCTACATCGGCGGCGCCATCCGCGATCCGCGCCGTAATCCACTCACGACTATACGCCAGCACACTCTGCGCAAACGCTGTCGGAAAGTGAATGAAACCGTGCGGCGAGGATGGGAGCAGGTACACCTCGACCGGCGCCGATTTGATCCAGCGTTCAGCGATGTCGAGCGTGTCGTCACGCAGAGGATCCAGTTCACCGGCAAACAGCAACGCTGGCGGCATGCCGCTGAAATCGCCGTAGAGCGGTGAAAGTGGCGACTGTCGGCGTTGTTCATCGCTCATGTCCGGCGTCAGCATGCGCAGCGCTTCAACCATCCCCGGCCCGTCCAGCACCAGCGTATCTGCCCGCGCATTGCGCACACTCGGCGTTCCCGTCAGGTCATAAACGCCGTAGTACAACAGCGCCCCGCAGATTCGTTGCAGCAATGGCGGTGACTGTTTCAGTGCCAGCAAAGTCGCTGCCGCCAGATGACCGCCCGCCGATTCGCCGACGACGATAACCGGCAGGTCGGCAAACTCGTCCTCATTGAGCAACCAGCACGCGGCGTTCAGACAGTCCTCGAGCAGGCCTTCAATCGGCGTCGACACGGCCAGACGATAATCGACCGACACCACCGCGACGTCGCAGGTGTTGACCATGGCGATGTTGAAGTTGTCGTTCATCTGCGCGTTGCCGATGACCCAACCGCCGCCATGAAAATCCAGCACCACACCTTTCGGCTGGCCTTTGGGGCGGATGATCCGAACCGGCACCGCGGCGCTGCCGCCCTCAATCAGCTTTCGCTCAGCGGTAAGCCCATGCTCGCGCAATTTAGCAGCACCGCCCCCGACCTGACTCACCCGCAGCAGCCCCTGAATCAGCCTCGGCGTAAGCCGATTACGAATGCGAAAACGCGGCAACCAGGCGAGTTTTTTATTGAAGGCGCGCACCTCCGCCAACTCCCGCTCGCCCTGCGGCCACGGGGCTTTCCGCGTCGACCTGAACCCGCCCATCAACGGTTATTACGCAGAATGGAGAAATTCAGCGCCGCAGCCACGCACAACCACACGAGGTACGGAAACAGGATCAACCCAGTGATCACATCCAGCCGCAGCGCCATCACCACCATTACCGCCACCACCAGCCACAGCAGCACCAGAATCACCATCGCGGCCAACACCTGATGCGCGCCAAAGAACACCGGCGTCCACAGCGTATTCAGCGCGATCTGCGCCGCCCACAAAGCGAGAACCACCTGACTGCCAGGAATCAGCGTCAAGCGGTAACCGGCCCAGGCCAGCAACAGATAAATCACCGTCCAGGCCAGCGGAAATGCCCAGTTGGGCGGGGTGAAACGCGGTTTGTTCAGCGACGCATACCATTCGCCCGGTTTGAAAATCACGCCGGTAGTCGCCGCCGCCGCGCAGGCCAGTAGAAAAATGAACAGAGTCATCGCCAGTCCTTAGCTGTGATCAGCTGGTTGGGGGAGGAGGGCCGAGTTGGCCGTGTTAGAGAGAAGACGCCTGGCGTGGCGAAAAGTTTGGAATTGTCTGCGGTTCAAGCACTGGCGGGTCAGCTACGCTCAGCGCAGGGATATTGTTTGGGATTGCTAAGCACAATGCATAAACCTATCGGGAACCCGCTCTGGCTCTGGCTCCTCATTCTGACGTTCAGCGTGTTGTGCCTGGCGATATACCGCGCCCACGTCAATCACCAGCGCCGTAATAGAAAACGCATCGACGAAGAATTTAGCAAAACCATAGCGCAGCACGGTATTGAGAATGTGCAGATCCACAAAGATCACACCCGGTTGGGCTACCGAACCAAAGGTGGAAAAAGACCGTTTGAAGTCCACCGAATTCTTCACGATCCACCTGATCGCTGGTTTGTTTATTCGCATACCGAAGACAGCGATCCGGTGCTGATGCCTATTTCACAACAGCGTGCGGTGGCCGCACGAGGATAAAATGGACTTCATCCTGGATTTGATAGCTCACCGCATCGGCGTGTTTGTGCTGAGATTGCTCAGTGGTGGCCGCTTCAAGGGCGAGAGTGGATTTGCGTGGGGCTGGGCGGTCGCGGTGGGCGGGGTGATTCTGATCGCGCCATTCGTGGCGTTTATCGCGTTGCTCATTCATTACAGTGGCCCGTAGCGTTTGTCGGCTACGGGTCATTTGTACTTAATCCTGATCCATCGCCTCGGCAATCCCTTGATCCTCACCGAGGAACCCGCCGCTCTGATGGTGCCAAAGCCGTGCATAAATGCCGTTTTTGGCGAGCAGTTCGGTGTGGGTGCCTTGTTCGATGATGCGCCCGTCGTCCATGACGATCAGTCGATCCATCGCCGCAATGGTTGACAGTCGGTGGGCGATGGCGATGACGGTTTTGCCTTCCATCATTTTGTCGAGGCTTTCCTGAATGGCCACTTCGACTTCCGAGTCCAGCGCGCTGGTGGCTTCGTCGAGGAGCAGGATCGGCGCGTTCTTGAGCATCACTCGGGCAATCGCTACGCGTTGACGCTGGCCGCCAGACAGCTTGATGCCACGCTCACCGACCAGGGTGTCGTAGCCGCTGTGACCCTGGCGATCGCTCAGTTGACTGATGAACTCATCGGCCTGCGCGTTGGCGGCGGCAGTGCGCACTTGCGCATCGGTGGCATCGGGGCGGCCATAGGCGATGTTGTCGCGAATCGAGCGGTGCAGCAGGGATGTGTCCTGCGTGACCATGCCGATGGCGCTGCGCAGGCTGTCCTGGGTGACGTGCGCGATGTCTTGCCCGTCGATGCGGATCTGGCCTTTGTCGACATCATAGAAGCGCAGCAGCAAGTTGATCAGCGTGGATTTACCGGCGCCGGAGCGACCGACCAGACCGATTTTTTCGCCCGGACGAATGTTCAGGCTCAGGCCATCGAGCACTTGGCGTTCACCGTTGTAGTTGAAGCTGACGTTGTCGAACGTGACCGCGCCGCCGGAGGTGACCAAACCCTTCGCGTCCGGCGCATCCTGCACTTTAGGGCTGCGCGTGAAGGTCGCCATGCCGTCCTGCACGGTGCCGATGCTTTCGAACAACGCGGTCATCTGCCACATGATCCAGTGCGACATGCCGTTGATGCGCAAGGCCATGGCGATGATCGCCGCCACGGCACCGGTGCCGATTTCGCCCAGATGCCACAACCACAGCGCATAGCCGCCGGCGCTCATGATCAGGCCGACGACCAATGCCTGGTTGACGATCTCGAACTGGCTGACCAGGCGCATCTGACGAAAACCGGTCTGTTTGAAATCTTCCATCGCCGCGCGCGCGAAGTGCGCTTCACGGTTGGAGTGGGAGAACAGTTTTACCGTGGTGATGTTGGTGTAGGCGTCGGAAATACGGCCGGTCATCGACGAGCGCGCATGCGCCTGTTCCTGGCCGACTTTGCCCAGACGCGGGACGAAATAGACCATGGCCAGGCCAAACAACGCGATCCAGCCAACGAACGGCAGCATCAGTTTCAATGCAAACCCGCCGGCCAGCGCGATGATCGCGATGAAATACACGCCGATGCCGGGAAGAATTTCGATCAGGGTGAACAGCACGTCACGCACGGCCAACGCGGTCTGCATGACCTTGGTGGTGACCCGGCCGGAGAACTCATCGGAAAAGAACGAAAGGCTCTGCCGCAGCATCAGCCGGTGGAAATCCCAACGCAGGCGCAGCGGCAAATTGATCGCCAGAATCTGGTGCTGCACCATCGTGCGCAGCGCGACCAGGCCGATGCTCGCCACCATGACGACGCCCATGCCCCACAATACGCGGGTTTCCTGCGCGCCGGCGTCGCCACCAGCCTTCCAGGTCGAGAGCAGATCGACGACCTGACCGAGGAACGAAAACAGCCACGCTTCGTAGATCGACACCGCGGCACTGAGCAGCGCAAACAGCAGGATATAGCCGCGCGCGCCGCGTGTGCAGGCCCAAAGGAACCGCGCCAGACCTGCGGGTGGTGGCGGTACTTCGTCTGGCGGGAAGGGGTCGAGTCTTTTTTCAAAAGCGCGAAGCATGGTGGTTTCCGAAACGATAAAGATGAGGGCGATTTTGCCACTTTAAGACTGCATCAGGGTCGGAAGCCGTCATTTACCGATGACTGATTTCGACCCCGACGCAGTGTGGCGTCTAGTGGAGATGCCCGTTGCGCTAACCCTCAGGCGCGCTTTGGCAGTTTCCAGTTCGGTCGGATGAAGTGGCAGGTGTAGCCATTCGGGATACGTTCGAGGTAGTCCTGATGCTCAGGTTCCGCCTCCCAGAATGGCCCCGCCGGTTCGATTTCAGTAACGACGCGGCCCGGCCACAGTTTAGAAGCGTCGACATCGGCAGCGGTGTCTTCGGCAATGTCGCGTTGCGCCTCGCTGAGGTAATAGATCGCCGAACGATAGCTTGGGCCGAGGTCGTTACCCTGACGGTTCGGCGTGCTTGGGTCGTGGATCTGGAAGAAAAATTCAAGAATCTGCCGATAGCTGATCACTGCCGGATCGAAGACGATCTCGATGGCTTCGGCGTGGTTGCCGTGATTGCGGTAAGTGGCATTCGGTACGTCGCCGCCGGTGTAACCGACCCGCGTTTGCAACACGCCCGGATAACGCCGCAGCAGATCCTGCATGCCCCAGAAGCAGCCGCCGGCGAGAAGGGCAGTTTCGGTTTGAGTGGTCATGTCAGTGCTTCCTCTTGAGGGCATTGGTGTCTGCGTAGTTATGAGGGCGGGTTGGCGAATTCCAAGGAAAAAGGCACGGATTAGTTTTACCGGTCTTTCGACAGCGCTCACAAAACGGTGTTCATCATCCCACCGACAACACCGCTGCCGATCACGACCAGCCACGCGGGAAGCCGCCAAAACATCAACGCGATCAGGGCTGCCAGCGCCAGTCCGAAGTCTTCAAGCGTGAAAATGGCGTTCGTCCAGACGGGGTCGTACAGCGCCGTCAACAGCAAGCCGACCACCGCCGCATTGATCCCGGCAAGCGCAGCCCGCGTGCGCACGCTGCGTCGCAAGCGCTCCCAAAAAGGCAAAACCCCTGCGATCAATAAAAAGGACGGGGCGAAGATCGCCAGCAAGCAAAGCAGGCCGCCTGTCCAGCCGGACGGTGCCTGGTTCATCGACGCTCCCAGAAACGCTGCGAACGTAAACAATGGGCCTGGAACCGCCTGAGCAGCCCCATAACCTGCAAGGAACGTTTCATTACTGACCCAGCCGGGCGGCACCACCTCGGCTTGCAGTAGCGGCAAAACCACATGCCCGCCGCCGAATACCAGAGAGCCTGTGCGGTAGAAGGCGTCGATCATTGCCACGCTCCTGTCAGCGGTCAGTCCGGCTAACAGTGGCAGGCCAAACAGCAGTGCAAAAAACAGCGACAGCCAGATTGCGCCGGACTTGCGGCTGATCGGAATTGGCAGTGAATCGTGCGCATCGCTTGGCCCGGGTTTGCACAGCAACACACCGGAAAATCCGGCAATGACGATCACGCTGACCTGTCCCCACGCAGACGGTTCAAGCAGGGCGCCACACGCAGCAATAACCATGAGAGCGATGCGCGTGAGATCAGTACAGAGGTTTTTCGCCATGCCCCAGACCGCTTGGGCAACGACCGCCACAGCGACCACTTTGAGGCCGTGAAGGGCGCCGGGCCCAAGCGCATCGCCGTAACGGGAAACACCCAAGGCGAACAAAATCACTAGAGCGGCCGACGGCAACGTGAAGCCGGCCCACGCCGCCAGCGCTCCGCGATAGCCAGCGCGGGACATGCCCAACGCGATGCCGACCTGACTGCTGGCCGGTCCGGGCAGAAACTGGCAGAGCGCTACCAGATCGGCATAACTGCGTTCGCTCAGCCAGTGTCGTTTTGTGACGAACTCATGGTGGAAGTAACCCAAATGCGCGATGGGGCCCCCGAATGAGGTCAAGCCGAGGCGCAAGAAGATTGCCAACACCGACCAGGCACTGCTGCGCATTTCGTTAGGAGATTGGGCCATTAATACGGTTACTCAGCAGGGTGCCCAGAGCTTTTTTCAATGGTGTCTTCCTTGAGTGGAGCGTTTTCAGATGTTGTGAGGATGAACGGGCGGGCCCCTTCGCGAGCAAGCCCGCTCCCACAGGGGATCGGCGTCAAACGCGGATTTTGAGCCCGACACAGAACCCTTGTGGGAGCGAGCTTGCTCGCGAAGAGGCCGGCCGCGCTACCACAAACCTACCGTTTACCAACCGGTATCTCGTCGAGGGCGCGATAAATCGGCAGCCCCAGTTGCACAGCCAGTTCTTCGATCAGATCGGCGCTCCCGGCGGTACCACCAACATGCAAAACCCCATCGCAGCGCTGCAACAGCGTCTTCGCATAGTCGCGATAAACCTCGCCACCGAACCCTGTCGACGCCACCAACGGAAAATGCCCGGCCTGCAGCAACTCGCTACCAGTGGCCAGCGCTACCCGATCATCTGAACCACACACCACAATCGTCCGTGCCAGCGACGTCGGCATCACTTGCTTGAGGTACTGCAAAAGCATGATGGTCTTGCCATCCATGATCCGCCCGTCATCAACCATCGCCAGTGCTTCGGCAAACGACAACTCCAGTACCTCGATGTCTTCGCCTTCCTCGGCCAGACCACCGCCATCGCTGATGCGGTCTTGCGGCTGATACTCACCGACAAAAAAATGCAGGCGTTCAGTCACCGAGCCGGGGCTCATGAACGCTTCGTAGACCTTGCGCACCGATTGCACGCGATAGCCGGTTTCTTCTTCGGCCTCAAGGCGCACGCGCTCTTCAGGGCTGGCGTCATCCAGCAGACCGGCAGCGGTTTCGATCAGGTAGCCGTCATGGCCGTTGACGAACGTCGGGATGCGGAACTGACGGATGAGAATGACGGTGCGCTTAGCCAAATTATAGAGACCGATCGTGGCGCCATTGCCGCGATCGTAGACCTCGCGGGTGAGCGCCTGCCAGCTGCCGTCGCGACGTTGCAGTTCGAAATCGATTTTCTTCAGGATGTACCAGTTGTCCGAGAGCAGATGCTGGGCGGCGATGCGCACATTGCGGTGATTCATGAACAAGCAGCCTTGCTGGAAATTTATGAATTAATAGCATACGTCTGCACGAACTTCGCTAATCGACAGACACGCCTTGCACAGCCCCGTTGAGCAGGATGAGTTCGACGGCTTGATCGATGCTCAGTTGCGCCGTATCAACCGTCAGTGGTGCTGGCGACCAGGGTTCATAGTCATGATCAAGCACCGATTGCCACGAGGGTGGGATCAACCCCGGAACATCTGACTGCCGCTGTTCAACGCGCCGGCGGTGCTCTTGCGGGTCTGAGCAGATCACTTCGATATTCAGCAGCGCAGCGTCAGCACGGGCGGCAACATCGGCCCACGCTTGTCTGCTTTCTGCCACAGGATTGACGCAGTCGACGATGACAGTGTGACCCGGCCGAAGATTGCCTAGCGCCAGTTCAAGCGCAACAAAATAACCACTGCGGCCGACATCGCCTGCGAGAACGTCGGCGTTACGGATAGCTTGTTCAATCGTATCAATCCTCAGGTACGTGGCTTTTAACCGCGTCGCGACAGATTTGGCGAGGGTCGTTTTGCCGGTGCCGGGCAAACCGCTGAACACAATAAGCATGGGGAGCTCCTCAGCGTTGACTCAGCCATTCTTCGCGACTGATTTCCCAAAGATCCCGGGGCCAGCGGCCGCTGACGAAGTTACCTTCATCGCTGCCAATCAGGCGCATGCCGCTGCGTTCGGAGAGCCGGCGCGAGGCGATATTGGGCGCTGCTTTCGGCACCCGCATGAGCGGGCGATTCAAGGTTTCGAACCAATAATCGGTGACGGCAGCGCAGGCTTCGGTCATCAAGCCTTGACCGTGCCATGCCGGCGCGAGCCAGAGCCCACGGTTGTTGTCCTGCTCATCCATCAGGCTGATGTTGCCGATCAATTGTTCAGGTGCCGATTTCAGCCGCAGCGACCAATGCCACTCCTTGCCAGCGGCCATCGCCGGCAATGCAATGTCGCGCAGGTAGGTGAGGGCGCCGTCGGCGGGGTAGGGCCAAGGGACGAGGGCGTTCAGGTAACGCACCACTTCCCAGTGCGCAAATTGCTGCTGCACGGCATCAGCGTCGGCCAGTTCCAGCGGACGCAGGATCAGCCGTTCGGTGTACAACGTCGGTATCTCTTCCATAATCGTGCCGCCTCCTTGAGCATTGCTAATGAACGCCCAAGGCTAACCCATCTTTACCAGGTCGCGGCAGTGGCTTTCGGCAAACTCAGCTTGCCGCTGTCGACAAAACGCATGGTGCCGAACAAGCCGCCGGCGAGTTTGCCGCGCAGCACGTACGGCAGATTGTCGAGGGTTTGCGTCTGGCTGAGGCCGAGGGTTTGGCGCAGTACCGAGAACGCGGAAATGCTCACCGGAACGCTGACGATGGTTTCGGAGAAGCGCGGAATCGTGCCGCTCTGATCGCTCACGCCGGAGGCCAGTGAATGGCCGTTGACTTCCAGATCGAGGGCGATGCCGTTGTAGTCGATGGCGGTTTCGTTGGGGTTCTGCACGCGGATCTTGATCGCGAAGCGCACTTCCAGATCCTGGCTCGGCAACGGTTCGAGGCCGACCACGTTGATGTTTACCGGATCTCGGTTGGGAAACAGCGCGCAGGCACTGAGGGACAGCAACAGTAACGACAGAATGACGGCGTGGACGCGGCGCATAAACGGTCTCTCAACAAAAAAGGGCTGAACCGTTGCCGGTGCAGCCCTTTCTGTTAAAGGCCGGACGTCAGCGGTTCAACTGTGCGACAGCCGCCGGTTGGCCAGGTTCAGCTTTGGACGGCATGTCCGGGTTTTCCATGACCTGAAGAATAGAAGCTTCCGGGTCGAAATCGTCTTCTTCCAGTTCGATGAATTCTTCCGGCAGGAAGACGTTCAGCACGATAGCGCACAACGCACCGACGGTGATTGGCGATTCGAAGATGTTGCGCAGCGCTTGCGGCAGTTCGCGCAGCACCTCCGGCACAGCGGCAATGCCCAGGCCCATGCCGATGGAAATCGCCACGATAAGCATGTTGCGACGGTGCAGGCCGGCTTCGGCGAGGATCTTGATCCCGGCCACCGCGACGGTGCCGAACATCACCAGCTCAGCGCCGCCGAGCACCGGTTTTGGCATCAATTGCAGCACCGCGCCGATCATCGGGAACAGCCCGAGCAGCACCAGCAGACCGGCGATGAAGAAGGCGACATAGCGGCTGGCGACGCCGGTGAGCTGGATCACGCCGTTGTTCTGCGCGAAGGTCACCATCGGCATGCTGTTGAACACCGCCGCCATGGCCGAGTTGAGGCCATCAGCGAGCAGGCCGGACTTGATCCGGCGGATGTACAACGGGCCTTTGACCGGTTGGCGCGAGATCATCGAGTTGGCGGTCAAGTCGCCTGCAGCTTCGAGCGGCGACACCAGGAAAATCACCGCGATCGGCACGAACGCGACCCAGTCGAAATTGAAACCGTACTTGAACGGCACCGGCACGCTGACCAGCGGCACTTCTGGCATCGAAGCGAAGTCGACGGTGCCCATCAGCCATGCAACGAAGTAACCGAGGGTCAGGCCGATAACGATCGCGCCGAGGCGCAGGAACGGCACGTCAACGCGGTTCAACACGACGATGGTACCGATCACCAGTGCGGCCAGAAACAGATGGCTGGACGCGCCCAAGTCCGCCGCGCCGAAACCGCCGGCAATGTCGGTCATCGCCACTTTGATCAACGACAGGCCCATCAAGGTGATGATGGTGCCGGTGACCACCGGGGTGATCAGCATGCGCAATTTGCCGATGAACTGGCTGAGCGCAACCTCGATGAACGCGGCGAAGAAGCACACGCCGAAGATCGTCGAGAGGATTTCATCGGTGCCACCACCGCGCGCCTTGACCATGAAACCGGCACTGAGAATCACGCTGATAAACGAGAAACTGGTGCCTTGCAGGCATAACAATCCGGAACCGACCGGGCCGAAACGCTTGGCCTGGACGAACGTGCCGAGGCCGGAGACGAACAGCGCCATGCTGATCAGGTAGGGAATTTCGCTTTGCAGACCGAGGGCGCCGCCCATGATCAGGGTTGGCGTGATGATGCCGACGAAGCTCGCCAGCACGTGTTGCAGCGCGGCGAACACGGTGGCGGTGAGGTGCGGACGGTCGTTGAGACCGTAGATCAAGTCGTTGTTGCGCGGGGCTTTTTCAGAGGCGGTCATGGTGATTTATGCGCCGCGAGGCGGGGCCGGGTCAGAAAATGGAGGCGCAGGATGCCGCAAGAGCGCGGCGAGGGCAACGAGCAAAAATTGCCTGAAAGGTCAGGTTTTATTGGGCGTTGTAGCCAAATCCCTGTAGGAGCTGTCGAGTGAAACGAGGCTGCGATCTTTTGATCTTGAATGGCAAAGTCAAAAGATCGCAGCCTTCGGCAGCTCCTTGTATGTTGCCCTCACACCAGTCAATTGAGATCTAGGCTCACTGGTGCGGACATACGAAGATGTTTTTCTGGGGGAGACCGATCGCTCCTAAAG
>Ga0160457_1000119_pt1 | contig 97695 bp, 79 predicted proteins | sample HID1972M_E6MG_FD_108242 | JGI IMG/M metagenome (GOLD analysis project Ga0160457, IMG submission 108242) | Enriched pill bug-associated microbial communities from UW Madison campus, WI, USA - HID1972M_E6 MG | ecosystem: Host-associated > Arthropoda: Insects > Digestive system > Unclassified ... | reverse complement strand
CGTTGGTGTCCTCGATGAAATCGCCCAGGTGCGAGTCCTCGTCGTCGCCGATCGGGGTCTCCATGGAGATCGGTTCCTTGGCGATCTTCATGACCTTGCGGATCTTGTCTTCCGGCATGTCCATTTCCTTGGCCAGTTCCTCCGGCGTGGCCTCGCGGCCGTACTGCTGGAGCATCTGGCGGGAAATGCGGTTGAGCTTGTTGATCGTCTCGATCATGTGCACGGGGATGCGGATCGTGCGCGCCTGGTCGGCGATCGAGCGCGTGATCGCCTGGCGGATCCACCACGTGGCGTAGGTCGAGAACTTGAAGCCGCGGCGGTGTTCGAACTTGTCCACGGCCTTCATCAGGCCGATGTTGCCTTCCTGGATCAGGTCGAGGAACTGCAGGCCGCGGTTGGTGTACTTCTTGGCGATCGAGATCACCAGGCGCAGGTTGGCCTCGACCATTTCCTTCTTCGCCCGGCGGGCCTTGGTCTCGCCGTAGGCCATCGCCCGGTTGATCTCCTTGAGATCACCCAGGGTCACACCCATCGCCTTCTCGATCGCGATCGTGGCTTCCTGCTCGGCGACGATCTGGTCGCGCACGTCCTTCAGACCCGACGACCACTTCTGCTTGCGCTTGATCATCTCGTCCGCCCAGCCCGTATTGGTCTGGTTGCCGTCCCAGGCGCGGATGAAGTCCTTGCGCGGCATCTTGGCGACGCGGGTCGACAGGTCGAGGATGCGACGCTCGTGGTCCTTCAGGCCGGACACGACCTCGCGCAGCTTGCGGACCAGCACATCGGTCAGCGGCAGCGGCAGCTTGAAGGTCATGAAGACCTCGGCCATCTCGGCGCGCAGCTTGATCGATGCCTTGGCCGTCGCACCGTTCTTGGCGTAAGACTTCAGGAACTTGCCGTGCAGGTCGCCCATCAGATCCATGCGACGCAGGACCTCCGCCGGATCCGGACCGGTCGGGCCGGTGCTCTCTTCCTCGTCGGAGGAGTCATCGGAATCGTCGTCGTCGCTGTCAGCCTCTTCTTCCGCTTCGGCCGCCGGCGCAGGCGCATTGCCCGCAGCCGCTTCTTCCTCGGCCGCCAGTTCTTCGAGCAGCTGGTCGTTGAAGCCGGCCACCACTTCGGCCAGACGCTTCTTGCCGGCCTTGTGCAGTTCGTATTCTTCGAGCAGGAACTGCACCGAACCCGGGAAGCTGGCCACCGAGGCCATCATCTGGTTCAGGCCTTCCTCGATGCGCTTGGCGATGGCGATTTCGCCCTCGCGGGTCAGCAGCTCGACCGTGCCCATCTCGCGCATGTACATGCGCACCGGGTCGGTGGTGCGGCCACCTTCGGTATCGAGCGAGGTCAGCGCGGCCGCGGCTTCTTCGGCTGCGGTCTCGTCGACTTCGCGATTGCCGCTGGATTCGCCGGCCAGCAGCAGCGTTTCCGCATCGGGCGCCACTTCATGGACAGCGATGCCCATGCCGTTGATCATGCCGATGATGTCTTCGATCTGCTCCGGATCGACCATGTCGTCGGGCAGGTGATCGTTGACCTCGGCGTAAGTCAGATAGCCCTGCTCCAGGCCCTTGCTGATCAGGAGCTTGATGTCGGACTGCTGGGCGGGACGTTCATTCGCCATGTGGCGCACACCGTTGTCAAAGTGAACCCGTAATTATACCACCTGCAAGGCCGGGATCATGCCCTGAGCAGGAAGGTGACCGGGCCGTCGTTGACCAGGCTGACCTCCATATGGGCACCGAATCGCCCGGTTTCCACCCCCGGGTGAAGCGACCGGCAGACGGCGGCCAGCCGGTCGAAGATCCGTTCAGCCACCTCGGGCGGCGCCGCGGTGCTGAAACCGGGCCGGTTGCCCGAGCCGGTGTCGGCCGCCAGCGTGAATTGACTGACCAGCAGCAGGCCGCCGCCGGTCTGTGCCAACGATCGGTTCATGCGACCGGCATCGTCGGAGAACACCCGGTACGCGAACAGACGCTCGGCCATGCGCGCGACCTGGGCCTCGCCGTCGCCAGGCTCGATGCCGACCAGGGCCAGCAGGCCGGGGCCGGTCTGGCCTACGATTTCTCCGTCGACGCGGACCTCGGCGCGGCTTACGCGCTGGATCAGAGCGAGCATCGATCGACCTCCCTGCAGTGCGCAGCACGCGCCTTGCCCCTCCCCCTCCGGGAGAGGCGCTCATTACGCGAGCCCCCCAAGCGACAAGTCCGAAAAGCCGGCCTCACCCCGAATACCGGTTGCTGATCGGATACCGCCGCTCGCGCCCGAACGCGCGGCGCGAGATCTTCGGACCCGGCGCGGCCTGGTGGCGCTTCCATTCACTGATCCGCACCAGTCGCAGCACTCGGTCCACGGTCGCCGCATCGAAACCGGCGGCGACGATCTCGTCGCGCGATTCCTCCTGGTCGACGAAGCGGCGCAGGATCGCGTCGAGCACGTCGTAGGGCGGCAGCGAATCCTGATCCAGCTGGTTGTCACGCAACTCGGCCGATGGGGGCCGCGCGATCACCGCGGGCGGAATCACCGGCGCACCGCCGACGGTATTGCGCCACTTCGACAGGCCGAAGACTTCGGTCTTGTACAGATCCTTGATCGGTGCATAGCCACCGCACATGTCGCCGTAGATCGTCGCGTAGCCGACTGCGTACTCGCTCTTGTTGCCGGTGGTCAACAGCAGCCCGCCGTGCTTGTTCGACAGTGCCATCATGATGGCGCCGCGGGTGCGCGACTGCAGGTTCTCCTCGGCGATGTCGACATCCTTGCCTTCGAACGCATCGGACAGCGTGTCGAGAAAGCCCTGGAACGGCGGCTCGATCGGAATCGTCAACATGCGTACGCCGAGCGCTTCGCACTGCTCGGCGGCGAGGTCGTTGCTCAGGCCCGCGGTAAAACGCGAGGGCATGCGCACCGCGGTGACGTTCTCCGCGCCCAACGCATCGACCGCCATCGCCAGCACCACCGACGAATCGATACCACCGGACAATCCGACCCAGGCCTTCGAGAATCCGTTCTTGCCGCAGTAATCGCGAGTGCCGCGGACCACCGCGCGCCACGCCAGCGCGTCGATGCTTTCGTCGCCATCGTCGACCCAGACCACCGGCGAGAACGCACGCTTCTCCGGGTCGAAATCCACCACCAGCCACTGGTCGTCGAACGCGATCGCCGCCGGGTGCACGGTGCCGTCAGCATCGGCCACGACCGAGGCGCCATCGAACACCAGCGCGTCCTGCCCGCCGACGACGTTGACGTAGGCCAGCGCCACGCCGCTCTCGCGGGTGCGCTCGGCCAACAGCGCGTCGCGCTGGCGATGCTTGCCACGCTCGTAGGGCGATGCGTTCGGCACCACCACGACGGCCGCGCCGGCGGCCGCGGTGTCAGCCAGCGGCTCGGGAAACCAGAGGTCCTCGCAGACCAGCACGCCGACCGGCACGCCGCCGACATCGACCACACAGGGTTCGCCATCCGGGTCGACATGGAAATAGCGGCGCTCGTCGAACACGTTGTAGTTCGGCAGCTCGCGTTTGCGGTAGGTGCGCTCGAGCTTGCCGTCGCGCAACACGCTGGCCGAGTTGTAGAGCACGCTGCCCGCCGACTCCGGCCAGCCGACGACGGCGACGATCCCGCGCACGTCCTTGGCGATCTGCATCAGCGCGGCCTCGCAGTCGATCAGGAACGAGGGCCGCATCAGCAGGTCTTCGGGCGGATAGCCACTGATCGCGAGCTCGGGAAATACCACCACATGCGCACCGAACTCATCGCGCGCCGTCGCGATCATCTGCGCGATGCGCTCGGCATTGCCGCCCACGTCGCCAACCGGGAAATCGAACTGGGCGAGCGCGATGCGCAGGGAGTGGGTCATGTCAGATTCCATGCGTCAGCAGGTCGATTGCGGCGAGGATCGCATGGCGTTCATGCGACAGGTCGGCAGCCCGCTTGCCCAGCATCCGCACGGGAATTCCCATGATCTGCGCGGTATCCATCACCACCCGCCGCTCTCCCACGTCCAGACACGGCATCAGCCGGCCGATCACGCCGCCGGCGCGCTCGACCGTCACCAACGGCACCACCACGCGCGAGCCAACGGTTTCGATCAGGTCGCTCTGTACGTCCAGAAGATACGGGACCACCTTTCTCGACACGGCATCCGCGTTGGCGTAAGCGACGAACTGCCTCATCCGCCCGTCCGGGACACGAACGCGCGCACGTGGTCGCTCAGCATCCCGTCCCGCTCGATGCGGCGGTTATAGGCCTCGATCGCGTCCCGATTCTCCTCGAGCCACTTCTCGCGCTTGCGCGCGCGCACTTCGACTTCCAGCGCCTTTTCGAGCGTGGCCGACAGGTTGATCTCCAGCGCTCTGGCCTCTTCGAGCAGGCCTTGATTCACACTGACGTTGGTCGCGCGCTTGCCGTAGCCGGCGTAGTCTTCGTGGATGCGCATACGCACCTCCTTTTTGATGCGCATTGATCATGCGCATCAAGCGACCACCTGTCAAATGGCGCTCGGAGCCTCGAAGGTCGCGGCGATCCCGTAGGCCATCGGCCACTGCCGGCCCCGTGCGCGTTGCCGCCGATGCAGGCTGCGCAGCGCACCCGGAATCGCTCGCCACGAAAAAGGCCGCCCGAAGGCGGCCTTGTCCGGATCACCCGTGGCGGCGTGATTACTTGACCAGCGACGCGATCGCTTCGCCCAGGTCGCCCGGCGAACGGACGGTCTTCACACCGGCCGCTTCCATCGCCTTGAACTTGCCTTCCGCCGTGCCCGAGCCGCCCGAGGCGATCGCGCCGGCGTGGCCCATGCGCTTGCCCGGAGGGGCCGACGCACCGGCGATGAAGCCGACGACCGGCTTCTTGACGTGCGCCTTGATGTACTCGGCGCCCGCTTCCTCGGCGTCGCCGCCGATTTCGCCGACCATGATGATGCCCAGCGTCTGCGGGTCTTCGTTGAACAGCTTGAGGCAGTCGACGAAGTTCAGGCCGTTGATCGGGTCGCCGCCGATACCGATGACGGTCGACTGGCCGAGGCCGGCCGCGGTGGTCTGCTTGACCGCTTCATAGGTCAGCGTGCCCGAGCGCGACACGATGCCGATCTTGCCCGGCATGTGGATGTGGCCCGGCATGATGCCGATCTTGCACTCGCCCGGCGTGATTACGCCCGGGCAGTTCGGACCGACCAGGGTCACGTCCGGATGCGACTTGAGCACGTTCTTGACGCGCAGCATGTCGAGCACCGGAATGCCCTCGGTGATGCAGACGATGACCTTGATGCCAGCCGCAGCCGCTTCGAGGATCGCGTCGGCCGCGAACGGCGGCGGCACGTAGATCACCGACGCATCGGCGCCGGTGGCCTCGACCGCCTCGCGCACGGTGTTGAACACCGGCAGTTCGATGTGGGTGGTGCCGCCCTTGCCGGGGGTCACGCCGCCGACGACCTGGGTGCCGTATTCCAGCATCTGGGTCGCGTGGAAGGTGCCCTGCTGGCCGGTGAAGCCCTGCACGATCACCTTGGTGTTCTTGTTGATCAAAACGCTCATGGAATTGTCCTGTTGAGCCCCTCTCCCCTTGGGAGAGGGGTTGGGGTGAGGGCTGCATGGATGCAAGCGCCCTCATCCGCCCTTCGGGCACCCCCTCCCAGAGGGAGAAGGGAAGGAAATGAAATCAGGCTGCGGCGGCGACGGCCTTCTTGGCACCGTCGTTGATGTCGTCGGCTGCGGTGATGGCCAGGCCCGAGTCGGCCAGCAGCTTCTTGCCCGCTTCGACGTTCGTGCCTTCCAGGCGCACGATCACCGGCACCTTGACGTCCACTTCCTTGACCGCGGCGATGATGCCTTCGGCAATCATGTCGCAGCGGACGATGCCGCCGAAGATATTGACGAAGATCGCCTTCACCTTGTCGCTCGACAGGATCAGCTTGAACGCTTCGGTCACGCGCTCCTTGGTCGCGCCGCCGCCCACGTCGAGGAAGTTCGCCGGCGAACCGCCGTTGAGTGCGATCACGTCCATCGTCGCCATGGCCAGGCCCGCGCCGTTGACCATGCAGCCGATGTTGCCGTCCATGGTCACGTAGTTCAGGTCGTACTGGCTGGCACGCGCTTCGGCCTCGTCTTCCTGCGTGGCGTCACGCATCGCCGCCAGATCCTTGTGACGGAACGCGGCGTTGTCGTCGGAGTCGACCTTGCCGTCGAGGGCGTACAGGTCGCCGTTGTCGAGGATGGCCAGCGGGTTGAGTTCGACCAGCGCCAGGTCCTTCTCGTTGAACAGGGTGTACAGGCCGCCCATGATCTTGGCGAGCTGGTTGGCCTGCTTGGCGGTCAGGCCGATCTTGAAGCCGATCTCGCGGCCCTGGTAGGCCTGGAAGCCTTCCACGAAGTTGACGTTGAGGCTCTCGATCTTCTCCGGCGTCTCGGCAGCGACCTGCTCGATATCCACGCCACCCTCGCTCGAGACGATATAGGTGATGGACTGCGTGCCGCGATCGACCAGCACCGACAGATACAGTTCCTTGGCGATCTCGCCGGCTTCGGTGACCAGCACCAGATTGACCGGCAGTTCAACGCCAGCGGTCTGATAGGTGGCCATCCTGGTGCCGAGCATCTTGGCAGCCGCGGCCTGCACGTCGTCGGTGGTCTTGCAGAACTTCACGCCGCCGGCCTTGCCGCGACCGCCCGCATGGATCTGGGCCTTGACCATCCAGGGGCCATTGCCCAGGGAATTCGCTGCTTCGACTGCTTCGTCGGCGGTGGACGCGACGCGTCCTGCCGGCACGGGGATGCCGTAATCGGCAAACAACTGCTTCGCCTGGTATTCGTGGAAGTTCATGTGGGGTCCGTACGGAAAGGAAAGTCGCCGGCCGGCGGGCGGCGCATGACGCGCGGCGGGCCAGCGGGGTCCGCTATTCTCGCCCATGCGGCGGCGGCGGGCAAAACCACCCCACCCGAGGGCCGGGAACCCACGCCTATACTCGGCCGTCCGGCCCCGACGGAACCCGCCCGTGCCCCTGCTTGCAGCCTCCACGCTGTCCCCGTCGCTGTTGCAGCGCGAACTCTCGCTGTTCGCGTTGTACCGGGTACTGGAAGCCGCTCTGCTGGCGCTGCTGGTCTTCAGCCCCTGGGGGGCGATGCTGGGCGAGGTGACCGACTGGCCGATCGCCATCTCGGTCGGTATCGGCTATCTGCTGGCCTCGGCCGGCCTGCTGCTGCACGCGCGTCGCGCCGGCGCCGACCTCCCCAGCCACGCGGTCGTGGGCGTGGTCGTCGACATCATGGTCGCAACGCTGACCATCCACGTCGTCCCCGAAATCGCGCCCGGCATCGCGATGCTGCTGCTGTTCAACATCGGCGCCGCCTCGCTGTTCGTCACCCTGCGGACCAGCCTGCTGATCGCCGCGGGCGCCTCGCTGGCGCTGCTGGTCGAACGCATGCTCGGCCTGGTCGGCGCGGGCACGTTCGACCGGCCCTTCGCCGAAATGCTGATGTTCGCGCTGGGCTTCTTCGCCGCAGCGTCATTGACCCGCCAGCTGGGCACGCAGGTGCGCGAAACCCAGGCACTGGCCGATCGGCGTGGCGCCGAGGCCGCGAACCTGGCCGAGATCAACGAACTGATCATCCGCCGCATGCAGACCGGCGTGCTGCTGGTCGACGGCACCGGCCACATCCGCCTGACCAACGAGGCGGCGATGTTGCTGATCGGCGACAGCGAAACGCCCGGCGAAGACGGATCGCACGGCCGCACACTCTCCCAGCTTGCCCCCCCGCTGGCGATGCGCCTGGCCGAATGGCTGCGCAGCGGCAACGTCGACAGCGCCCCCCTCACCCTGCGCGAACACACCGACGTCATGCCGCGATTCGTGCGCCTGCTGGCCGAGAGCGACAACACGCTCGTCTTCCTCGACGACACCTCCCTGGTCTCGCGCCGCGCCGAATCGCTGACCCTGGCCACGATGGGCCGCTTCTCCGCCAGCCTCGCCCACGAGATCCGCAATCCGCTCGCCGCGATCAGCTATGCCACCCAGCTGATGGAAGAATCGAACCAGATCGGCGAGTCCGACCGCCGCCTGCTGCAGATCATCCACCAGCAGTGCGTGCGCACGAACGGCATCGTCGAAAGCGTGCTCGGCCTGGCCCGCCGCGAACGCGCCCGGCCCGAACACGTCGATCTGGTCGTCGCCGCCCATGCGTTCGTGCAGGACTACCGCATGATCGTCAGCGAGGAGAACGCCGAACTGAAAGTCAGCTGCGACCAGCCCACGCTGCGCGCCATCTTCGACCCGCGCCATCTCCAGCAGGTGCTGACCGCACTGGTCAACAACGCCGTACGTTATGGCCGCATGCCCGGCGAACCGGCGCGCATCACCCTGCGCATCGAGCAGGCCGGCGAGTGCCCCACCCTGAGCATCCTCGACCGCGGCCCCGGCATCCCCGACGCCGTCTCCGCGCAACTGTTCCGCCCGTTCTTCACCACCTCCGAGAGCGGCACCGGTCTCGGCCTCTACATCGGCCACGAGCTGTGCCGGGCGAACGAAGCGCATCTGGAATACATCGCCGTCCCCGGCGGCGGCGCCTGCTTCCGGGTCACACTGGCGGCGCGGCAGACGCTGTTGCGGAGCTGAGGTTCCCCGCTCGACCGCCTCTTCGCCCGTCATCCCGGCGCACGCTGGGATCCATTCAGTTCCGCCCGTCATCCCAGCGAACGCAGGGATCCATTTTCGGGGCGAGGATGAAGAAGATGAAAATGCAATCCGGCTTTCGCGCAGCCCCGCAAACCCCGCCTCAGGCCAAACCCAGCGATTGCCAGAATCCGCCGATCGCCGCGATACCCGGCACCGCATCGCCGAATCGCCGTGACGCCCGTCACCGCCGTGACACTCGTCACTTTTGACCAACTCTGTCACTATGCGTCACACCATATTTCCGTTTGTGTGGCGAATCGATGAGCGAAACCCGCAGCGTCCTGATCGTCGATGACGAGCACGATATCCGCGAACTGCTGGTCCTCACGCTCAGCCGGATGGGACTGCGCACCGAGACCGCACCGACCCTCGCCGCCGCACGCGAACTGCTGGCCACCGCGACCTTCGACCTCTGCCTGACCGACATGCGCCTGCCGGACGGTTCCGGCCTGGATCTCGTCGGCGACATCAGCACCCGCTACCCCGGCATGCCGGTCGCCATGATCACCGCCTACGGCAACGTCGAGGCCGCGGTCGAGGCCCTGAAAATGGGCGCGTTCGATTTCGTCAGCAAGCCGGTCGACATCCACGTGCTGCGCGGCCTGGTGCGCCAGGCGCTGGAACTGGGCGAGCGCGCCAAGCGCGACACCGAAGAACAGAGCAGCCGCCTGCTCGGCACCTCCGACGTGATGGTCACGCTGCGCAACACCATCGCCAAGGTCGCCCGCAGCCAGGCGCCGGTGTTCATCCACGGCGAATCGGGTACCGGCAAAGAGCTCGTCGCCCGCACCATCCACGCCCAGGGCGCGCGTGCCGGCGGACCGTTCGTGCCGGTCAACTGCGGCGCCATCCCGACCGAGCTGATGGAGAGCGAATTCTTCGGCCACAAGAAGGGCAGCTTCACCGGCGCGCACACCGACAAGCCCGGCCTGTTCCAGGCTGCCGATGGCGGCACCCTGTTTCTCGACGAAGTGGCCGAGCTGCCACTGTCGATGCAGGTCAAGCTGCTGCGCGCGATCCAGGAAAAATCGATCCGCCCGGTCGGCGCCTCGGCCGAGCTCCAGGTCGACGTGCGCATTCTTTCGGCCACACACAAGGACCTGTCGCAGCTGGTCAACGACGGCCGCTTCCGGCACGACCTCTACTACCGCATCAACGTGATCGGCCTGAGCGTGCCCGCGCTCCGCGAGCGCGCCGGCGACCTGCCGCTGCTGTCGGGCGCCATCCTGCGCCGGCTCGCCCAGGCCATGCACCGCGACACGCCCGTCCTGGCCGAGGATGCCGTCGCCGCGCTCGAGGCCTATGGCTTTCCCGGCAACGTGCGCGAACTCGAGAACATCCTGGAGCGCGCCCTGGCGATGGCCGACAACGACCGGATCACCGCCGCCGACCTGCACCTGCCGATCCCCAGAGGCGCCGCCCAGTCCAGCGCGACGCCGGCCTCGCCCTATGTCACCGGCACCCATCAGGCCCTGCCGCCCGGCGCAATGCCGCCGCGCGACCCGCGCACCATCAGCCCCTACGAGACCGCCGGCACCGCCCTGCCTTCCTTCATCGAAGACATCGAGCGCGCCGCGATCCAGCAATCGCTGCAGGAACACCGCTACAACAAGACCAAGACCGCAGCGGCGCTGGGCATCACCTTTCGGGCGTTGCGGTACAAGTTGAAGAAACTCGGGATCGACTGAGCGCACCTGGCGCCCCACTCACGCGCTATCGCAGACACGGCGCAACACCCGACGGGCGACGCTGGATCGACGCGATGCGTCAATAATTGACCCACCGGGTCATCCCGCACCACACAGGCCACGACACGGTGCACAAACACCGCCTGCGCGGCCGATATGGAAGTTGGCACGGCTTGTGCATCTGTCCCCGTGCACGTGCAACGTCTGCACGGCTGCCCACGGATCGGCGCCCGCCGGCCACGCGGCACGTGACTCATCCACTCCTAGGGGAAACACCATGAAGAACCAGAAGGGCTTCACGCTGATCGAACTGATGATCGTCGTTGCGATCATCGCCATCCTGGCTGCGATTGCGCTGCCGGCTTATAACCAGTACCGCGTGCGCGCTGCTGAGAATGCATGCCTCGGCGAAGCGAAGGCATTCACGAGCTCTTTTGTTTCGGCCGTCCATGGCGGATTTGAAGACGACGACCTCCCGGAATACACCCCGTCGGCGTGCGCAGCCGGCAGCGGCGACGGTCTCGATGCAGCCGCAGTTGCGGCCGGCGGCGACATCGACTTCACTCCGAATGATCCGGGCGACCGTGGCGTGACCTGCCAGGCTGACAGCGCAAGCTGCGCACTTGACGCCCCCTAACGGATGAACGGACGCCGTAAATCCCGGCGTACAAAGGTGTCAGGTTAGTCTTGATGCCGATTGAACGCCCCGCTTCGGCGGGGCGTTTTCTTTGGGCGCTTGCATCACCCAAACGGCCATTGGACTGATACCGCCCGACCCTTTGCCATACCGGAAAGCCTCCGCATCTGCCTGTGCGTTCAAGAACCACGTCGCTTGAGGCGCATTCCATCTCGCGGACATCCGCCCGATGAGGCGAGAAAGGTGCACACACATTGGCCCGTTTGTTGCATCCGCATTGCACCAAACCGAATGGATGCGACGCCATGCCCCGCCCCGACCGCGGCTTCACCCTGATCGAACTGATGATCGTCGTCGCCATCATCGCGCTGCTGGCGGCCATCGCGCTGCCGGCCTACAACCAGTACCGCGTGCGCGCAGCTGAAAGCGCCTGCCAGGCGGAGATGAAGCAGTACGCGAGTTTCTCGCTGGTGCTGCTGCAGGATGCAAGCGGGTCAACGCCCGATCCGGCACCACGCAGTGCCTGCACCCTGGCCGACAACGCCACCGCGCTGGGCATCGACATCACCGGCACGCCTCGCCTGCCCGGTACCCGCCAGACTAGCTGCGACATGCGCACGGGCACCTGCACCTTGAACTGAGGCAGCGGCCCCAGGCCACGATGGCTATTGCGCGCGGCGATCGCGGCACCCGCCAAGGGACCATCCGCGCCGGATCGATCACGACGCCCGCCCAGGCGCCCGTTCTCCGCACAGCGCAGCCGCAGACTGTCAGCCAGGCACTCTTCGTGCGCTAAAGTGCCCGCGTCCGTCCCTGGGGAATGCCCGCCGCATGAACGCCATCACCACCGCCAACCTGGTCGGCATCACCGGCATCGCCCGTCGCCTGGTGCTCGATGGCGCGCTCGACGAGGCAGCGGCGCGCGAGGCGCTGGACAAGGCGACGGCCACGCGCAAACAGATGGCGGTCTACCTGCGCGAGCACAAGCTGGTGACGGCGGCGCAGATGGCGGCTGCCAACGCGGTGGAATTCGGCATGCCGCTGTTCGACCCGACGATGATGGACCCGCAGGCGCACGCATTGAAGCTGGTCAGCGAGGAACTGCTGGCCAAGCACGCGGTACTGCCGCTGTTCAAGCGCGGCGGGCGGCTGTTCGTGGGCACGTCTGACCCCACCAACACCCAGGCGCTGGACGAGGTCAAGTTCCACACCAACCTCGCGGTGGAACCCATCCTGGTGGACGAGGACAGCATCCGCCGCACGCTGGAAATCTGGCAGCAGGCCAGCGACAGCTTCGGCGACACGCTGGACGATTCCGACGGGCTGGAAACGCTGGATGTCGGCACCGACGACGACGGCGGCAAGCTGGAGAACACCGTCGACGGCAAGGACGACACGCCGATCGTCAAGTTCGTCAACAAGGTGCTGGTGGATGCGATCAAGCGTGGCGCGTCGGACATCCATTTCGAGCCTTACGAGACTGACTACCGCGTGCGCCTGCGCGTGGACGGCATTCTCAAGCAGGTGGCCAAGACGCCGGTCAAGCTCAACCAGCGCATCACCGCGCGCCTGAAGGTGATGGCGCAGCTGGACATTGCCGAGAAGCGCATCCCGCAGGACGGACGCATCAAGCTCAACCTGTCGAAGACCAGGCAGATCGATTTCCGCGTGAGCACCCTGCCCACGCTGTTCGGCGAAAAGGTGGTGCTGCGTATCCTCGATGCCAGCGCGGCGAAGCTGGGCATCGACAAGCTTGGCTACGAGCCCGAACAACAGACGCTGTTCCTGGATGCCATCCACAAGCCCTACGGGATGGTGCTGGTGACCGGCCCCACCGGCTCGGGCAAGACGGTGTCGCTGTACACGGCGCTGGGCATTCTCAACGATGAAACCCGCAACATCTCGACCGCCGAGGACCCGGTGGAAATCCGCCTGCCCGGCGTGAACCAGGTGCAGCAGAACAACAAGCGCGGCATGACCTTCGCCGCGGCGCTGCGCTCGTTCCTGCGCCAGGACCCGGACATCATCATGGTGGGCGAGATCCGCGACATCGAGACCGCGGAAATCGCCATCAAGGCCGCGCAGACCGGCCACATGGTGCTCAGCACCCTGCACACCAACGACGCGCCGCAGACCATCGCGCGCCTGATGAACATGGGGATCGCGCCGTACAACATCACAAGCTCGGTAACGCTGGTGATCGCGCAGCGCCTGGCCCGCCGCCTGTGCCCCAAGTGCAAGAAGAAGGTGGACCTGCCCGACCATGCCCTGCTGGCCGAAGGCTTCACCGAGGACCAGGTGCGCGCCGGCATCGAGATCTTCGAGGCCGTGGGCTGCGACGACTGCACCAACGGCTACAAGGGCCGCGTGGGCGTGTACCAGGTGATGCCGATGAGCGAGCAGATCCAGGAGATCATCCTGCAGGGCGGCAACGCGATCCAGATCGCCGAGGTGGCGGAGCGCGCGGGCGTGAGCGACCTGCGCCAGTCCGCGCTGCGCAAGGCGCAGCAGGGCCTCACCAGCCTGGCCGAAATCAACCGCGTCACCACCGACTGAGGCCAAGCGGTACTGCGAACCCGGCGCGCCGTCACGGCCCGGGACGCGTGTCCTGACACTTTACCTGCCGACCGGCTACCATGCGGCTGACCATTCCGGCTGGGGAGCCGGCACCCGGGGAGCCCATGATGTCCACCACACGCACCGCAGTCCGCAAGACCGCTGCCCGCCCCGTCCGCGAGACGCGGGCCCTGGAGACCTTCGTCTGGGAAGGCATCGACAAGCGCGGCACCGTGATGAAGGGCGAACAAGAGGCCCGCAACGCCAACCTGCTGCGCGCGGAGCTGCGTCGCCAGGGCATCCAGCCCAAGACGATCAAGCCCAAGTCCAAGCCGCTGTTCGGCGCTGCCGGCAAAACCATCAGCCCGAAGGACATTGCGGTCTTCAGCCGCCAGATCGCCACGATGATGAAATCGGGCGTGCCGGTGGTGCAGTCGCTGGAGATCATCGGCAACGGCCAGCGCAACCCGCGCATGGGCAAGATGATCGGTGAGATCCGCGGCGACATCGAGGGCGGCTCCTCGATCTACGAGGCGCTGAGCAAGCACCCGGTGCAGTTCGACGAGCTGTACCGCAATCTGGTGCGTGCCGGTGAATCGGCCGGTGCGCTGGAAACCGTGCTCGAGACGATCGCCAACTACAAGGAAAGCATCGAATCGATCAAGGGCAAGATCAAGAAGGCGCTGTTCTATCCGGCCGCGGTTATCGCGGTGGCCATCCTGGTCTGCGCGGCGCTGATGATCTTCGTGGTCCCCACCTTCCGCGAGACCTTCCAGAGCTTCGGCACCGACCTGCCGGCGTTCACCGAACTGATGTTCGCGATCTCCGATGTGGTGGTGGGCTGGTGGTGGCTGATGCTGCTGGTCGCCGTGGCAGCCGTGACCGCCTTCATTTCCGTCTACAAGCGCTCGCAGAAACTGCAGCACGGCGTGGACCGGCTGATGCTGCGCATTCCGATCATCGGCAAGGTGCTGCACAACTCGGCAATCGCCCGGTTCGCGCGCACGCTGGCGGTGACCTTCAAGGCCGGCGTGCCACTGGTCGAGGCGCTGGATTCCGTGGCCGGCGCCACCGGCAGCACGGTCTACGAACACGCGGTACTGCGCATGCGCGACGACGTGTCCGTGGGTTACCAGTTGAACCTGGCAATGAAACAGACCGCGCTGTTCCCGCATATGGTGGTGCAGATGACCGCGATCGGCGAAGAGGCCGGTGCGCTGGATACCATGCTGTTCAAGGTGGCCGAGTTCTACGAGGAAGAGGTCAACAACGCGGTCGACACGATCTCCAGCCTGATCGAACCCTTCGTGATGGTGATCATCGGCACGCTGGTGGGCTCGATCGTCATCGCCATGTACCTGCCGATCTTCAAGATCGCCATGGCGGCCATGGGCTGATCGATGGCGTTTCTGGACCAGAACCCCGCACTCGGTTATCCGCTCGCCGCCGGCCTCGGCCTGCTGGTGGGCAGCTTCCTCAACGTGGTGATCCTGCGCCTGCCGCGGCGCATGGAGTGGCAGTGGAAGCGCGATTCTCGCGAAATCCTGGGCGAGCCGGAGCTCTACGATCCGCCGCCACCGGGCATCGTGGTCGAGCGTTCGCATTGCCCGCACTGCGGGCACCAGTTGTCGTGGTACGAGAACATCCCGGTGCTGAGCTGGCTGGCGCTGCGTGGCAAGTGCCGCAGCTGCAAGGCGCCGATTTCGGTGCAGTATCCGGCAGTCGAATTGCTGACCATGCTGCTGTTCGTGGCCTGCGTGTGGCGCTTCGGCTTCGGCTGGCAGGGCTTCGGCGCGCTGGTGCTGACCGGGTTTCTGGTGGCGGCGTCGGGCATCGATGTACGCACCCAACTGCTGCCTGATTCGCTGACCCTGCCACTGATGTGGCTGGGGCTGATCGCGAGCCTCGACAATCTCTACATGCCCGCCAAACCCGCACTGCTGGGCGCGGTGGTGGGCTATGCAAGTCTGTGGACGGTGTGGTGGCTGTTCAAGCAGGCCACCGGCAAGGAAGGCATGGGCCACGGCGACTTCAAACTGCTGGCCGCGCTGGGTGCATGGTGCGGGCTGAGCGGTTTGTTGCCGATCATCCTGTTGTCGGCGGTGGCCGGCGCGATCATCGGGTCGATCATGCTCGCCGTGCAGGGCCGCGACCGCTCGACGCCGATTCCGTTCGGGCCGTATCTGGCCATCGCCGGCTGGGTGACCTTCATGTGGGGTCACGACCTGGTCGACCGCTACAAACAGCTCGCCGGCCTCGGCTGACCCCCCGCTTCGCGATGAGCGCGCTGATCATCGGCCTGACCGGCGGCATCGCCTCGGGCAAGACCGCAGCCACGCAGGCGTTCGAGCGACGCGGCATCGTGGTCGCCGATGCCGATCTCGCCGCGCGCGAGGCAGTGGCACCGGGGAGCGCCGGCCTGGACGAGGTGGTCCGGACATTCGGCGCGGATGCGCTGGACACGGACGGACACCTGGACCGCGCCGCGATGCGGCGCCGGATCTTCGCCGATCCGCAGGCGCGCGTGCAGTTGGAAGCCATCATCCATCCGCGCGTGCGCACGCTGCTGCAGGCCGAGTGCGCTCACGCGGCGGGGCCGTACGCGATCGCGGCGATTCCGTTGCTGGCCGAGGGCGGGCGCGCGGCATATCCGTGGCTGCACCGGGTCCTGGTGATCGACGTGCCGCGCGAACTGCAGCTGGCGCGCCTGCTGGCCCGCGACGGGATCGATGCGACGCTGGCCGAACGGATGCTGGCCGCGCAGGCGTCTCGCGACGCGCGGCTGGCGATTGCGGATGACGTGATCGCCAACGACGGGACGCTCGATGCGCTGGATGCGGCGGTCGGGGTACTGGATGGGCGATACCGGGAGATCGCCGAAGGTCTGTAGCGGGGGAACCCGGGCTCAGTCGGGCCACAGGCTCCGGATCGCGGCGATGCCCTGGGCGCCGTGGCGTCGGGCCTCGGGGATGTCGTCAGGGGTCATGCCGCCGATTGCGTAGATCGGCAGCGCCGTGGTCTCACGCAGATGCGCGAAGGCGGTCCAGCCGATGCCAGGCGCGCCGGGATGGCTCGCGGTTGCGGCGACGGGGCCGAGCACGACGAAGTCGCAACCGATACGCGCTGCATGCGCGATATCGTCCGCGGTGTGGCAGGAGGCGGCCAGCAGCGTGCCTTCGGGAACAGGACGCGCCGCGAGCGCCCGCAGCGCCGCCGACTTCAGATGCACACCGACACCTGCCGCCAGCGCGGCGTCGACGGGGCCGTTGAACAGCAACTGCGCGTCGCGCCTGCGGCAGCGGGTGACGGCCTGTTGCAGCAGGGCCATCTGGCGCTCGGCAGGAATGCCCGGCAACCGCAGCTGGATACGCCGGATGCCGCGCCGCAGCGCCTCGTCGAGCGCCTGCAGCCAGGGCGCGTCGTCATCGCCGGAGGGCGGTGTCACGAGATAGCGATCGGGGGCCTGCAATGCGGCAACGACGGGCAGGTCGGCGGGCGGCATCGAATAGCGGCCCAGCTTGTCGGTCGCCACCCAGGCCAGCGCCTGCCCTTCCCGCCCTTTGGGCACGCCGTCCCAATGGGTGATGTGGCGGACGTCGAGCCGCAGACGCTTGGTCGGGTATTGCTGGGGCACGGCCATCAGCGGCGGACCGACGGTGACCCGGATGCCGAGCTCCTCATCGAGTTCGCGGATCAGGGCCGCATCCGGCGTTTCGCCGGCTTCGCGCTTGCCACCGGGAAACTCCCAGAGGCCCGGCATGTCCCGGTTGGGCGTGCGCCGCGACAGCAGGATCCGCCCCCGCTTGTCGGTGATGACGCCGGCGACGACCTCGATGACGCGTTCGCTCATGCCGTTGGGGACTTCGGAGAGGGCGGTCAGGTTAGGCGGGGTGCCATGGATTTGCCAGTCGCTGGGGAAGACACGCGTGGCCTGTATCGCTCGCGCAGAGCGGGCATTGCGGATCCTTGCTTTCTTCTCCGGGGTGGATCGCCTTGGACGGCCGGTGCGCGAGGGGTTGCCCTCACCCCAACCCCCGCTCCGCGCCCCCGCCCTCGCGCTGACGCGAGGGCGTTCGTCGACACGCGAGCCAATGGCTCGCAGACGTGCCGCCTCACCCCAGAGGGAGAGGGGCTTGGTGCCGCGCGAGCCTGGAGAGAGAGAGAGAGGCTTGGTGCCGCGTGAGCGCGGAGGCATTGCCGGACTGCTCAGCGCAGCTTGAGGGCTGACTTGAGCCCCCCTCCTTCGGGAGAGGGGTTGGGGCGAGGGGCGACGCTCGCGAGAATCACGTCGAGCACGGACTCCGTGCGCACCAGCGCATCATGGTTCCAGAAACGCAGCACGCGGAAGCCGCGACGTTCGAGGAAACGCGTTCGATCAGCATCCACGGCTTGCTGATGCTGCGAGCCATCGAGTTCGACGATCAGCCTGGCTTCGACGCTGAGGAAATCGACGATATAGGGCCCGAGCGGTTGCTGGCGACGGAACTTCACCCCAAGGCGCCGGTCGCGCAGGTGGAACCACAACAGACGCTCGGCGTCGGTGGATTCGCGGCGCAGGTGGCGGGCGAACTGAAGCTTGGCGGGGGTGGATTGCATGCGCCGGACTCCGGGGGACCAGGCGCAGTGTGTTTGGCGCGATGCGGGTGTGTCGTTCGGTCGGATGGTGATGTGATTGTCAGGGGATCGCCTGGGGTGGCATGTGTGCGAAGAGCCCCCTCACCCCAACCCCTCTCCCAAAGGGAGAGGGGCTTGAAAGCCGGATCTCGCGATACTTGAGCCCCTCTCCCTTTGGGAGAGGGGTTGGGGTGAGGGCGCTTTTCGCGACGCGGACCATACCCGCGAAAGCCCCACCCTCACCCGCCGCGCTTCGCGCGTCGACCTCTCCCGGAGGGAGAGGTGCCAATCAAGCGCGTCTACCAGGAAGTCAGCTCAACTGCCCGTGGCAGTGCTTGAACTTCTTGCCGCTGCCGCACGGGCACGGATCATTGCGGCCGACCTTGTCGCCTTCGCGGACGATCGGCGCCTGCGGACCCTGCGCTGAAGCACGCACGTCCTCGGCTTCCTCGTCGGCACCGTAGCCACCGGCGTCGGCGTGCTGGAACTGCGCCTGGTTGAGCTTGGCTTCCACCTGGCGGCGCTCCTCGGCCTCCAGCGCGGCGATCTCGTCCTCGCTGCGCACGCGCACGCGCGCCAGCATCGTCACGACGTCGTGCTTGACCTTGTCCAGCATCTCCGAGAACAGTTCGAACGCTTCGCGCTTGTACTCCTGCTTCGGCTGCTTCTGCGCGTAACCGCGCAGGTGGATGCCCTGGCGCAGGTAGTCCATCCGGCCCAGATGCTCCTTCCAGCCCTGGTCGAGCACGTTGAGCATGATGTGCTTCTCGAGCATGCGCATCGTCTCGTCGCCGAGCGCCGCTTCCTTCTCGGCGAACAGGCGATCGACTTCCTTCTGCACGTGCTCGGCGATCTGCTCGGAATCGAGTTCATCGCTCGTCTTCGCCATGTCGGCCAGCGGCAGGCGCAGGCCGAACTCGCGGTCGACTTCGGACTCCAGGCCCGGCAGGTCCCATTGTTCGTCGATCGACTGCGGCGGCACATAGCGGCCGACGATGCCGCCGATCACGTCGGCGCGGATGCCGTCGACGTTCTCCTGGATGCTCTCGGCATCCAGCAGTTCGTCGCGCTGTCCGTAGATGACCTTGCGCTGGTCATTGTTGACGTCGTCGAAGTCGAGCAGGTTCTTGCGGATGTCGAAGTTGTGCGCTTCCACCTTGCGCTGCGCGTTGGCGATCTGCTTGGTGACCAGCGGTGACTCGATGATGTCGTCTTCCTGCAGGCCCATGCGCGCCATGACCTTCTGCACCCAGTCGGCAGCGAAGATGCGCATCAGGTTGTCTTCGAGCGACAGGTAGAAGCGGCTCGAGCCCGGGTCACCCTGACGGCCCGAGCGACCGCGCAGCTGGTTGTCGATGCGGCGCGATTCGTGGCGTTCGGTACCGATGATGTGCAGGCCGCCGGCGGCCTTGACCGCATCGTGGCGCACCTGCCATTCGTCGCGCAGCTTCGCCTTCGTCGCGTCGTCCACCGGCACGCCGGTCTCGGCTTCCAGCGTCGCCAGCTCGGTCTCCAGCGAACCGCCCAGCACGATATCGGTACCGCGGCCGGCCATGTTGGTCGCGATGGTCACCGCGCCCGGACGACCGGCCTGCGCGATGATCGTCGCCTCGCGCTCGTGCTGCTTGGCGTTGAGCACTTCGTGGTGGATGCCTTCCTTGCGCAGATGCTCGGACAGCAGCTCCGACACTTCGATCGAGGTCGTGCCGACCAGCACCGGCTGGCCGCGCTCGTTGGCAGCCTGGATCTCGCGTGCGACCGCGCGGTACTTGCCCGGACGGTTGAGGAACACCGCATCGGGCGCGTCCTTGCGGATCATCGGGCGGTGGGTCGGGATCACGACCACTTCGAGCGAATAGATGCTCTCGAACTCGAATGCCTCGGTATCCGCGGTACCGGTCATGCCCGAGAGCTTGCCGTACATGCGGAACAGGTTCTGGAACGTGATGCTGGCGAGCGTCTGGTTCTCGCGCTGCACCGGCACGCCTTCCTTCGCCTCGACCGCCTGATGCAGGCCATCGGACCAGCGACGGCCCGGCAGCGTACGGCCGGTGAACTCATCGACGATGATGACCTCGCCGTCGCGGATGATGTAGTGGTCGTCGCGCTGGTAGATCGCGTGTGCACGCAGGCCGGCATTGAGGTGATGCACGACATGGATGTTCTGCGGCGCGTAGAGGCTGTCGTCCTCGCCGAGGATGCCGGCCTTGCGCAGCAGTTCTTCCGCGTGTTCCTGGCCGGCTTCGGACAGGTGGACCTGCTTGCCCTTCTCGTCGACCCAGAAGTCGCCGTCGCCTTCTTCCGTTTCCTGGCGGACCAGCGACGGCACGATGCGGTTGACCTTGATGTAGAGCTCCGGCGAATCGTCGGCCGGGCCGGAGATGATCAGCGGCGTGCGCGCTTCGTCGATCAGGATCGAGTCGACTTCGTCGATGATCGCGTAGTTGAGGCTGCGCTGGTAACGATCGGCCTTCGACAGCGCCATGTTGTCGCGCAGGTAATCGAAGCCGAACTCGTTGTTGGTGCCGTAGGTGATGTCGGCGCGGTAGGCATCACGCTTGGCTTCGCCGTGCGGCATGCCCGGCCAGATCACGCCGACCGACAGGCCCAGCCAGTTGTAGAGCTTGCCCATCTGCGCGGCGTCGCGGCGCGCCAGATAGTCGTTGACCGTGATGACGTGGACGCCCTTGCCTTCGAGTGCATTGAGGTAGGTCGGCAGCGTGCCGACGAGGGTCTTGCCCTCACCGGTGCGCATCTCGGCGATCTTGCCCATGTGCAGCACCATGCCGCCGATCAGCTGCACGTCGTAGGGACGCATGCCCAGCACGCGCTTGCTGGCCTCGCGGCACACCGCGAAGGCTTCGGGCAGGATCTTGTCGAGCGTTTCACCCTTGGCAACGCGGTCCTTGAACTCGGGGGTCTTGGCCTGCAGTTCGGCGTCCGACAGCGCCTCCATCTGCGGCTCGAGCGCATTGATCTTCACCACGATCTTTTCGAGCTGTTTGACGAAACGGTCGTTGCGGCTACCGAAGACACTGGTGAGCAGGCGATTGAGCATTGGAAGTCCGGGTTCTGGAGACGGAACGCGGTGCGGGGCGGTTCCCCCCGAATCCGCACACAAGAAAAAGGGCGCCTGGCGCCCCTCGATGGCAACACGCATTGTAGCTTGGGGAGCGGGGCGGCGTTTTCAAGCGGCGGTCGGCGTGGAGCGGAGGCGCGTGCCGAGGTTGTTGGCTCATGGCGATGGGATGCGTGAACGGGAAAGCCCCACCCTCACCCGACGCACTTCGCGCGTCGACCTCTCCCGGAGGGAGAGGTGCTGGATGGTTTCGCGGCGCTCTGCCGATCCTGCATAGCGGCGCTCCCAACTCCGATCGGATTTGAACTGCGGCGCCGCCTGCGCTGGGCGCGAACTGCCACACTGGAGGCTTGTCAGCCCCTCTCCCTCTGGGAGAGGGGTTGGGGTGAGGGTGCCGTTCGCGGGAAGGTCCACCCTCACCCGACGTGCTTCGCACGTCGACCTCTCCCGGAGGGAGAGGTACGAGATGGGTTTCGCCGCGCTCTACCCGTCCTACGCAGGCGCGACGCGCTTACTGCCGGCTCACGCCCATGTCGCCGAGGAACTTGCGCGGGTTCTGCACGCGGCCGTTCTCCCAGACTTCGAAATGCACGTGCGCGCCGGTCGAGCGACCAGTGGAGCCGGCCTTGGCGATCTCGTCGCCAACGCGTACCAGATCGCCCACCTTCACCACGTTGCGCGAGTTGTGTGCGTAGCGGGTGACGTAACCATTGCCGTGGTCCACTTCGACCACGTTGCCGTAGCCGCTGCGCACGCCCGAATAGCTGACCACGCCATCGGCGACGGTCATCACGCGGTCGCCGGTGCGGGCGTTGAAATCGATGCCCTTGTGGAACTGGCCACCGCGGCCGAACGGATCGGCGCGATAGCCGTAGGACGAGGTCACGAAGCTGCTCGCGACCGGCGAGCGCGACGGCAGTGCGTTCTGCTCGATGCGGCGATCGAACAACAGCGCCTCGAGCACCGAAAGCTGCTGACCGGAACTGGCGAGATCGCCATCCAGCGCGTCCATGCCGCCGAGCAGCTTGCCCGCCGGCATGTCGCGCGCCGGTTCCGCACCACCCTGGCCCACGGGGCGATCGAAATCGAATTCGCCGCCCTCCAGGCCTGCGCCGCGCGCGAGCCGGTCGCCCAGGGCATTGAGCCGGTTGGCCTGCGCCTGCAGTTCGCCCATGCGGGCGGCGAGTGCATTGATCTCGCGCTGCGCGTCGCGGCGGGTGTCTTCGATGCCGCGCTCGTTCGCCGAGACCACGCCATGCATGCGCGCGACTTCGGCGGCATTGAGCGCGGCGCCGCCGCACAGGCTGGCGATCGCGACGGCAGTGATGACGGTGAGGGGCTTGCGTACCGCGAGCGCGCGGGCCTTGGCGGCCGCCTGCGCGGCGCGACCGCGCATATCATTCAACAACGTATCCAGAGTCATGCGTGCCAATGTCTGATTTCAGGTCCAGGTCCAAGCCACCCCGCATCGGTGCATCCCGTAGCGGGATTCCGACGGCCGCACTGGATGCGGCCCTGGGTGGTGCGTCGGCCGATCCGATCCGCCGGGCCATGTGGCTCGACGCGCTGGACCGCCGCCTCGTTCCCCTGCTGCCTCCGGCGCTGGCGCCACATGCGCGGCTGGCCAATGTCGATGGCAACAGGCTGGTCTTCCTCGTCGATTCGCCCATCTGGCACGCCAGGCTGCGCCTGTCGGCCGATGTGCTGCTCGACGCCGCCCGGTCCATCGGGCTGGATGTCAGCGACATCGTGATCAGGACCTCGACCCGACCGCTCCGACCCGAGGTCGATGCAGGCCGTGCACGTCCGATACCGCCGTCCGCCGTGGCACGCAGGGCCGTGGCGGACGCATTGGCCTCGTTGCAACCGCCGGATGTCGACGACAACGGGACGCGATAAGGGCCGGGAGATCCCTTCTCCCCGGTCACCGACGTGGACGTCGAGTGAAGGGAAGCGGGCATCCTACCGGCGGCTCCACGGCAGGAAGTTAACTGAAAATTAAAGATTCAGAAATTTTAAGTTAAATTTCTGTTAGAGCCGCCGCACAGCATGAACCAGGACCGCAGCTGTCAGTGGAGTTCATGGCGGATTGCCGAAGCTGAACTCCCCGCGCTCGTTAGGCGATTGCCGGCGTTCCATAGACCAGCGGCGCCGGTGCGGTCTGGTCGAAGCTGACCTTTTCCCACGCATCGGCCTGCGCCAGCAGCGCGCGCACCAGCTTGTTGTTGAGCGCGTGCCCGGACTTGTAGCCGACGAAGCGGCCGAGGATCGGGTGGCCGGCCAGATACAGGTCGCCCACCGCGTCGAGGATCTTGTGGCGCACGAATTCGTTGGCATAGCGCAGGCCGTCGTCGTTGAGCACGCGGAACTCGTCGAGCACGATCGCGTTGTCCATCGAGCCGCCGAGGCCGAGATTGCGCTCGCGCATGTATTCCAGATCACGCATGAAGCCGAAGGTGCGCGCGCGACTGACTTCGCGGATGTAGGCCTCGGTCGAGAACTCGACCTCCGCGCGCGACTGCGCGAGCGGGATCGCCGGGTGATCGAAGGCGATGGTGAAGTCGAGGGCATAGCCGTCGTAGGGCTCGAAGCGGGCGATCTTGTCGCCTTCGCGCACTTCCACCGGCTTGAGCACGCGGATGAAACGCTTGGGCGCGTCCTGTTCGACCACGCCGGCCGACTGCAGCAGGAACACGAACGGGCCGGACGAGCCGTCCATGATCGGCACTTCCGCCGCGGACAGTTCGACATAGAGGTTGTCGACGCCCAGGCCCGCGAGCGCGGACATCAGGTGTTCGACGGTCTGCACGTTGGCCGGGCCGCAGCTCAGGCCGGTGCACAAGGTGGTTTCGGTGACGAGGTTGCCGTCGGCCGGAATCTCGACCACGGGGTCCAGGTCGATACGACGGAACACGATGCCGGTATCGGGCGCTGCCGGACGCAGGGTCAGGAACACTTTCTCGCCGCTGTGCAGGCCGACGCCTGTCGCGCGGATCACGTTCTTGATGGTGCGTTGGCGGGGCATGGAGGAGTCCGCAGGGAGGAAGGATCCGCGTGTCCGTCATCGGACTGTCATCGGAGCCGGGGGGCAGATTATCACGGCGCCGGCTGAACCTGAACGAAAGCACGGCGGTGCGTCAATGCGCTCGATGCAGGCGGAAAACCGCCCGGCAGCGCCGGAAAACGGTCCACCGGAAAATCCGGTGGACCCAAAGGCGCCGCGCGGACAACGCGACACCGGGCAAAGCCTCATGGCGGGAGGACGATCCGCCATGCAGCGGCATGCCGTCGCCGCGCACCGGTCAACGGTGCGCGCGCAAGGGACTGCCGCGATCGACGCGGATCAGTCGGCCTGGCGACGCAGGAACGCCGGAATATCCAGGTAGCTGCTGTCGCTGCCGAAGTCGGCCGCCTTGGGAGCTTCCGACGCCTCGGGGCGCGCCGGGCCACGCAGCGACGATGCCGCCGACGCGCCACTCCCGTTGCCGCGCAGCGACGCCGCGATGCTGTGACCCGGGCTGTACGGGGCGACCGCGTCGGACTCGTCTTCGATCAGCATGCCGGTCGTGCCGTCGCGGACGCCACGCTGGTTGTTGCTGATCAGCTGCACCTGCGGCTTGCCGCGGCCGGCGCTGTCGCCGTTGTAGCCGGTGGCACGCGCGGGCGCGCGGTTGAGGCCGGTGGCGACCACGGTCACGCGGACTTCGTCCTGCATGTCGGGATCGAGCACGGTGCCGATGACGATGGTCGCGTCTTCGCTGGCGAAGTTCTCCACGGTGCGGCCGACTTCGTCGAACTCGGCCATCGTGAAGTCGGCGCCGGCGGTGATGTTGACCAGGATGCCGTTGGCGCCGGCCAGGTTGACGTCGTCGAGCAGCGGGTTCTGGATCGCGGCTTCAGCGGCGGCCTGCGCGCGGTCGTCGCCACGTGCATTGCCGGTGCCCATCATCGCCAGGCCCATTTCCGACATCACGGTGCGCACGTCGGCGAAGTCGACGTTGATCAGGCCCGGACGGACGATCAGGTCGGCGATGCCCTGCACGGCGCCGAGCAGCACGTCGTTGGCGGCGCGGAAGGCCTGGATCATCGTCGCGTTGCGGCCGAGCACGGTGATCAGCTTCTCGTTCGGGATCGTGATCAGCGAATCACAATGCGCCGACATCTCTTCGATGCCCTTGAGCGCGACCTGCATGCGGCGACGGCCTTCGAACGGGAACGGCTTGGTGACCACGGCGACGGTCAGGATGCCCATCTCCTTGGCCAGCTGCGCCACGACCGGCGCTGCGCCGGTGCCGGTGCCGCCGCCCATGCCGGCGGTGATGAACACCATGTCCGCGCCCTGCAGCGCATCCATGATGATCTCGCGGTCTTCCAGTGCGGCCTGACGGCCGACTTCCGGGTTGGCGCCTGCGCCCAGACCCTTGGTGACGCTGCTGCCGAGCTGCAGCTGCAGCTTGGCGCCGCAGTTCTTGATCGCCTGCGAATCGGTGTTGGCGGTGATGAACTCCACGCCGTCGACGCTGTTGTTGACCATGTGTGCGACCGCGTTGCCGCCGCCGCCGCCGACGCCGATGACCTTGATCACCGCGTTTGGAGCCATCTTCTCGACCAGTTCGAAATGTGCCATGTCCGTCGTCCTCTGGGTTTGGGCCGGGTTCGGCGTGGTGTCCACGTCCTTCCCGGCATCTATTGGTTTATGTACTGCGTGCCGCACTTGCCTCTGTCGCCGTCGCCCCGCCCGCCGCATCCCGCACTGGCGCGAATCAGAATTCGCCGTTGAACCGCGCCCACATTTTCTTCAGCCACCCGCCGGCGCGACCGCCGGAAACCACCGGACGCCGCGGGTGTTCGATCTGGCTGCCCATCAGCAGCAGGCCCACGCCGCTGGCGTGCACCGGGTTGCCGACCACTTCGCCCAGGCCCGTGACGTGCTGCGGAATGCCCACGCGCACCGGCATCTGCAGCATTTCCTCGGCGAGTTCGACCACGCCTTCCATCTTCGAAGCACCACCGGTCAGCACCATGCCGGCGCGGACGTGCTGCTCGAAGCCCGAGCGGCGCAGTTCGGCCTGCACCATCTCGAAGATTTCCTCGTAGCGCGCCTGCACCGCCTGCGCCAGCGACTGGCGCGGCAGACGACGCGGCGGTCGATCGCCGACGCTCGGCACCTGGATCGATTCCTCGCTGGTCGCCAGCTGCGCCAGCGCGCAGGCGTAGCGGACCTTGATCTGCTCGGCTTCAGGGGTGGGCGTGCGCAACATGTGCGCGATGTCTTCGGTGACCTTGTCGCCGGCGATCGGCAGAGACGCGGTGTGGCAGATCGCGCCGCCGACGAACACCGCCAGATCGGTCGTGCCGGCGCCCATGTCGACCAGCACCACGCCGAGTTCGCGCTCATCACTGGTCAGCACCGCGGTGCTGGAGGCCAGCGACGACAGGATCAGATCGTCGATCGAGAGACCGCAGCGCTGCACGCACTTGCTGATATTGGCGGCGGCCGACTGCGCGCAGACCACGAGGTGCGCATGCACTTCGAGGCGCACGCCGGTCATGCCGACCGGATTGCGGATGCCTTCCTGCGAATCGTCGAGCACGTACTCGCGCGGAATCGCATGCAGGATCTTCTGGTCGGCCGGAATCGCGACGGCCTTGGCGGCGTCGAGCACGCGATCGAGATCGGCCCAGGTCACTTCGTTGTCGCGGATCGGCACGATGCCCGGCGAGTTGCGGCACTGCACGTGGTTGCCAGAGATCGACGCGTAGACCGAGCGGATCTCGCAGCCGGCCATCAGCTCGGCCTCCTCGACGGCGCGCTGGATCGACTGCACCGTCGACTCGATATCGACGACCACACCACGCTTGAGCCCGCGCGATTCGTGGCTGCCGATGCCGATGACTTCGATCGGATTGCCCGGCGAGTACTCGCCGACCAGCGCCACCACTTTCGAGGTGCCGATGTCGAGTCCGACGATGAGGGTCTTGTCGCCTTTGCGGTTCATGTGTGGGTGCCGGGATTCGTGATGACCGACCGTTCGGTCGTGAGAAGCCGTGATTCGTGATTCGAAACAGCAGCGCTATCGCCCGGATTCGCCCAGACGAGGGCGAAGCCGTTGGTGTAACGGAGGTCGGCGCGCGCCAGCGGCTCGGTGCGGCCGGTGGTCAGGCGCGGCAGCATCCGGGCGAAACGCGCGAGGCGCAGGCGTGCCTCCTGGCTGCCGACGATGACTTGCGTGCCGCCCGACAGCGTCAGCTGCCAGCTGCCGCGCGCATCCAGCACCACGCGCTCGACCTGCACACCGGCCGTGCCGAACAGCTCGCGCGATTCGTTGTAGAGCGCGACGATGTCGGCGATGCGGTTTTCCGGGCCGTCGAAGCGCGGCATCTGCGCCGGCGCGTCGACGCCGTCGGCGGCGAACAGGCGGCCACGGGTCGACAGCAGGCGCGCCTCACCCCAGTGGGCGAACGGCACGTGCTCGGCGATGCGCACGTCGAGCACGTCCGGCCAGCGCTTGCGCACCTCGACACCGGCGACCCATGGCACGCGCGCGATGTCGCGCTGCGCATCGCCCAGATCGACGGCGAAGAATCCGCGCTGTGCATGCGGCAGCACCGCGGCGCGCACGCGTGCGGTGTCGACCTGTTCCAGGCCGTCGTTGACGCGCAGCACGCGCAGCGGCCAGCGCTCGGCGCCGATCCAGCCGTTGACGACGGCGACCACCGGCAGGGCCACCAGCGCAATCGCCAGTGCCCAGGCCAGGACCCGCAACATCGTGCCGAACGCCTGGCTCATCGCGGCGCCACCTCCGAGGGAATGGTCGCTTCGAGCACGCGCCAGCACAGCGCCGGATAGTCGATGCCGATCTTCGCTGCGGCCTTGGGCACCAGCGAGTGGCTGGTCATGCCGGGCGCGGTATTCACTTCGAGCAGCAGCAGCGCGCCGGTGCGACGGTCGCGCATCACGTCGACCCGACCCCAGCCGCTGCAGCCCGCCGACACGAAGGCCTCGACGGCCAGCGCACCGATGCGCGCTTCGTCGTCGCCTTCGAGGCCGGGACACAGGTACTGGGTGTCGTCGGAGATGTACTTCGCTTCGTAGTCGTACCAGGCGCCCTTGGGCACGATGCGGATCGACGGCAGCGCCAGCGGGCCGCCGACGTCCTCGATCACCGCGACGGTGAGTTCGTCGCCCTCGACCATCTGCTCCATCAGCAGTTCGCCGGGATAGCGTGCGGCAAGTTCGAGGGCAGCATCGAGATCGGCGTCTTCGAACACGCGGCTGATACCGACGCTCGAGCCTTCCTTCGAGGGCTTGATGATGACCGGCAGGCCGATCTCGCGCGCGGCGGCGTGCACGTCGTCGCCCGGTTGCAGGCGGCGGTAGCGCGGCGTCGGCAGATCGAGGCTCATCCACACCTGCTTGGTGCGGATCTTGTCCATGGTCAGCGCCGAGCCCAGCACACGCGAACCGGTATAGGGAATCGCGAACGCGTCGAGCAGACCCTGCACCACGCCGTTCTCGCCATCGCCGCCGTGCAGGATATTGAACACGCGGTCGAACTCACCGGCGACGATCGCCTTGGCCAGTGCGGGCACGCCGTCGACGGCATGCGCATCGATACCGCGCGAGCGCAGCGCATCGAGCACGCCCTGCCCCGACTGCAGCGAGACTTCGCGCTCCGAACCCGGGCCGCCGAGCAGCACGGCGACGCGACCGAACACGGCCGGATCCGTGAAGCGCGGCGGCGACAGCGTCAGGCTCATCGCGCGCCCTCCGTCAGCTGGAAGCCGGACTGCGCCAGCTGCTGCACGGCCGCGCCGATGTCACCGGCGCCCATCATCAGCAGCAGATCGCCGTCCTGCAGGATGTCGGGCAGCACACCGGCCAGCTCGTCGGCGCCGTTGACGACGACGGGATCGATACGGCCACGCGCACGGATCGCACGCGCCAGCGCTTTCGCATCCGCACCGGCGATCGGTGCTTCGCCGGCCGGATAGACCTCGGTCAGCACCAGCGCGTCGACATCCGACAGCACGCCGGCGAAGTCGTCGAACAGGTCGCGCGTACGGCTGTAGCGATGCGGCTGGAACGCGACGACGAGACGACGGTCGCTCCAGCCACCGCGCGCGGCTTCGAACACCGCAGCGAGTTCCTTGGGGTGATGGCCGTAGTCGTCGACCAGCTGCACGCGTGCGCCGGTCGGGGTGACCAGTTCGCCGAGCAGATTGAAGCGACGGCCGATGCCTTCGAAGCGACCGAGCGCGGCGACGATCGCTTCCGGCGCGACGCCGAGCTGCCAGCCCACTGCAGCCGCGGCGAGCGCGTTGAGCACGTTGTGTCGGCCGGGCAGCGCGAGACGCGCGCGGACGCGGGTGTTCTCGGGCAGGCACAGCGTGAACGTCATCGCCGCGCCGTCCTGGCCGATGTCCTCGGCGCGCACGTCGGCGTCTTCGGACAGACCGTAGGTCATCACGTGGCGGGGCGTCTCGGAGGCGAGACGCGCGACTTCGGCATCGTCGATGCACAGCACCGCGAGACCGTAGAACGGCAGGCGGTGCAGGAATTCGTGGAACGCGGCCTGCACACGGGCAAAGTCGCCGCCGTAGTTTTCCAGGTGATCGGCGTCGATGTTGGTGACGATCGCGATCAGCGGATTCAGGCGCAGGAAGCTGCCGTCGCTCTCGTCGGCCTCGGCTACCAGCCAGTCGCCGCTGCCCAGCCGCGCGTTCGCGCCCGCGGCCAGCAGCTGTCCACCGACGACGAAGGTCGGATCGAGGCCGCCTTCGGCGAGCACGCTGGCGGTCAGCGAGGTCGTGGTGGTCTTGCCGTGCGTGCCGGCCACCGCGACGCTGCGGCGGAAGCGCATCAGCTCGGCGAGCATCTCGGCGCGCGGCACCACCGGAATGCGCTGCGCGCGCGCTTCCATCAGTTCGGGATTGTCGTGGCGGATCGCGCTCGACACGACCACGCAATCGGTGCCCAGCACGTTGGCCGCGGCGTGGCCGCGATGCACCGTCGCGCCGAGACGCGTGAGGCGACGCGTGGTCGCGCTGTCGGCGGTGTCGGAGCCCGACACCTTGTAACCCAGCGTGCACAGCACTTCGGCGATGCCGCTCATGCCGATGCCGCCGATGCCGACGAAATGCACGCGCGAGAACACCTTGGCGAAGTCTTCCTTCGACAGGCCGCGGGTCTGGTGGAGACGACGGATCATGCTTGACTCCTGCCGCCGAAGCTCGGCTCGACGCGCTGCTGCAGGCGGCTGGTGCCGCGCGACAGCGACGCCGACTGCACGGGCAGCGGGGGCTGGGTGGTGGGCGGCACCGGGCCGGCCGGCGCCGGCGCCGCGGTATCGCCGCGCAAGCGGGCGACCTGGCGCTGGGCGCGGTCGAGTTCGTAGGAGACGCGCAGCAGCAGGCCCATCGCGACGCAGGTCATCATCACGCTGGAACCGCCCGAAGACACCAGCGGCAGGGTCAGACCCTTGGTCGGCAACAGACCGAGATTCACGCCGATCGACACCATGCTCTGCAGACCGATCATCAGCGCCACGCCGAACGCGCAATAGCCGGCGAAGTGGCGGCGCATCTCGACGCACTTCAGGCCGACCCACAACGCACGACCGACCAGCGCGACGAACAGGCCGATCACCAGGCACACGCCGATGAAGCCGAGTTCTTCGGCCAGCACCGAGAAAATGAAGTCGGTATGCGCTTCGGGCAGATACGAGAGCTTCTGCACCGATGCGCCCAGGCCGACGCCCGCGAACTCACCGCGGCCCACCGCCATCAGCGCATTGCTGAGCTGGTAGCCGGCGCCGAGCTGGTCGGCCCACGGATCGAGGAACGAGGTCAGGCGACGCACGCGGTAGGGCTCGAGGATCGCGATGAAGGCGAAGACCGGCAGACCGATGACCACCGGCGCGGCCATGCGCGGCATGTGCACGCCGCCGAGCACCAGCATGCCCGCGGTCACCGCGAGGATCAGCGAGGCGTGGCCGAAGTCGGGTTGCAGCAGCAGCAACCCCACCAGCGCCACGGCGACACCCAGCGGCTTGAGCATCGCCGGCCAGGTCGCATTGACTTCGTCGCGGAAGCGCACCAGATAGCTCGCCAGCCACACGATGTAGATGACCTTGACCGCCTCGACCACCTGGAAGTTCGAGATGCCGAGGTTGATCCAGCGGTGTGCGCCGTTGACCGAGCGGCCGAGGCCCGGCACGAACACCAGCAGCAGCAGACCGAAGCAGCCCAGCAGCACGAAACGGTCGTACTTCTCGATCGTCTTGAGTTCGGTGCGCATCACCGCGAACGCGAGGCCGATACCCAGACCGAGGAACATCAGATGCCGGCTCAGGAAGTAGTAGCGACCGACCCGCATGTCCTCGCCGATCGCGATCGAGCTGGACGCGACCATGATCACGCCGAGCGTCGCGATCGACACGATGATGCCCAGCAGCCACGGATCGAAGCGGCCGACGATGTCGTCGATCCGCGTCGCCTGGCGGGCGGCGCTGTCGTGGGCCAGATGATCGTAGGTCCGGGCCATCAGCGCACCTTCAACGTGGCGAGGCCGACCAGCACCAGGATCACCGAGATGATCCAGAAGCGCACGATCACGCGCGGCTCGGGCCAGCCCTTGAGTTCGAAGTGGTGGTGGATCGGCGCCATGCGGAACACGCGCTTGCCGGTCAGCTTGAAGCTGGCGACCTGGATCATCACCGACAGCGTCTCGATGACGAAGATGCCGCCCATGATCACCAGCACCAGCTCCTGGCGCACGATCACCGCCATCGTGCCGAGCACGGCGCCGAGCGCCAGCGCACCGATGTCGCCCATGAAGACCATGGCCGGATACGTGTTGAACCACAGGAACCCGAGCCCTGCCCCGGCGATCGCCGCGCAGATGATCACCAGTTCACCCGCGCCCGGCACCTGCGGAATCTGCAGATAGTTCGAGAACACCGCGTTGCCCGAGGCGTAAGCGAACACGCCCAGTCCGCAGGCGACCAGCACGGTCGGCATGATCGCCAGACCGTCGAGGCCGTCGGTGAGGTTCACCGCGTTGGAGAATCCGACGATCCAGAAGTAGGCGATCGCAACGAAGCTGATGCCGGCCAGCGGCAGTGCGATCGACTTGAACAGCGGCACGTAGAACGTCGTCGCCGCGGCGACGTCGGCGTACAGATAGAGATACAGACCGGCTGCGAGACCGAAGATCGACTGCAGCAGGTACTTCCAGCGGGACTTGAGGCCATTGGGATCGCGCTTGACGATCTTGATCCAGTCGTCGTACCAGCCGATCGCGCCGAAGGCGACCATCACGCCCATCACCACCCACACATACTTGTTGCGCAGGTCACCCCACAGCACGACCGACAGGAAGATGGTGAGCAGGATCAGCGCGCCGCCCATCGTCGGGGTACCCGCCTTGGAGAAATGCGTCTGTGGGCCGTCCTGGCGGATCGGCTGGCCACCCTTGAACTGGGCAAGCCTGCGGATCACCGCCGGGCCCAGCCACAGCGACAGCAGCAGCGAGGTCAGCGCCGCAAGAATGCCGCGGAACGTCAGGTACTCGAACAGCTTGAAGAAGTCTTCCAGACCCTGCAGCCAGCGGGCGAGTTCAAGCAGCATGTCCGGTTCCTTCAGTGTTGCGCAGCGCGGTGACCACCCGGTCCATCGCACTGCCGCGCGAGCCTTTCACCAGCACGCGCGCGTTGGCGTGCAGATCGGTCCGCAGCGCTTCGATCAGCGCTTCGTGGGTATCGAATCGGTGCGCACCGTCGCCGAAGGCATCCGCCGCCGCCGCGCTCAGTGCGCCCAGTGTGTACAGCCGCGCGATGCCGGCCGACTTCGCACGCACGCCGGCCTGCGCGTGCATCGCGGCGCCGTCGTTGCCGAGCTCGCGCATGTCGCCGAGCACCAGCCAGCGGTCACCACCGCCTGCGGCGAGCGTGTCGATGGCGGCATTGAGCGAGCCGGGATTGGCGTTGTAGCTGTCGTCGATCAGCACGGCGCCATTGGTCAGCGTGTGCCGGACCAGACGGCCGGCAACGGCTTCGGCGCTGTCGAGCGCGGCGACGATCGTGGTCAGCGGCACGCCGGCGGCAAGCGCGATGGCCGTCGCGGCCAGTGCATTGCGCACGTTGTGGCGACCGGGCAGCGGCAGCGTGACATCGGCTTCGCCCGCAGGCGTGAACAGACGGAAGCGCGCACCGGCATCGTCCAGGCGCACGTCGCGCGCGGATACATCGGCGGTCGCTTCGATACCGAAACGCAGCAGGCGACGGCCGTGCGCGCGCTGCGCGAAGTACGGTGCGAATGCGTCGTCGGCATTGATGACTGCAGTGCCGTCGGCCGGCAGCGCGTCGTAGATCGCGGCCTTGGTGTCGGCGATACCGAGCAGGCTGCCCATGCGTTCCATGTGCGCCGGCGCGATGTTGTTGACCAGTGCGATGCGCGGCTGCGCGATCGCGGTCAGGTACGCGATGTCACCCGGCTTGCCGGCGCCCATCTCGTAGACCGCGAACTGCGCGTCTTCCGGCGCATCGAGCACGGCCAGCGGCAGGCCGATCTCGTTGTTGAAGTTGCCGGGGTTGAAGCTGGTGGAGGCGTGACGCGACAGGATCGCGGCGACCAGCTGCTTGACGCTGGTCTTGCCGTTGCTGCCGGTGATCGCCACGACCGTCGCGGCGCGCGCACGCTGCACCGCCGTCGCCAGCGCACCGAGCGCCAGCTGCGGATCGGCGACGACGATCTGCGGCAGCGCGATGTCCAGCGGACGCGCAACCAGCGCCGCGCGCGCACCGCGGGCGGCGGCATCGGCGACGTGGTCGTGCCCGTCGAAGTTGTCGCCCTTGAGCGCGACGAACAGCAGTGCATGCACCTCGGTCGCGTCGAGCTTGCGGGTGTCGGTGGCGACGGCATCGATCGGAAAATCGCTGTCGATACCGTGTAGGCGTCCGTTGACGAGCTGTGCGATACGGGCGAGCGACAGCGGGTTCACGACCGCACCTCCGCATCGCGCGCATCCAGCGCGGCCTGTGCGACGACGCGGTCGTCGAACGCATGCTGCACGCCGTCGATCTCCTGGTAGGACTCGTGACCCTTGCCGGCGATCAGCACGATGTCGCCCGGCTTCGATCCGCCGATCGCACGTTCGATCGCGCGACGGCGGTCGCGCTCGATCGTGACGGCCTCGGGCCGTGCGAAGCCGGCCATGATGTCGGCGACGATCGCGTCACCGTTCTCGCCGCGCGGATTGTCGTCGGTGACGATGACGCGGTCGGCATTCGCTTCGGCGATCGCCGCCATCTGCGGACGCTTGCCGGTGTCGCGCTCGCCGCCGCAGCCGAACACGCAGACCAGTTCGCCGCGCAGATGACCGCGCAGCGACTGCAGCGCCTGCTGCAGCGGATCGGGCTTGTGCGAGTAGTCGACGACGACCAGCGGCTGCGTGTCGCCGCCACCGAGGCGGTTCATGCGGCCGGCGATCGGCTGCAGATCGGCGATCACGCGCACGATGTCCGCAGGTGCGTACGCCAGCGCGCGCAGCACGCCGGCGACGACCAGCAGGTTGTCGACATTGAAGCGGCCGAGCAGCGCCGCGCGCACCGGCAGCGACTGCCCGTCGATGTGCAGCGAGAACGCGATGCCGCGGTCGTCGAGCGCGATGTCGCGCGCGGCGATATCGGCAGTTGGATTGCCGTCCGCACTGATCGTGATCGCGCGGACGCTGTCGGCGAGCTGTGCGGGCAACGTCGCGCCGAAGGCATCGTCGATGTTGATGACCGCGGCCTGCAGGCCCTCGCGCATGAACAGCTTCGCCTTCGCCGCGCCGTAGCCGGCCATGTCGCCGTGGTAGTCGAGATGGTCGCGGGTGAGGTTGGTGAACACCGCGACATCGAAGTGCACCGCGTCGACGCGCCCCTGGTCGAGTGCGTGCGAGCTGACTTCCATCGCCACCGCAGCTGCGCCGGCATCGCGCAGCTGCGCGAGCAGCGCATGCGTCTGCAGCACCAGCGGCGTGGTGAAGCCGGTCGGCTCGATCGCGCCATGCAGCCCGGCGCCGAGCGTGCCGATGGTGCCGGCGCGCGTGCCGATGGCAGTGAGCGCCTGCGCGAGCAGTTGCACCGTCGAGGTCTTGCCGCTGGTGCCGGTCACGCCGACCATCGTCATCGCGTGCGAAGGTTGGCCGTGGAACGCATCGGCCATCGCGCCCATGCGCGCACGCAGGCCGGCGACGGCGATCGCGTCAGCCGGCAGCGACGGAATCTCCGCCGGCACCGGCGGTTCGAACAGGATCGCGCTGGCGCCGGCGGCGCGCGCGGTGTCGGTGAAATGCAGGCCGTGCGTGCCGAAGCCACCGATCGCGACGAAGGCATCGCCCGGACGGATCGCGCGACTGTCCTGCACCAGACCGGTGATCACCGTGTCGGCCGGCACCGCGGCGACGTCGGGCAGCAGCGCGTTGAGGGCCATCGCGCGGCTCATCGCTGGACTCCGGCGACGTGCGTCGCGGCAACCGGCGTGCGCTGCGTCGATGCAGCCACCGGCGCTGCTGGCGCGACCGCAGGCATCGCCGGCGCGGCACGGCCCTGCTCGCGCGCACGCTTGGCATCGGCCGTGGCCTGCGCGGCCAGCCACGTGTCGATGTCGTCCGGCGGCACGTCCATCAGACGCAGCGCGCCGTCCATGACCCGCTGGAACACCGGCGCGGACACGTAGCCGCCGCCGTAGGTGGAACCGCCCTTCGACGTGTCCGGATCGTCGATGACCACGGCCATCGCGAAGCGCGGATTCTCGACCGGCACCAGGCCGGCGAAGAACGCGAGGTAACGCCGCGCATACCCGCCGCCGCTTGCCTTGCGCGCCGTGCCGGACTTGCCGGCCACGTGATAACCGAGGATCGCCGCGCGCGTGCCGGTGCCACCGGGTTCGGTGACGGTCTGCATCATCCGTACCACTTCGTCGGCGACCGCGGCCGAGACCACCTGGCGCGATTCGCCGACGTGGCCCTTGACGAAGGTCGGCGTGATCGAACGGCCGTGGTTGCCGAGCGTGGCGTAGGCGTGCGCGATCTGCATCGGCGTGACCGACAGGCCGTAGCCGTAGGACATGCCCTGCTTGCTGGTGCCACTCCAGCGCGAGGGATCCGGGAACAGGCCCGCGGCTTCGCCCGGGAAGCCACTGCCGGTGCTCTGACCGTAGCCGAAACCGCGCACGAAATCGTAGAAATACTGGTTCTCGAGCTTGTGCACGATCATCGCCGAGCCGACGTTCGAGCTCTTGGTGAGAATGCCGGTCGTGTCGAGCACGCCGTAGTTGCGGAAATCGCTGGTGCGGAAACGGCCGTTCGGAATCCAGCCGGGGCTGGTATTGAACGTGCTTGTCGGCGAGATGACGCCTTTCTCCAGCCCCGCCGCCACGGTGATCGGCTTCATCGTCGAGCCGGGCTCGAGCAGGTCGGTCAGCGCACGGTTGCGATGCGCGTCGCGGTTCTCGCCGGTGACGCGGTTGTTGTTGTAGGTCGGCAGATTGGCCATCGCCAGCACTTCGCCGGTCGCCACTTCGAGCACGACGATCGAGCCTGCGCTGGCGCCGGTTTCTTCCAGCGCGCGGCGCAGTTCGCGATGCGCGAGGAACTGGATGCGGCGATCGATGCTCAGCACCAGATCCTTGCCCGGCTCGGCGGCGCGCACCAGGCTCACGTGCTCGACGATGCGGCCGTGGCGATCGCGGATCACGTTCTGCGCGCCCGGCACGCCGGCCAGCCATTCGTCGAACGCGAGTTCCACGCCTTCCTGGCCGTTGTCGTCGATGTTGGTGAAGCCCAGCACGTGCGAGACCGCTTCGCCCTGCGGGTAGAAGCGGCGGTATTCGCGCTGCGAGAACACGCCCGGCACGCCGAGATCGAGCACGCGCTTGGCCGCCACCGGGCTGATCCGGCGGTGGCGCGGGATGTACATGAATTCCTTGTCGGCGCGCTGCGACACCGCGCGCGACAGTTCCTCGAGCGGCAGACCGGTGGCCTGGGCCAGTTCGGGCAGGCGGTCGGGATGCTTGCTCAGTTCCTGCGGATTCGCCCACAGCGATTCGACCGGCGAGGAGATCGCCAGCGGCTCGCCGTTGCGGTCGGTGATCATGCCGCGCGAGGCCGGGATCGGCACTTCGCGGCGGAACCGCGCATCGGCCTTCTGCTGATAGAACGCGTTGTCGATCAGTTGCAGGTCGACCGCGCGGCCCACCAGCGCGACTGCACCGAGACCCAGCGCGCCACCGACCAGCATCAGACGCAGGCGCAGGTCGAACTGCGCGCGCTTGCGCGGCTTCTTGGCGTGGCCGTCGCCGGCCTTGATGAACTTGCGGAAGTTCATGGGCGCACCACGACGATTTCGGCCGTCTCGGGGAAGCGCATGCCCAGACGCTCACGCGCGACCTGGTCGACGCGGTTGCTCATCGCCCACGTCGCCTGCTCGAGCTGCAGGCGGCCGAAGTCGATGTTGAGCTCGTCGCGCGCGCGCTCCAGACGGGTCAGGTCGATGTAGAGCTGGCGATAGTCGTGGCGCGCGTGGACCACGCCGATCGCGGTGATCACGTTGGCGGCCAGCAGGATCGCGACGAGGATGTGGCGCAGCTTCATGCGGCTGCCTCCAGCTTCTCGGCCACGCGCAGCACCGCGCTGCGGGCGCGCGGGTTGGCGCGCAGTTCGGCGTCGTCGGCCTTGGTCGCATCGGCGACGATGCGCAGGCGCGGTACGAACGGCGCAGCTTCGGGCAGACGGCGATTGCCGGCCGGCGCCTTCGCGTGACCGGCGATGAAGCGCTTGACGATGCGGTCTTCCAGCGAATGGAAGCTGATCACCGCGAGACGGCCGCCGGGACGCAGCGCGTCGAGCGCGGCGTCGAGGCCGGTTTCGAGATCGGCCAGCTCGCGGTTGATGTGGATGCGGATCGCCTGGAACGACCGCGTTGCCGGGTGCGTCTCCTTCTGGCCCGGCTTGATCTTGCGCGGCACGTTGGCGGCGATGACCGCCGCCAGATCGGCGGTACGCAGGAACGGCGCTTCGCTGCGGCGCGCGACGATGGCACGCGCGATGCGCCGGCTCATGCGCTCTTCGCCGTAGGTCCACAGCACGTCGGCGATCGCGGCTTCATCAGCGCGTGCGATCCACTGCGCCGCGCTCTCGTCCGCGTCCGGGTCCATGCGCATGTCGAGCGGACCGTCCTTGCCGAAGCTGAAACCGCGCTCGGCGACATCGAGCTGCGGCGAGGACACGCCCAGATCGAACAGCACGCCGTCGAGCGGCGCTTCGGCAACGTCATGCCAGCGGGTCAGCTCGATGAAGCTGCCACGGAAGATCGACACGCGCGGGTCATCGCCGAAACGCGCCTCGGCGACCGCGATCGCGTCGGGATCCTTGTCCATCACCAGCAGCCGGCCATCGGCGCCCAGCTGCGCGAGCACACCGGCGGCATGACCACCGCGACCGAAGGTGCCATCGAGGTAGCGGCCGTCCGGGCGCACCTGCAGGCCGTCGAGCACCTGCGCGTACAACACCGGGAGGTGGCCGGATGTGACATCCGTACCACCGGCGGTCACAACGGCAACCCTTCGAGATCGTCGCCGGCCATGTCCTCGTCGGTCAGGGTCTGGCGGATCTGCGCCTGATGCGCCTGTTCGCTCCAGAGCTCGAACTTGTCACCCATGCCCACCAGCACTGCGCGGCGATCGATGCCGACCGTGTTGCGCTGGCTGGACGGAATGCCGATGCGGCCGCTGGCGTCGGGCTCGAGCACGGTGGCGGCGCCGACCAGCTTGAGTTGCAGGGTGCGGTTGCGGGCGAGCGTGCGCGGCAGCGCATTGACCTGGTCGCGCAGCGCTTCCCAGGCCTTGAACGGATAGAGGTACAGCCCGCCGGCGTCGAACGGGTTGTAGGTCAGGACCAGACGGTTGTCGCATTCACGCGCGACGAAGTCCCGATAGGCGGTGGGAATCGCCAGTCGGCCCTTCTCGTCGATGGTGATGGCGGTCTCGCCCTGCAACACGTCCGTTCCTGCCCATTGGGTTGCCCGTCTGGAGCGGGCTTCGGCGCTCGGAAAACCACAAAATTCCCGGTTTTCCCACGAGTCGCCACCTTAGGACCCGAGATTTGGGTTGTCAACAGCTTTGTCGAGAACTTTTCACCTGTACGGTCAATGACTTGCACCACTCTTCAGAGACTTGTTCAAGCTTTATCCACAAGCTTCTGTTTCGTCTCAAATTTTGAGATCGGAGGCATTTTCGGGATGAACGTCACCCTCACGCGGGCTTCACGGGATCGGGATGCTGCGATGCGGCGTGAAGGGCGTTTTTGTGGGCGCGGGAGGCGGAGTGCGCGGGCGGTGGAACGGCTGCGTTGATTTGCGACGACTGAACCCCTTACTGAGCGCGCCCGGCCGTCAGGACTTCGTCTCAGCCGGACCAGCCACTGCTCGTGGCTGACCTAAGTGAGTGACGGGAAACCGCTGCACCTCTCCCTCCGGGAGAGGGCGACGCGCGCAGCGCTTCGGGTGAGGGTTGGGGCGTATCCAAAAGCGCCCTCATCCTCCCTCGGGGCACCTTCTCCCAAAGGGGGAACGAAAAACGCGCGGGTCCCGTGACCTCGAGTTCGGCTCCAGCAGAGCTCCGCCTCTCGATGCTGGCAACGTGTCGATTCTTGAATCGACAAGCCAAAACCTAAAGCGGGCTCCCGTGGAAAGCCCGGCCCTCATCCCGTTCCCTTCTCCCAAAGGTAGAAGGGCGACGGTGCCGTGCGGGATCGGCCTCGACAGCAGCGCTGACGACGCAGCCTCCAATCCTTCGGAGGCTTTCGTTCTCTGGGTGGCGGAGCCGGCCGATAAGCCGGGTTCTGTCGTGGACAGTCATTCCTCTAGGCGCACCGTCACCGGTACGCTCGAGCAACCTACCCGGACCCGACGCGGGCAACGTCATGAGGTCCCTATTTGGTCTTGCTCCAGGTGGGGTTTGCCGTGCCGGCCTGTTACCAGGCTCGCGGTGCGCTCTTACCGCACCATTTCACCCTTGCCTGTGCCCTGCCACCCCTTTGCCGTCTCCGGAACCACTTGGCCAGCTTCACCGGCAAGTGCTTGAAGAACCCCGCTTCGATCAGCGGCGGCAAAGGGGTGACAGGGCCATCGGCGGTATCTTTCTGTTGCACTTTCCGTCGGCTCGCGCCGCCCAGGCGTTACCTGGCACCTTGCCCTGTGGAGCCCGGACTTTCCTCGGCACCGCCGGATGCGAGCACCCGTGATGACGCGACTGTCTGGCCGACTCCGCCGCGCGCATTGTCGCACGCCGGTGGCACGGCCGACCGATGCGCTGCACTCAGTCGACAGACGCCCGTTCCAGCAACGTGGTGAACGCGACGCCGAATTCCGGCGACAGCGTGGCGTCGTTGTGGCCCCGGCCCGGCACGATCAGCAACCACCTGTCGGCCGCCGGCAGCGGCGTGGCATCGAACAGGGCCTGCGAGAACCTGGGCGCGGTGGTGTCGTCGAGTTCACCGACGACATAGAGCACCGGCTCATCCAGCCGGCGCGCGACCTCGAGATTGCCGGCTTTCTGCAGGGCCGGTGCGATGTCGAAGCGACGCACTGCCAGCCGCGTCCAGAACCCGGCGCGCGCGCGCATGGCCCGGGTCCAGTCCTCGGCAGTGGTCATCGAGCTTTCCAGCACCAGACCATCGAGTCGCCTCGTGTCGGCCACGTATCCGGCGAAGAAGCTGCCCAGCGACTGGCCGTGCACGATCAGCGGCCAGTCCTGTGTTTCGGCGCGCACCTGGTCGTAGATCTGCAGCGCGTCCGCGCGCAGGCCGTCAATGGTCGGCATACCGGTGCTGGCGCCGTAGCCGCGATGGTCGACCAGCACCAGATCCACCGGCAGCCCGGCATAGGCATCGAAGATGCGTCGGGCGTGCAGTCCGGTCCGGAAGCCGTTGCCGCCGAAGTACAGCACCGTCGCGCGGGCATCGGGACGCTTCAGGTCGATGCGATAGACCGACACTCCATCGGGCGTATCGATCCGCGATTCGGTGACGGTGTACCCGGCATGCGCTGCGGCCAGCACGGCGAGATCGGGCGGTGGCGCCGGCATCGGCCGGACCAGATGCGACTCTTTCAGCGAATAGGTACATCCGGCCAGGGCGACGCACAGCGCGACGGTCATCAGGCCGCGGGCGGATCGGGACTGCATGCGGTGACTTCCTTCCTTGGGACACCGTTCGACGCGATCAGGCGTCCTTAAGTTCCCTGCCCGTACAGCGATTTGCGCGGCGCGCCGGTGATGTCGGCGGCGAGCTTCGCGGCCAGCGAGGGTTTCATCTCGCGCGCCAGCAGTGCGTAGACGCGCCGGCCTTCGGCCAGCCGTGCATCGACGTCGTCGCCTGCGCCCTCGATCAACACGACGAACTCGCCCTTGCGCTGGTCGGCCTCGCCCGCGACGCGCGCGGCGAGTGCCTCCAGCGGGCCGTCGAGCACGGTCTCGAACAGCTTGGTGAGTTCGCGCGCCACCACGGCCGGACGCGCCCCACCGAATGTCTGCACGGCGTCGGCCAGCATTTCCTCGATGCGGTGCGACGACTCGTAGAACAGCACCGTGCGCGGCTCGGACGCGAGCACCTGCAGCCGTTCGCGGCGTGCGCCGGCCCTGGCCGGCAGAAAGCCTTCGAACACGAAGCGGTCGCTCGGCAGACCGGCCACACTCAAAGCGGCGATCAGCGCGCTCGGCCCCGGCACCGGCGAAACCCGCAGACCGGCTGTGCGGGCGGCGCGTACCAGCCGGAAGCCGGGATCGCTGACCAGCGGCGTGCCGGCATCGCTGACCAGGGCCAGCGATTCGCCGGCCTGCAGGCGCTCGACCAGGCGCACGGCCAGACCGTCCTCGTTGTGTTCGTGCAGAGCGATCAGCGGGCGCTCGATGCCGAAGTGGCCCAGCAGCTGGCGCGTGTGCCGGGTGTCCTCGGCGCAGATCGCATCGACGCTGCGCAGCACCGCCTGGGCGCGCGGCGACAGGTCGCCCAGATTGCCGATGGGCGTCGCCACGACGTGCAGGACGCCGGGGGCGCGGGAAGGGTCGCTCATCGTCTGCACACCGGGAACGCTAGAATGCGCCCATTATCCCGCAGCGGAACCGCGACATGGCAGCAACGGCCCAGTCTTCGAACGCCCGCACGCGCGCCGTGCGCACCGCCCTCGCCCGTCCGCGCGCCCTGCGCGTGCTGGCTGGCGCCGCGCTCGCCGCGATACTCGCCAGCTGCGCGACCGTGCAGACCTCGGGCACCGGCGTCACCGTGACGCCGTCCGAAGCGCCGGCCGCAGCCGCACGCTGGACCTTCGACGACACCCGCGCGCCGGCCGAAAGCGACGGCTACCGCCCGCCGCGCAAGCTCGCGGTGCTGCTGCCGATGAGCGGCGCGCTGGCGACCGCCGCCGCACCGGTACGCGATGGCCTGCTGGCCGGCTATTACGGTGAGCGCCGCGAACGGCCCGAACTCGCCTTCTACGACACCGCCGGCACCGCGACCGGCACCACGGCCGCCTACAGCCGCGCGATCGCCGAGGGTGCCGACCAGATCGTCGGCCCGCTCGGTCGCGAGGAAGTCGACGCGCTGTTCCGCAGCCCCGCCCAGGTGCCGGTGATCGCGCTCAACCGTGGCTCCGTACAGGCGCCGGACAACGCGGCCGCGTTCTCGCTGGCGCCCGAGGACGAAGGCGACGCGGCTGCGCAGTACCTGCTCAGGCGCAACGCGCGCAACGTGCTGGTGCTCAGCAACGGCGAAGACGCCGCGCGCCGCAGTGTGGATGCGCTGACCGCGCGCCTGGCGCAGAACGGGGGCAGCGTCGTGGCCACGCTCGCGATCATCGGCGACACCCCGGCCGAGCAGACGCCCGCGCTACAGAATGCACTTGCCGGCGACACGGGCGTCGACGCGGTGTATCTGGCGATCCGCGGCAACCAAGCGCGCGTGCTGGCACCGCAGCTGTCGGTCGCCGGCCTGGCAACGCGTCCGCGCGTCGGCAGCTCACTGCTCGCGCAGGGCACCGGCAAGGCGGAAGAGGACCAGATCCTCGACGGCATCGTGTTCCCGACCGAAAGCTGGTCGACCGGTGCCAGCGCGCGTTCGCTGCCGCCGCTCACCGAGGTGTCGCGCGACCTGCCGACCGCACGTGGCGGCGCCGCGCGCCTGTTCGCGTTCGGCTTCGATGCCTGGCTGTTGAGCGGCTATCTCGAACATCTCGCGCGCACGCCCGATGCCGCCATCGGCGGCGCGACCGGCATGCTGCGCATCGCCGGGGACGGCAACGTCATGCGCCAGCCAGCCTGGGCGACCTGGCGCAACGGCCATGTGGTGGCGCAGGCGGACGCCGGGGGTTGAGCGACCGGCGGCGCGATGGCGCTGCCGTCGAGCGGGCTGCGGCCGCGCATCTGCAGGCCGCCGGCCTGCGTCTCCTCGCCGCGAACGTCGGTTTCCGCGGTGGCGAACTCGATCTGGTGATGCTCGATGCACGCGGCGCGGCGCGCGTGGTCGTGTTCGTCGAAGTCCGCCATCGCCGCACTTCAGCCTTCGGTGGTGGCGCGGCGTCGATCGATGCCGGCAAGCGCCGGCGGCTGATACTGGCTGCGCAGCAGTTCCTGATGCGCGAACGCGGGCTGCGCGACCTGCCCTGCCGCTTCGATGTCGTCGAAGCGAGCGGTGATGCCGATGCGCCGGCGCTGCGCTGGATCGAGGATGCGTTTCGCGCGGACGATTGAGAAGTTGCGCTGATCTGCGTTTGCTTGAGCCCCTCTCTATGAAGCAGGGCTGCGTTGTCTTGAGCCCCTCTCCCCTCGGGAGAGGGGTTGGGGTGAGGGCAATCGCTCACGGGAAAGCCCCGACCCTCACCCGACACGCTACGCGTGTCGACCCCGGATCAGGTCCGGGGCAGGCTCTCTTCCGAAGGGAGAGGTGCTCACCTGCCACGAATCCAGATCCCATATGCGAAGATCGCCGCGGAAAACATGGGAATCAGGGATGAACACTTCAGTTTTCGCACGCCTCCTCGCATGCCTGTTGCTACTCGTGCCGATGGCGTCGGCCATCGCGAAAGACGCGGCTTCGCCGACCGTCGGCAGCTTGCCGCCGCCACTGCTCGGCAAGGATCGCGCCGGTAATGAGGTCGATCTCGCTGCGCTGCGCGGCAAGGTCGTGATCGTGACGTTCTGGGCCTCGTGGTGCCCGCCCTGCCGCAAGGAACTGCCGGTGCTCGGACACTTCCAGCGCGTGGTCGGGCGCGATGCGCTGGAGATCGTCGCGATCAACTACAAGGAACCCCGCCGCACGTTCACCGATCTGGTCCGGCAGAACCGCGACATCGACCTGACCTGGGTGCACGACGCGCGCGGCAGCGTCAGCGACCTGTACGGCGTGCGGTCATTGCCGCACATGTTCATGCTCGATCGCGAGGGGCGCGTCGCATACACGCACAACGGCTACAGCGAAGAAGCCCTGCCCGGCATCATCAACGAAGTGCTGAGCCTGCTGCCGGAAGAGGTGCGCGCGCGCCCGGCATCGAACACCGCGTCGCGATGAACACTCAACTGGCGAAGTGATCCCAGCCAGCGCGTGCCGACGCCCAGGGCGTGCCGTCAACGGTGGTCGCGACGACACCCCGCCCTTCGACGATGTGCCCGATCCGGCTCACTGGCACGCCGGCGTCCAGCGCAGCGGCTGCGATCGCGTCACGATGCGCGACCTGCGCGGTGAAGCAGAGTTCGTAATCGTCGCCGCCACTCGCCTGCAGCGCGCGACGCGCGTCTGGTTCGGGCGCGGCGGCGCGCAGCGCATCCGACACCGGCAATGCATCGATATCGACTTCGGCGCGCACATCGCTCGCGCGGCAGACATGGGCGAGATCGGCCAGCAGGCCGTCGGAAATATCGATCGCGGCATTCGCAAGACCCGACAGGCATAGACCGAGTGCGACACGCGGCATCGGCCGATCCAGCCGGTCGCGCAATACCGGATCACGCGTGCCACCCGCCGACCATTGCGCAAGCGCCGCGGCCGCGTCGCCGGGCGTGCCACTGATCCAGACATCGTCGCCGACGCGCGCGCCATCGCGCCGCAGCGCGCGACCGGGCGCGACGCAACCGAACACGGTCACGCAGACCGACAGCGGCCCACGCGTGGTGTCACCGCCGACCAGGGCCACAGCGTGCTGGCGTGCCAGCACCTCGAAACCGTCAAGAAACGCATCCACCCACGCAGCATCCGGTTCGGGCAGGGACAGCGACAGCGTGCACCACGCCGGCATGGCGCCCATCGCCGCGAGATCGGACAGGTTCACCGCCAGCGCTTTCCAGCCGATATCGGCCGGCGCAGTGTCGTGCGGGAAATGCACGCCGGTGTTGAGCGTGTCCATTGCGACGACGAGCTGCATGCCGGCGGGCGGCTGCAGCAGCGCGGCATCGTCGCCGATGCCCAGCACCACGTCGTCGCGCGCGACGATGCGCGCGCGGATGCGGTCGATCAGGTCGAATTCGCCGGCCATTGCAGCCGTGCGGGGCTCAACGCCCCCGCAGCGCGCCGACTTCAGGCGCGCGCCATTCCGCGGCGGCGCGGTCGAGCACACCGTTGACGTAGGTGTGGCCGTGTTCGGAACCGAAACGCTTGACCGTCTTCAGCGCCTCGTCGATGACCACGCGGTACGGCACGTCGACGCGGTGCTGCAGTTCGTAGGCGGCGATACGCAGCATCGCGCGCTCGATCGGATCGACTTCTTCGATCGTCCGGTCGAGGAACGGCGCCAGTGCCGCATCGAGTTCGCGGTAGCGGGTGCCGACGCCGTGGACCAGATCCTCGAAGTACGCGAGATCGGCGACCTCCTTGGTCTGCTCGTGCGCGAACTGGGCGACGATTTCGCGCGGCTCGGTGCCCGACATCTGCATCGCGTAGATGGCCTGCAGCGCGCGACGGCGCGCGCGCGAACGCAGCACAGGGTCGACGCCATGGGGTTTGCGGGTCTGGTTCATCCGATCTTGTCCAACAGGTTGCTCATTTCGATGGCGACCAGCGCCGCTTCTTCGCCCTTGTTGCCGTGGCTGCCGCCGGCGCGCTTTTCCGCATCGACGTAATCCTCGACCGCGAGCACGCCATTGGCGACCGGCACCCGGCTGTCGAGCGCCACGCGCATCAGCGCGTCACTGCAGCCGTCGGCCACCTGCTCGTAGTGCCGGGTGTCGCCGCGCACCACGCAGCCCAGTCCGAGCAGCGCGGCGTGTCTGCCGGCGGCGGCGAGGCGCGCGCAGGCGACCGGGATTTCCCATGCCCCCGGAACGCGGATCACATCGACCGCGTCTTCCGCGACGCCGTGGTCGGCGAACGCCTTGCGCGCACCGGCGACGAGGGCGTCGGTGATCTTCGGATTCCAGCGGCTGGCGACGATCGCAAAGCGCGCGCCGGCGGGGGCACGCAGATCGCCTTCGATATGGCTCATGGGCTCGGGGTCTCGCGTAGGTCGTGCAGTTTAACGCGCGTCACGCCGGGACGTATTCGACGACTTCCAGACCGTAACCGGCCAGTCCGACCTGCTTGCGCGGCGTACCCAGCACGCGCAGCCGGCCGAGACCGAGATCGGCGAGGATCTGTGCACCCGCACCGTTGCGCCGCCACTGGCCCACGTCCTTGTCCTTGCCCGGCGGCCGCACCACGGCTTCCTTGCGCAGGCGCGCCAGCAGGGCATCCGAATCACGCGGTGCCGACAGCACCACCATCACGCCCTGCCCGGCGTCGGCGATCGCGCGCAGCGCATCGCTGCCGGCCACGCCGAAGTCGTCCCGGCGCCAGTGCAGCAGATCGGCGAGCGGGTTCTCGACCTGCACGCGCACCAGCGTGGGTGTATCGGCGTCGGGCGTGCCGCGCACCAGCGCGAAATGCAGCTCGTGGGCGATGCGGTCGCGATAGGTCACCAGATGGAAGGCGCCGGATTCGGTGTCGATCTCGCGTTCATCGATGCGCTCGACGGTGTGTTCGGTGGCGAGACGATGGGCGATGAGATCGGCGATCGAGCCCATTTTCAGGCCGTGCTCGCGGGCGAAGATTTCCAGCTCCGGGCGGCGCGCCATGCTGCCGTCGGGATTGAGGATCTCGACCAGCACGCCGGCCGGCTCCAGGCCCGCGAGCATCGCCAGATCGACGCCGGCCTCGGTGTGTCCTGCGCGGGTCAGCACGCCGCCGGGCTGGGCGACCAGCGGGAAGATGTGGCCGGGCTGGTGCAGATCCTCGGGCTTGGCGTTCGCCTTCACCGCAGTGCGGATCGTGTGCGCGCGGTCGTGCGCCGAGATGCCGGTGGTGACGCCTTCGGCCGCCTCGATGCTGACGGTGAAGTTGGTCTGGAACTGCGCGGTGTTCGCGCGGACCATCGGCGCCAGGCCCAGCTGCGCGGCGCGGCTCGGCGTCACCGGCAGGCACACCAGGCCGCGGCCGTGGGTGACCATGAAGTTGATGTCCGACGGCTTGACCAGCTCGGCGGCCATGATCAGGTCGCCTTCGTTCTCGCGGTCCTCGTCGTCGACGATGACCACCATGCGGCCCTGGCGGATCTCTTCCAGCAACTCGGGGACGGGGGCGAAATTCATGCGGCTGCTCCTGCGGGAACGACGCCACTGGCGAGCAGGCGCTCGACATAGCGCGCGACCAGATCCACTTCCAGGTTCACCGCCTCGCCGACCGCCGTGCTGCCGAACGCGGTGTGGGCGACGGTGTGCGGCACCAGCGCGACCTCGAAGCCGCTCGCATCGACGGCATTGACCGTCAGGCTGACGCCGTCGACGCAGATCGAGCCCTTGTGCGCGATGTACTTCAGCAACGCGGTCGGCACATCGAAGCGCCAGCGCTGCGCACGTGCATCGTCGTGCACCGACGCGACACTGCCGACGCCGTCGACATGGCCGCTGACCATGTGGCCACCGAGGCGATCGGTCGGGCGCATTGCGCGCTCGAGATTCACCGCACGGCCCGGCGCCAGCGCGCCGAGCGTGGTCAGCGACAGGGTTTCGGTAGAGGCGTCGGCCTCGAAATGCGCGTCGTCGAACGCGACCACGGTCAGGCAGACGCCATTGACCGCGATGCTCTCGCCCATCGCCACGCCGTCGAAGGGCAGCGTGCCGACCGCGATGCGCAGCCGCGCGTCGCCGCCGCGCGTTTCGGTGGAAACCAGGCGTCCGACGCCCTCGATCAGTCCGGTGAACATGTCGCTGCCTCCGTCCGCGCAGGCAACCCGCACGGTCAAGCGAGAAGGGAACGGTCCGGGACGCGACAGCGTGCGCGGCCGGTCGGCCACGCATGAGGTCGTCTTCTCGCATCCGGACTCTGACCGTCGGCTCCGGAGTTCGACCGGATCTGCTGACCCGCCGGCTGTTGCCGGCAGCGCTCGCGGGCTCGCGCGTCGCCGCGCCTACCGCCGGTGGGGACTTCCACCCCGCCCCGAAGACATTCGATTGTGTGTTGCCGGCAGGGCCGGCCGACGCATTCTAGCAGCGCCGCCGCCCCGCCCCGGACACCGCGGCGGGACGCTTCATTGCAGGGACAGCCGGGGTCGAGCACGGACGCTACGCTCCTGTGGGAGCGCGCTTGCGCGGGATGAGCCTTTCCCTGGCCGTCCCATTCGCGCGCAAGCGCGCTCCCGCAGGCCTTGTCAGGCAGCCGGCTTCGGCCGCAGCAGCAGGCGCAGGTCGTCGCCGATCCGGCGCGTTTCGATCGTCTGCAGATGCAGCCTCTGCGCCATCGTGTCGATGCCGAGGCCATCGAACAACGGCCGGCCGCGCTCGCCCAGCAGCACCGGAGCGACATACAGCAGCAGCTCGTCGACGAGGCCCGCACGCAGGAACGCGCCCGACAGCGTCGCACCCGCTTCCACCTGGACCTCGTTGATGCCGCCCTCGCCCAGCGCCGCGAGGACCGTGGGCAGGTCGAGCTGGCCGTCCGCGCCGCGTGGAATCGAGACGCGCGGGGCATCGAAGCCGTGCGGCACCTTGGTGTCGTGCGCGTGCATGTACAGCGTCGGCGCGGCGCCATCACGCACATTCCCGCGCGCGATCGTCGCCAGGCCCGCGTCCAGCACCACGCGCAGCGGTACCGCGAACGGCGCGTCCTCATCGAGGCGCACCGTCAGTTGCGGGTCGTCGGCCAGCACGGTCCCGCTGCCGGTCAACAGCGCACCCGCGCGTGCCCGCCAACGCATCACGTCGGCGCGCGATGCATCGCCGCTGATCCATTTCGAATCGCCGTTCGCCATCGCCGTGCGCCCGTCGATGCTGCAGGCGAGCTTGATCCGCAGCCAGGGCCGACCGCGCTCGACGCGCGACAGGAAGCCGCGGTTGAGCGCACGTGCCTGCGCTTCCATCAGGCCGGATTCGACTTCGATGCCGGCCGCACGCAGCCGGTCGAAGCCGGCACCGTCGACCTGCGGGAACGGATCGCGCATCGCCGCGACCACGCGCGACACACCCGCCGCGATCAACGCGTCGGCGCACGGCCCGGTACTGCCGGTGTGCGCGCAGGGTTCCAGCGTCACATAGGCGGTCGCACCGCGCGCGCGCATCCCGGCCGCCTGCAGCGCGACCACTTCCGCATGCGGGCCGCCCTTCTGCACATGGAAGCCTTCTCCCACGATCCCGCCGTCCGCGACCAGGACACAGCCGACCATCGGATTGGGGCGCGTGGTCCAGGCACCGCGTTCGGCGAGGCGCAGTGCCTGGGCCATGAAACGGTGGTCGTCAGCGGTGAAGTGAATCATGCGAGGTCCTTGGAGCGGTTTCGGCCACGGATTGACGCAGATCAGAGGCAGAGCGGTGTTTTCGTGGGAGCGCGCTTGCGCGCGATTCCGGGAGTCTACGAGCTGCAGCGTCGTCTGCTGCGCATCCCGAATCAAGGCCGCCCGCGCCTTCTCCAACGTAGACCTGCTACATCACCGGAATCGCGCGCAAGCGCGCTCCCACACAAGCATTTCGCCTCGGCCCTGATTCCGCATCTATCCGCGTCAATCTGCGGCCAGAACAGAATCAACGCTTGCGCGGCGCCTTCGCCGGCGGCGTGTCACCCTCGAGCAACGGCAACTGGCCCTCGCCCGGGAGATCGCGCTCAAGCCGGTCGAGTTCCTCACGGAAATCGGCCACGTCCTCGAACGAGCGGTAGACCGATGCGAAGCGCACGAAACCGACATGGTCGAGCTTGCGCAGTTCGGCAATGACGAATTCGCCCACCCGACGCGAGGACACCTCGCGCTCGGCAGTCATCCGCAACTGGTGCACGACGGCGCGCACCGTGGCTTCGATCTGCTCCTCAGACACCGCACGCTTGTGCAGCGCGCGGTCCATGCTCAGCCGCAGCTTGCGCGCATCGAACGGTTCACGCCGGCCGTCGCCCTTGATGATCGCCGGCAGCTTGAGTTCGATCGTCTCCAGGGTACTGAAGCGTTCGCCACAGGCCTCGCACTCGCGCCGACGACGGATCGTCGCGCCGTCCTCGGACACGCGCGAATCGATCACGCGGGTGTCGGTGCCCTGGCAGAAAGGACAGTACATGCGTCAGTCGGGGGCGCGCGCCGGCCGGCGACTCAACCGTAGACCGGGTACTTCGCACACTGCGCGGCGACCTTGTCGCGCACGGTGGCGATCACGCCCTCGTCCTTCGGTGCATCGAGCACGTCGCAGATCCAGTGGGCGAGATCGGTGCAGTCCTGTTCGACGTAGCCGCGCGTGGTCACCGCCGGCGTGCCCAGGCGCAGGCCCGAGGTCACGAAGGGCTTGCGCGGGTCGTTCGGCACCGAGTTCTTGTTGACCGTGATATGGGCCCGGCCGAGGGCTTCTTCCGCGTCCTTGCCGCTGACGTCCTTGCCGATCATGTCGACCAGCATCAGATGGTTCTCGGTGCCGCCGGAGACGATCTTGTAGCCGCGCTCGATGATGACCTTGGCCATCGCCTGCGCGTTCTTCACCACCTGCTGCTGGTAGGTCTTGAACGCGGGCTCCAGCGCTTCCTTGAACGCGACCGCCTTGCCGGCGATCACGTGCATCAGCGGGCCGCCCTGGATGCCGGGAAACACGATCGACTGCAGCTTCTTGGCGATCTCGTCGAACTGCTCGCCGGCGCCGGTCTGGCTGGCGACGATGATGCCGCCGCGCGGACCGCGCAGGGTCTTGTGCGTGGTCGAGGTGACGACGTGCGCGTGCGGCACCGGCGTCGGGTACACGCCCGCGGCGACGAGGCCGGCGACGTGCGCCATGTCCACGAACAGGTAGGCGCCCACCTTGTCGGCGATCGCGCGGAAGCGCGCCCAGTCGACGACCTGCGAGTACGCGGAGAACCCGGCGACGACCATCTTCGGCTTGTGCTCGACGGCGAGGCGCTCGACTTCGTCGTAATCGATCAGACCGGCATCGTCGACGCCGTACTGGATCGCGTTGAACAGCTTGCCCGATGCATTGACCTTGGCCCCGTGGGTCAGATGCCCGCCGTGGGCCAGCGACATGCCGAGGATGGTGTCGCCCGGCTGCAGCAGCGCGAAGTAGACGGCCTGGTTGGCCTGCGAGCCCGAATGCGGCTGCACATTGGCGTAGTCGGCGCCGAACAGCTGCTTGAGACGGTCGATCGCGAGCTGCTCGGCGACATCGACGTACTCGCAGCCACCGTAATAGCGCTTGCCCGGATAGCCCTCGGCGTACTTGTTGGTCAGCTGGCTGCCCTGTGCTTCCATCACGAGCGCGCTGCAGTAGTTCTCCGAGGCGATCAGCTCGACGTGGTCTTCCTGGCGGCGGACCTCGTTCGCGATGGCCTGGGCGAGTTCGGGGTCAAAGCTTTCGAGACGGGCGTCGCGCTGGAACATCGAGGGCTCCGGAACAGTGAACGGCGAGGCCGGCCATTGTAGCGCCGGCCCGCCCGGCGCGCGGCCCCGCCGGGCGCAAGCCGCTATAATCGACGCATCCCTTCCTCACCCGACGCCGCCCGACCGGGCCCCGGCGCGGGCCGGCACAACCGGAGCCCCCATGTCGCAATACATCTACACCATGAATCGCGTGTCCAAGGTGGTGCCGCCGAAGCGGCAGATCATCAAGGACATCTCGCTGTCGTTCTTCCCGGGCGCGAAGATCGGCCTGCTGGGCCTCAACGGCGCCGGCAAGTCGACGGTGCTCAAGATCATGGCCGGCGTGGACACCGATTTCGAAGGCGAGGCCCGTCCGCAGGCCGGCACCAAGGTCGGCTACCTGGCGCAGGAACCGCAGCTCGATCCCGAGATGACGGTCCGCGAAGCGGTCGAGGAAGGCGTGGGCGAAGTGCTGCAGGCCCAGGCCGCGCTGGACAAGGTCTACGACGCCTACGCCGAGGAAGGCGCCGATTTCGACGCGCTGGCCAAGGAACAGGAGCGCCTGGAGGCGATCCTCGCCGCGGGCGACGCGCACACGCTGGAAAACCAGCTCGACGTCGCCGCCGACGCGCTGCGCCTGCCGCCGTGGGAGGCCAAGGTCGGCAACCTGTCGGGCGGCGAGAAGCGCCGCGTCGCACTGTGCCGCCTGCTGCTGCAGAAGCCCGACATGCTGCTGCTCGACGAACCGACCAACCATCTCGACGCCGAGTCCGTGGAATGGCTGGAGCAGTTCCTCGCGCGCTACACCGGCACCGTCGTGGCGGTCACCCATGACCGTTACTTCCTCGACAACGCGGCCGAGTGGATCCTCGAACTCGATCGCGGCCGCGGCATTCCGTGGAAGGGCAACTACACCGACTGGCTCGTGCAGAAGGACGAGCGCCTGAAGCAGGAAGACAACCAGGAGAAGTCGCGCCAGAAGGCGATCCAGAAGGAACTGGAATGGTCGCGCCAGAACGCCAAGGGCGGCCGTTCCAAGGGCAAGGCGCGCCTGGGCCGTCTGGAGGAACTGCAGTCGCAGGAGTACCAGAAGCGCAACGAGACCAACGAGATCTTCATTCCGCCGGGCGAGCGCCTGGGCAACTCGGTGATGGAGTTCAAGAACGTCAGCAAGAAGTTCGGCGACCGCCTGCTGATCGACGACCTGTCGATGATCATTCCGCCCGGCGCGATCGTCGGCATCATCGGCCCCAACGGCGCGGGCAAGTCCACGCTGTTCAAGATGATCACCGGTCAGGAGAAGCCCGATTCCGGCCAGATCCTCGTCGGCCCGACCGTGCAGCTGTCCTACGTCGACCAGAGCCGCGACGCGCTGGAGGGCAACCACAACGTCTTCCAGGAAATCGCCGGCGGCCTCGACATCCTCAACATCAACGGCATCGAGATCCAGTCGCGCGCGTACATCGGCCGCTTCAACTTCAAGGGCCAGGACCAGCAGAAGCTGGTGGGCACGCTGTCGGGCGGTGAGCGCGGTCGTCTGCACATGGCCAAGACCCTGCTGCAGGGCGGCAACGTGCTGCTGCTCGACGAACCGTCGAACGATCTCGACATCGAAACCCTGCGCGCGCTCGAAGACGCATTGCTCGAGTTCCCCGGCAACACGTTCGTGATCTCGCATGACCGCTGGTTCCTCGACCGCATCGCCACGCACATCATCGCGTTCGAAGGCGACAGCCACGTCGAGTTCTTCCAGGGCAACTACCGCGAGTACGAGGAAGACAAGCGCCGCCGCATGGGCGACGACGCGGGTCCGAAGCGTCTGCGGTTCAAGGCGCTGAAGTAACGGCCTGGAGTATCCGACGCCACCCGCCTGGCGGTGATGGCGTCGCTGCGTTCTGCCCAGCCCTTCATCCATCAGGACCTTTCCATGTCTTCCCGCATCCGGCCCAATCGCGCGGCCTGCGCGCTTTTCGCAGCTGCACTGGTGGCATGTACCCCGGAGGCGCCACCGGCCACCGACAATGCGCAATCACCTGAAGCCACACATGCGCATCAGTCCGATGCCCTTGTCGCCGACCAGGCATTGCCGCACCTGGCAGCCCTCCCGGCCCCGGAGCCCGGGGCATCCATACCCCTGGAGGTCTACTTCTCTGGTCGCGCACTCGAGGCGATCCAGTTGCGCGGGCAGCCCGCCCCCCAGGTGCTCGTCGAAGAGATCGCGACACATGCCGGCACGGTGGCCAGCGCCGAATCCTGCAGGCATACCGGGCGCCCCGAGGCCGCGCACCTCATTGACCTCGATGGCGACGGCGAATCCGAAGTGCTCTCGTTCTATGAACTTTCCGGCTGCGATGACGCGGCATTGATCCGCGTCCTGAACGTGTTGCGCGACGACGGCGAGAACGGCTGGGCATCGGTACTCGACGCTGCAGTGAGCGTCGTACCCGGCGATCGGCGCCCCATCCTGGAGATCCGGGAAGGCGCCATCGTGGTCGCGGGTGGTGACGACGGGATGGGCGGTACTGCCGACGCCGAGGTCATCACCCTGCCGGCGCCCTAATCGGAGATGACACCCGTCGATTGCCCGCGCAGGCGTTGTTCAGCGATCATTGACACGCCCGGTTCCCGGGACATTCACAACCGCATATTCAGGACAATCACGACATGAAGGGAAATCGTCTCGCCCCCCTCCTCGGCGCCGCAGTACTTCTCGCCGCAGCCGCCCTGCCCGCTGCAGCTGCCGACGCCGTCGTCTGCTACGGCCCGCTCGAGAACTCGCCCACCGGCTCGACCGGCACGCAGAACTTCCCGCAACTGACCAATGCCACGCGATTCACCTGCCGCACGTCGGGCGTGACCTATACGCTTCAGCAAATGGCCCAGAAGGGCTTCAAGCTGAACCAGATGGTCCCGGTGGTCCACTCCATCGTGTATCAGTCCAATGGCATGCCGCTGACCCGACAGCGTCAGCAGGCGATCTTCAGCAAGTAAGGTCTGCCACGCCCCTGCCGACAGTGGCGGGGGCGTGATGTCTTCGTCGCGTTGCACGTTTCAACAGGCGCAGTACAGGACATCCGCCATCACTATCCGTCGTCCCGAAGAACTCGAAGGCCTCAAGCGTGCCGGCGCACTCGTCGCGCGCATCCTCATCACGATGCGCGAGCAGGCACTGGCCGGCACGACGCCACGCGAGCTCGACGCCATCGGCGCCGACATGCTGCACGAGGCCGGCGCGCAGTCCGCGCCGATGTTGACCTACGGCTTTCCGGCCGCGACCTGCATCAGCGTCAACCGCGTCGTCGCCCACGGCATCCCTGACGCGACGCCGCTGCGCGATGGCGACCTGGTCAACATCGACGTGTCCGCCGAACTCGACGGATTCTTCGCCGACACCGGCGCCAGCTTCGTCGTCGGCACCGCGAGCGCGGCGCAGCAGCGTCTGCTCGATGCGACCCGCGAAGCACGCGACGCCGCCATCGCCCAGCTGCGTGCGGGTGAACTGCTCAGCAGCATCGGCCGCACCATCGAGACCGTCGCCGCGCGCCGCGGCTTCCGCATCATCCGCAACCTGCAGAGCCACGGCGTCGGACGTGCGCTGCACGAAGCGCCCGGTTCGATTCCCGGCTATTTCGATCCCCGCGACACGCGTCGTTTGCACGACGGCATGGTGATCACGGTCGAGCCGTTCCTCGCGACTCACGCCACGCGTACCGAAGACCTGGACGACGGCTGGTCGCTGATCTGCCCCAAGGGCGTTGGGGCGCAGTTCGAACACACGGTCGTCGTCACCCACGGCGCGCCGATCATCGTCACCTGAGAGCCGTTCCATGACCCACACCTTCATGCAGGCGCTGCGTGCGCGCTGGCAGTCCGCCGACACGCTCGTCTGTGTCGGCCTCGACCCCGAGCCGGCGAAGTTCCCCGCACGTTTCGCCAACGATCCCGATGCGGTGTTCGCGTTCTGCCGCGACATCGCCGATGCCACCGCCGAGTACGCCTGCGCGTTCAAGCCGCAGATCGCACACTTCGCCGCGCTGGGCGCGGAAGACGCGCTGCAGCGGCTGATCGGACATCTGCATGCCACGCACCCGGGCGTGCCGGTGATCCTCGACGCCAAGCGCGGTGACATCGGCAGCACCGCGCAGCGCTACGTCGCCGAGGCCTTCGAGCGCTTCGAGGCCGATGCGGTGACAGTGAATCCCTACCTCGGTCGTGATTCGGTGCAGCCGTTCCTCGACCGCAGCGACAAGGGCGTCGTGATCCTGTGCCGCACCTCGAATCCGGGCGCGGCCGATCTGCAGGACCTGCCGGTCGCGCATGCCGGCGCCACGCGTCCGCTGTACCAGCACGTCGCCGAGACCATCGCCCGCGACTGGAACGGCCACGGCAACGTCTCGCTGGTCGTCGGCGCGACCTGGCCCGAACAGTTGCGCGAAGTACGCGCGATCGTTGGCGACTTGCCATTTCTGGTGCCGGGTGTCGGTGCGCAGGGCGGCGATGTCGAAGCCGTCGTGTCCAATGCGAAGACCGCCGATGGCACCGGCCTGATGGTCAGCTCGTCGCGCGCGATCCTGTACGCGTCGAACGGCGACGATTACGCGGATGCGGCCGCGCGCGAAGCGCGTGCGTTGCGGAACGCGATCAACCGGTTTCGTTGATCGGACGACCTCCGCTCGCTCCCTATCCTGAAGCCCCTCTCCCTTTGGGAGAGGGGTCGGGGTGAGGGCGCTCCGGGATTCTTCCGTTGAGGCCCGCCCTCACCCGACGCGCTCGCGCGTCGACCTCTCCCGGAGGGAGAGGTGATTGCTTCCCTGATTTCGCCCGCGAACCCTCAGCGCGCAACCTCGACGAACACCGGATTCGAGTAGAACCACAGGTCCTGCCACGGATCCTCGTCGACGGTGTCCATCGTCGGCTCGATCTGCGCGGTCGACGTGCCGCGCACACGCACGAAGCCCTGCGTGCGCGGCGCCGGCCCTTCGACCTCGAACGTGATGCGGTTGCCGTCCTGCGCCCACTGCGTCGACCGCACGGTCTGCACCGTCATCTCCGGCGCGCCGTCCGCACCGGCCTGCCCGGTGATCACGTCGATGTGGTCGAGCACATTGCGGTCGCCGTTGAAGTTCTCGCCAGACGGCACGGTCACCGAAACGCGCACGCTCAGCGTCGCACCCGGCACCACCTGCAGCGTACCGCCCGTCGTCGCCGGCGCGGCGCCGTCGGTCGAGACCTGCAGATCCAGCGTGTCGATCAGGTCGCCGGTCACCGCGAACATGCGACCCTGTCGCAAGCCGTCGAAGATGTCGTCGGCATCGTGGCGTGCATGCACGTAGAGCTTGCTGTACTCGCCCGGCCAGTAGTCGGCACCGCCCATGTCGGCGTTGCGGTGCGAGTCGGAGGTCGCGGTGATCCAGAACCGGCGGCCCTCGGCCAGCATCGAATCCCAGACGCCGCCGACCTGCGCGGTCATCTGGTCAAAACCGCCGAAGGTCTTCGCGGCATCGTTGCGATACAGGCCGCGATGCCGGCGGTCGGCCTGATGACCGGGTGCACCTTCCATGCCGACCAGCACCTCCGGCGCAGTGTCCTGCCACGTGCGCAGCTCGGCCGGCTCGACCCGGCCCCACTCGCCCACGCCCGTCGCGGTACGCGAAGGATGGTTGACGAACATCAACGGCTGCGGCGCCAACGCCTGCATGTGGCGCAGCGCGGCGATCATCGCCTCCGGATCCTCGCGTGAATCGTCAGCTACCTCGCTGCGATTGAAGCGCCGCTCGACGTCGACCAGCGTGTCGGCTTCCTGCGGGCCAGGCGCGATGATCAGCGAGGCGTGCTCGGCGGCAGGCACGTCGAATTCCATGCCGTGGAACTGCAGCACCTCAGGCACATCCCTGCGGGCCTGCTGCAGCGCCGGCCAAGCCGAATCACGGGTGACATTGGAATGACCGGGACCGCCGTGGTCGGTGTACACCATCCACGACAGACCGTGGCGCCGCGCTTCTTCCGCGTTGCGCGTGCGCGAGTACGGCGAATCGCCACCACGGATCGGCGTCGGCGGCGAGGTGCTGTCGTCCCATTTGACGCTCCACTCGCTGTGCACGTGATGGTCACCGGCCAGCCAGGTGCGGCCTGCATCGTCGGCATGGGCGTGGCCGATGCAGGCGAGCAGCAGCAGAGACAAGGACGCGCGGCGCGCGTGCGCGGGGGAGATGCTGGAACGGGGCATGCGGAATCCGGACTGTGGAAGGACACGACGCAGACGCGTCGCGACCGTGCATTCCAGCGCACGCCGATGTCATCCCGATGACCCGTGCGATCTCGGCGCGTGGGATCAGGTGCCCGCGTCGGCCGGCACGTCGAACACCTGCCGCAGATAGGCCAGATAGCCCGCGTCGTCGCACATGCTCTTGCCCGGCGAATCGCTGAGCTTGGCGACCGGTTGGCCGTTGCAGCGGACCATCTTGATGACGATGTTCAGCGGCGTCGGCCCGAGATCGTTGGTCAGATGCGTGCCGACCCCGAACGCCAGCTTGCAGCGGCCGCGGAAGTAGGCGTGCAGACGTTTGACCTTGCCGATGTCGAGGCCGTCGCTGAAGACCAGGATCTTGCTCGACGGATCCACGCGGTTGTCGGCGAAGTGCGCGAGCATCCGGTCGCCCCAGACGAAGGGATCGCCCGAATCGTGGCGCACGCCGTCGAAGAGCTTGCAGAAGTACATGTCGAAATCGCGCAGGAACGCATCGAGCCCGACGACATCCGACAGCGCGATGCCGAGATCGCCGCGGTACTCGTGCGCCCACGAGTCCAGCGCCACGACCTGCGAATCGCGCAGCCGCGGTCCGAGTGCCTGGAACGCCTGCAGATACTCGTGGGCCATCGTGCCGTGGGGCGTCATGCCGTGGATGCGCGCGAAGTGGACGTTGCTGGTGCCGACGAACTGGTCGCCGAGCGCGTCGCGCAGCAGCGGCAGCATGTGCCCGTGCCAGTGCTGCGAGTAACGGCGGCGCGTACCGTAGTCGGCGATCCGGCAATCCTCGTAACCGGCGACGTCGCGCAGCAGCGCGGCCTTGGCCTGCAGACGCCGCTCGCCTTCGGCGAAACCGGCCTGCGTGGTATTGCGGAACCAGACCTCGTTGATGATCGCCAGCAGCGGCACTTCGAACAGGATCGTGTGCAGCCACGGGCCGGTGATGTCGAGCTCGATCTCGCCCGGCACCTCCATCGATGCGCGCAGTGCGACGTACTTGCGGTCGAGGTGGAACAGGCCGAGGAAGTCGGCGAAGTCCGGCTTCACGAACCGCAGCGCGCGCATGTAGGCCAGTTCGTCCGCAGTGAAGCGCAGCGCGCACAGCGCATCGATCTCGGCATCGATCTCGCCGATGAACCGCGCCAGATCGATGCCGGGCGTGCGGCATTTGAAGCGGTACTGCACGACCGCACCGGGGTGCTGGTGCAGCACCGCCTGCATCATCGTGAACTTGTACAGATCGGTGTCGAGCAGGGAGGCGATCGCGGCCATGCTCAGCCCCCTGCCTGCGATGCGCGGCGCAGCACCGCGAGCGGAAACCGCGCCCAGATCATCGCCCATACCGCGGCGCATTGCGGCCAACTGTGGCGCGCGGCCTCGAAGCGCTGGAAATAACGCCACAGGCCGCGGTGCTTGTGCCATTCGACGAACACCGGCCGCGCGCGGCTGGACACGCCGCGCACGTGCAGCACGGCGATGTCGTTGGCAACCGCGATCACCGCGCCGGCTTCGCGCGCGCGCCGGCACAGGTCCAGGTCCTCGGCATGCAGGCGGTAGCCGGTATCGAAGCCGTCGATGCGATCGAACAACATGCGCGGCATCAGCATCAGCGCGCCGGAGATCGCCTGCACGCGCTGCAGCGGCTGCTCAGCATCACGCGGCACGGCGAGCACGCGGGCCTGCGGATCGCGCAGCATCGCGGCGAAGTCGGGATCGCGGCGGCGCGCGGCGGGATCGCGCGCGCCATCTTCACCAACGAGTTCAGTACCGAGCAGGCACGGCACCGCCAGATCTGCGGCATGCGCGCGCAGACACGCGAGCGTGTCGGCATCGACCAGGCAATCGGGATTGACGAAGGCGATCCACGCCGCGTCGCCATCGCGCGCGCCCTGGTTGCAGGCGACGGCGAAGCCGGGATTGTCGGGATTGCCGATGAAGTGCACGCGCGGATCAAGCGAGGCGTGTCGCTGCACGATGGCCAGCGTCGTATCGACGGATGCGTTGTCGACGACGCGGATCTGCGCGACGCCATCGGCCGCGCGCAGGCGTGTCAGGCAGGCGTCGATCGTGCTGCCGCTCTGGTGGGTGACGACGACGGCGACGATGTCGGGTGTGGTGGGAACTGCAGCGGTCACTTCGGTGGCGAGTCGTCGGTGGAAGCGACATTGTCCGCTGCGTCGGGTGCAGCGGGTGTATCGCGAGTGCCGGCTGCCCTCGCCCCACCATCCGCTCCGCGGATGGTCCTCCCCTCTCCCGGGAGGGAGAGGGGCGTCGGCGAGCGGACTGCGTCCGCCGTTTCTTCATGGAACAGCTGCTGCTGCGCCGGCGCGTTCTCCAGCGCATCGAAGCCGCGTTGCAGCGCCGCACGCGTCGCGTACAGCGGGTCCTGCATCAGGAAGGTCGCCAGCCGTGAATGCCAGGCCGGCCAGCGCACGGCGAGCGCGTCCATGTCGCCATCGGCCGTGCCACCCTCGCCGCCGCGCGCGACGAATGCCGTCTCGCACAGCGCGTTGCGCCAGCCCAGGCCCGCCATGCGCAGCGACAGGTCGATCAGTGCGGCGTACCAGGAACGGTAGCTCGATGCGTCGAGACCACCGGCCTTGCGCCGCGCGTTGCCGCGCAGCAGCACCGCGTGGCCGATCGCGGCGGGCAGTTCGGGATACAGCGGGGGCAGCGCCTGGCACGCGCGTGCCAGGCGTGCCGGGTCGTCGGGCACCGGATTGATCTCGCCGATCCGCGGCCAGGCCGCGGACTCGCCGGCGTTGCACCACGGCGTCGCGGTGGCGATCGACGCATCGCGCGAGAAACAGGCCGCGAGTGCATTGGCCCAACCCGGCGCGGGAATCGCATCGGGCGCAAGCACGATGACATCGGCATCGCCGCAGGCGCGCAGCACGTCGTCGAGATGCGCCACCTCGCCGATCGAACGCTGCCGGCAGGTGTAGTCGGCCTGCAAGGGCGTGCCGGCCAGCCAGCGCTGCACGATCGCCGCGCCGCGTGGGCCGACGCGGGCATCGTCCGCCAGCCAGATCCGCGTGCCCGCCGGCGTCCCGGCGTCGAGCGCGGCCAGGCACGCGTCGAGCGCGTCGTCGTCGTGACCGACCGGCAGCAGGATGACCGGCAACTCAGCCATGCGCAGCGTCTCCGCGCATCGCGGCCTTCAGTCCTGCGGACGCTGCAGCGGCTGCAGCGCGCGGAAGCGGCTGCCGTACTCGTCCGTCAACCGGCGTGCTTCCAGCGGATTGCGCACGATGGTCGGCGTCAGCAGGACGATGACCTCGCTGCGTTCGGTACGCGAGCTCTGCCGACCGAAGAGTCCGCCGACAACAGGAATGCGGCTGAGTCCGGGAAACCCGGTCGAAACCCGACCGACGTCGTCCCGGATCAATCCTGCCAGCATTACCGTGTCGCCGGCCTGCACGGCCGCCTCGGTCTTGAGCCGGCGCGTATCGATGCGCACGTTGCCTTGCGAGTCGGCGGTGTTCTGCGGCTGCGGCGAACTCACTTCCTGCACGATGTCGAGGAACACCATGCCGTCACGCGTCACGCGCGGACGCACCTTGAGGATCGTGCCGGTCTCGATGTACTGGACCTGGGTGTACTGGCTGTCGCCGAGGATCGGATTCACGCTGCTCGACGAGATCGGAATGCTCGCACCGACATTGAACTCGGCCATCGCGTTGTTGCGCACGAACACCGATGGCGATTGCAGGATTTGCACATCCGTTACTTCGTCGAGTGCGCTGACGACCGCTGCAGCATTCCGCCCAAGAAACGTCCAGCCCAGTCCCGCCGGACCAGCGCCTGTCTCGACGCCCGTAATGGCGCCAGCGATACCCGCCCATGTGGTGCGCCCGACTGCGTTGGGCAGTCCCGCATCCGTCACTGCCCGCTCGAAAAACCAGTTCACGCCGTACTGCAGATCACCACTCAGCGCGACTTCCACCACCTGCGCCTCGATATGCACCTGTGCCGGCATCACATCGAGCCGCTCGACGACGTCGCGGATCGAACGCCACGCAGCGGGGGTCGTCCGTATCAGGAGCGTATTGGTTTCGTCGACTGCCGATACGCCGACGCGGTCGCCTTCGACCTCCAGCGTCACGCTGCTGGGACCTTCCTGCTGCTCGCTGAGCTGCATCTGACCCACGTTGCCACCACCACCGCCGCTAATGCCACCACCGCGACTCATGCCCGAGCCGCCGCCGCGGTTGTTGCTGCCGAGTCCGGAACTGCTGCCACTGCCGCCGTCGAGGCCGGACGAACCATCCGTGCCGCCGGTGCGCAGCGTGTTGCCGGTCAGGCCCGGCATCAGCGACGCCGCATCCTGGCCGCCACTGCTGCCGCTACCGCCGCCGAAGACTTCCGACAAGCGCTGCGCGAGTTCGCGTGCCTTGATGAACTTGAGTTCGTAGGAGAACAGCTTCGGGTCCTGGCCCGCGTTGTCGATGCGCTCCAGCCACTGCTGGATCTCGCCGAGATAATCGGCCTGCGGGGTGATCACCAGCACCGCGTTCGCGCCTTCCAGCGGCATGAAGCGGAACATGCCCGAGACCGGCGATTCGCTGTCCTGGCCGAACACCTTCTCCAGATCGGCGACGACCTGGGTGGCTTTGCCCGACTGCAAGGGGAACACGCCAACCGACATGCCCGACAGCCAGTCGACGTCGAAGATCTCGATCGTGCGCAGATAGTTGTCGAGCTCGGAGCGGCTGCCGGAAATCGTGATGACGTTGCGCGCGTTGTCGGCGGAGACGATCGCGTTCGGGCGCGCATACGGCTCGAGCACCTTCTCCATCTCGGTCGCGGAGATGTAGCGCAGCGGCACGGTGCGGACCTCGAAACCGCGCGCGGCGCCCGTGCTGCCGGTGCGCGGCGCGACGGTGCCGGTGGCGAGCGCGGTGTCGGCGGCGACGATGTTGTAGCGACCGTCGCTGTAGATCATGCGGGCGTTGTTCCAGCCCAGCACCATCTCCAGCAGGCTCAGCGCCTGCGCCGCGCTCACCGGCTGCGGCGTCGCCAGCGTCACCGTGCCCTGCACTTCCGGTGCGATGACGTAGTTCTGGCCGAGCATGTCGCCGAGGATGGCCTTGGCGACCGCGTGCACCGATTCGCCTTCGAAATTGAACGAGGCCTGGCCGCTGGTTGCGCCCAGCGTGGGCGGCGCCGCGGACGCGGCGCGCTGGTTGAGCACGGTGCCGCTGCCGCGACGGATCTGCGGCTGCGGACGTTCGTCATCGGCGAGCAGGGACTGCGTGCGTGCGCCCGGTGCCGATGCGGTGTCGGCGGACGAAGTGCCCGCCTCCGCGCCCTGGCGCAGGTCGGCATCGCGGCGCATCGAGGCAGTCGGCGCGGTGGCGCAGCCGGCGAGCAGCGCGATGCCGGTGCCCAGGGCGATGGCACGGAGATGGAGGGCTGGCGTCATGGATGGCTTCATCGACGGGTCTTAGGGATTCGGAGAGGTGGGCTGCTGTTGCTGCTGGCGCAGGCGTGCGCGCCGTTCTTCGATGCGGCGACGGATCGCCTCGACCTGCGCTTCCGATGGACCGGTGGCAGGCGCGGTTTCGGCGATGGCGCTTCCGCTGCCTTCCCCCGAAACCGGTGTCTGGCGTGCGGTCGGCCCGCGCACCTGTCCATCGCCCGCGGCTGGCGCTGCCGTACTGGCGTTCGCGGCATTTGCGGCGGCCTCGGCGGCCTGCTGCGCGGCGCGCGCCGCCGGGTCCGCATCTGACTGTGGACGGGCCTGTGCCTGCGCAGCCCCATCGGGCGTCGGTGCCATCGGCGTCGGCGGCTGGCCGCCGTTGCCGTCGAACACGCGCAGTTCCAGCGTACGCGGCCCTTCGGGGGTGTTGAACACCACGCTGCGCGTATCGACGGAATCGAGCAGCCAGTTCGACGCTTCCGGCGGCGCCTCGCCGATCTTCAGCCGGACCGAATCACCGCCCCCGCTGGGTTGCAGGATCGCGAGCGCGAAATCGGGCGTGCGCAGCACGCTGGTCAACACGTAGTCGAAGCCGTTGCCGGCGCCCTCGCCTTCGTCCTGCGGATCGATGAAGAACGGTTGCGGGCGCCGGTCGTTGGTGAACAACGGCCGCGCGGCGACCTCGCCGAACGCCGACAGCGGTTGCGCCGCTGGCAGATCCTGCGGCGCGGGACCCACCGGCGCGGCCACGCTGCCGTCGTCCTCGAGCGTACCGATGCGGCTGCCGAGCCCGGCCAGCGCGAGGACCGCGAACAGCAATGCCCAGCCGCCGATCGCGGCGACCAGCCAGGTGCGCGCGTTGGTGGCATCAATCCGCATCGGCGCCTCCGGTGGCCGCAGCCGCAGCCGCCGCCGGGCGGGCGTTGCCCTCGCCTGCGGGCGTGGTGCCGGCAGACGGCAACACGTAGCCGGACAGATCGAAGCTCACGTCGACGCCGCCGCTGCTTGCACCCGCGGCGAGCTGGTGGCGCTGGCTGAGGATGTTGAGGTTGTCGATGAACAGCCGCGGCGTACCGGTTTCCAGCGAATGCAGCACCGCCGCCAGCTCCGGATTGCCGCAACGCAGGCGCACCTGCACGGTCGCACGCGGGTACTTGTCGTTGCGCTGACCGGCAATCGGCGAGCGGTTGCTGATCGCGCAACTGCGATTGCCCGGGCTGGCCTCGAGCACCGCGCGTTCCAGGCGCTGCACCAGCGCGGCGGTGGCGAGTTCCACACCGGCCTGCGGCATGAAGCCGGGTGTTTCATCCATCGCCGCGCGCGCACGTTCGAGTTCGGTGCGCACCTGCGGCGCCTGTTCCAGTTCGCGGCGGATGCGCAGCTCGCGCTCCTGCAAGGTATCGATGCGCGTACCGAGTTCGCGCATCGGTTGGGTCCACCACGGATGGATCAGCAACAGGTAGCCGGGCAGCAGTAAGCCGAGCAGCAGTCCCAGCGCCAACCAGCGGTCGCGGGCCGACACGGACCTATCGGGCATCGTCCGCACGCACGGGCTCCTGTGGTGTCGGTGCGGGCGCCGACGATGCCGTCGGCGGCACGAGTTCGGCGGTCAGGGTGAAGCGGTCCGAGCGCGTGCGCGGATCGTTCTGCAGGGCGCCGGCGAGTGCGGGCGCGCGCCAAAGCGTCGATCCCGACAACTGCCCGACCAGCGCCGAAGCTTCGGTGCTCAGGCCGATCAGCAGCACGCGATCACCTTCGATCGCGGCCTTCTCCAATGTCGTGGAATCCGGCAGCCGACGCGCGAGTTCGTCGAGCACCGCGACCGTCAGCGGCCGCGCGGCGCGCTGCGCCTGCAGGAACGCCATGCCTTCGCGCAGATCGACCAGTTGCTGGCGCTGCACCGATGCGGCGCGCGCACGCGTGGCCTCGGTGGCGACGCGCGCTTCCAGTGCTTCCGCGGCAGCGCTGCGGTTCTCGCGCATCTGCCACAGGCCGAATGCGGTCAGCAGCACCGCGATGCCGAGAATCAGCCTCTGCAGGCGCCGCTGCGGATCCTCGCGGCGGCGACGGCGCGCATCGTCGATCAGGTTGACGCCGAGCGGCCCGGCATCGCCGGCGAGATCGATGCCGGCCAGCATCGGCGTCAGCGGACCGAGTGCGGCGAGCTGCGCGTCGATCGCGGCGCGCGGCACCACCACCAGTTCCACGTCGATCTGGCCGTCACCACGCCGACCGAGCACGCGATGGTCGTAGCGCACATCGGCGGCGGCGAACGGTGTCTGCCGGTCGATCTCGAAACCGAGCACATCGTGCAGACGATCGGCGGCGGTTTCGGGCAGGGTCATGTGCCGGCGCAGACCGGTGCGTGCGGGCAACAGCAGCCAGCGCGGCAGGTCGACCGTGCGCGCGGCGAGCAGGGCGGCCAGCGGATCGCCCGCGTCGTCGAGTGCGGCGCGCGGCACCCGTGCGAGATCGCGCACGCCGTCGGCGTCCTGGAGATGCAGCGCGATGTCGGCTCCGTCGCCGACCAGCAGCAGACGCCGGCTGGCCAGGCCGAAGGTCTCGCGCACGCGCACCGGCAGCCACGCCGCGAGCGCGGTGCCCCACCACGCGAGGAACCCGCGCAGGCGTGCCGACGTGCGGCCGTCGAGACGCCAGGCGCGGCGGCCGGGCGTCGCCTCGGTCAAGGGTGCGGGTGTTGCGGACATCATCGTGGTGACGCTCCTTCCTCCCAACGCAGCACGGTGTAGGCCGTGCCCGGTACGGCGCCACCGCCGGTCCTGACCACTGCTCGAAGCCGCGCGGCCCGCCCCTCCGGGAGCCGCGCCAGGCTCTCGATACTATACGTGCCGCTGCCGCCGCCCAGCAGCGCGCCGACCAGTTGCGCCCCCAGCTGCTCGCGCGCAGCGAGGATGGGATCGGCCTCGACCCCCATCGCCTGCAACACCGGGCCGGCTGCGAATTGCGGATCGGGCGTCGGCAGACGGCTGTAGATCGTCAGATAGGGCGCGACTGCCGCATACAGTTCGGGCGTCATGCCGAGCACCTGCTCGACTTCGGCGACGCTTTCGAAGGGTGCGTTCTTGGCGCCGTAGGACCGCCCCGCACTGGCGTAATCCGCAGCCTCCGCGCCACCGGTGATCTGCACGAAATCGTCGCCGTCGCGCCAATCGACGATCGCGCCGGCCACCTGCATCGCAACGCTCTGCTCGGCACCCGTCGCCTGCAGCAACGCGGCCAGCAACAGACCGTCGGCGGCGTTCAGGTCGACCTTGCCGGTCTCGTCGACGAGCTTGAGTTCCACATCGATGTCGTGGAACCGCCAGGCGTAGGGCCGCCCGTCGGGCTGCCACTGCAGCGCGGGATCGTCCATCGCCAACCGGGTCAACGCGTACTCCAGGCCCGCACGCGCGGCCTGGTCGCCGGCGACGCCCCGGAACAGCACGCGCCCCTGCTGCTGCTCGATGCGCGCGGTCAGCGCGAATGCACCGACCAGCGCAGCCAGCAGCGTGATCAGCCACAGCACCAGCAGCAGGGCCGCGCCGCGTTGCCGGCGCACGCTCATGGCAGCGGCACCGCGGCAGGCTGGCCGCTGCCCTGCGGCAGGGTGACGACGAGTGTCGGCCACGCGCCGTCGCGTTCGGTTTCGATCTGCACTTCGACCTGCAACGGCAGGGTCGCCGGTCCCCAGCGTTCCTGCCAGCCGCCGAGCGCACCGCTGTCGTCGAAGCCGCGATAGCGCAAGCGCAGTTCGACGAGGTCGTCGACCAGCGGTTCCGGCGGACGCGGCGCGTCGGGCTCGATCGTGCGTCCGGTCATCACCATGCCGAACGCCACCGTCAGGCGCTGCGCGCCGCGCACCTCGTTGACCGCAATGTCGTGCAGGTGCGGGCCGCCCTGTCCCAGATAGTTCGGCAGATCGGCGACGAAGCGCAGCCGCTGCGGCTCGCCGACGAACTGCGAGATCTCGCCGGTGTTGTCGTCGGTGTGGAACGCGATCGGCTGTGCGGATGCGATACGCCTGCGCAGGAAGCCCTCGACCGCGCGCATGCGCTCGCTGCGCTGCGAAAGGGCTTCGCCGCGATCGACGGTCGCAGTCGCGGCGCGCAGCGTGGTCAGCGCCAATGCGAGCCCGGCCGCGAGCAGCACCGTCGCCAGCAACACTTCGATCAGGGTGAATCCGCGCGCGTGCCTCATGGCATCGGCACTCCGAGCGCATCCGGCTCGCGCAGCCGCAACGTGTGCACCTGCAGACGCTCGCGCGGCCCGCGCTCGCCCCAGTCCACGGCGAGCGCAATTTCAAACAGCTGCCGACCAGACGGATCCAGCAGCGCAGGCGGCATCGCCGGATCGACATAGGGCGCGATCTCCAGCGTCCAGCGATAGCGTCCGCTCTCGAACTCGCCGGTGATACTGCCCGGCACCACCGGAATCTCGATGCCGATGCCATCCAGCAGCGATTGCGCATGCAGCGCCGCGCGGCCGGAATCCGCCGCCCAGCGCACCTGGCGCGTGCCGTTCGACAACGTGCCGAGCAACAGCATCAGCGCGATGCCCAGCACCGCGAAGGCCACGATGACTTCGATCAGGGTGTAGCCGCGCTGGCTGCGATGATTCATTCGGTCGCATTCGCACGGGACAGACGCACTTCGCCGGTCAGCCAGGCCACGTCGACCTGCCACGCGGCATCGCGCAGCATTACGCGTACTCGCCCGCCGGTGGCCGCACCGTCGGCGAAGAACAGGATCGCGCCTTCGCTGTCGCTCGACTGCAGTTCGCGCGCACCGGTGAACTCGACCGCGAGCGGTTCGGGAATCGTGCCGTGGCGGCCATTGGGCGCAGTCCACGTGCGCGCCTGCGGGTTGATCACGAAGCGCTGCGGCTCGCCGGTCGAAATCGCCTGCGCCCGCGTGTAACGCAACTGCGCGGCGATGGTCTTGCCCGCGGACTGCAAGGCGATGCGATCGAAGCCACCGCTCATGGCGGCCGCCGCCAGCACGCCGGTCACGGCGATCAGGCCGACGACCAGCAGCACTTCGAGCAGCGAGAAACCGCGGACCCTGGCAATACGAACCGACATCTGGCGCCGGGCATCCCCACGACGGAAAGGCAATGCCGGAATCTATCACTCCGACCGGGCACCGCGACGGATGCGGCCCGGCACGCGCCGGACCGCATCGTCGCATCGCGTTACTGGTGGATGCCCAGCACGCTGACGTTGGTGAACGCCTGATCGCCGACCAGCAGCAGGTAGTAGCTGCCGGGGGTCGGATTGGTCAGCACGACCGACTCGCTGTTGCCCGGCCGGTTCGACATCCGGTCATGGTCGTCCAGGGTCGGTGCGCGATCGTGCGCCACGTACAGCGACACGTTGCCGGTGCCGCCGTAGCTGCGCAGATTCAGGCTGCGGGTTCCTTCCGGAACGTCGATGACGAACAGCTGCTGGTTGCCGCCACCGCCGGCCAGACCCGACACCGCGACGCGGTTGACCAGCGTCGTCGCTTCGGGACCGCATGTCTCGACCTCGGGATCGCAGGGCTCGGCCAGCGCCGCGTCCAGCGCGGCCGCCGCATCGACGATGCCGGCACCGATCGGCGTGCCGCCCGGAATCTCGACCGGGAACGCGCGCGCGCTGTCCACCAGCAGCTGCTCGAGCGCCTGCGGCGTCAGCGGGGTGTCGACCACGGCCTGCACCAGTGCGGCAACGCCGGCCACGTGCGGCGACGCCATCGAGGTGCCGGTCATGCCGACGTAGTCGGGTTCGCCCGGCTCGGTCTCGCCCGCGTTCCAGGCCTGCCAGACGTAACCGTCGGGATTGCCGTCGGCGTCGCCGCCACCACCCGGTCCCGACAGATCGACACCGCCGCCGTAGTTGGAGTAGCCGGCGATGCCACCGTTGATGCGGTTCGCACCGACGACGACAACGTTGCTGCAGCTCGCCGGCGAGAAGTTGGCGACATCCGATGCGGAATTGCCGGCCGCGACGACGATCGTCGTGCCGCGCGACACCGCGCCGTCGATCGCCTCCTGGGTTGCCACATCGCAGCTGCCGCCGCCACCGAGGCTCATGTTGATGACTTCGGCGGGATTTTCGTTGTCCGGCACGCCGTCGACGCTGCCGCCCGACGCCCAGACGATCGCATCGGCGATGTCGGAGATGTAGCCGCCGCAGCGACCGAGCACGCGCACCGGCAACACCTTCGCATCGTGCGCGACGCCGGCCATGCCGGTGCCGTTGTTGGTGACCTGGGCGACGGTGCCCGACACGTGCGTGCCGTGCCAGCTGCTGGTCTGCACCGGCGATCCGGCGTAGCACTCGCCCGCCTCCGGATTCCAGTCGCCGTAATCCTGCGCACCGGGCACGCGCTCGTCGGTCGGGCGCCGCGACACGAACGCATCGGTGATGAAGTCGTAGCCTTCGAGCACGTTCGCGTCGAGGTCCGGATGCGCGGTGATGCCGGTATCGAGCACCGCGACGACGACGCCTTCGCCGGTCGATGTCTCCCATGCCGTCGGCGCATGCACGCCACCGGCAGTGTCCTGCAGATGCCACTGGTACTGGGCGAAATACTCATCGTCCGGCACCAGCGCCGGCACGACGTCGGCGGTGTGCTGCAGCATCCGGTCGATCTGCGCATACGCGACCGACGGATCGGCCTGCAGTTCGCGCACCAGGGCGTCGGCATCACGCTGCGGCAGCTTGCGCGACAGCCGGATCACGTCGGCGCCGGTCGCCAGCGCGCGCAGATGCGTCGCATCGATGCCCGCATCCGCCGCCGCACCGGGCCGCTGCGGCAACGCACGTCCGGCCGCGGCCTGCACCGCACGCACCTTCATGCCCGCATCGCGCCGCTCGGCGCTGCCGTCGCGGTAGCGCACGATCAGCCGCTGCACCGACGCATCGGCCTGCGCGTTCTTGTGCGCGCGCGGCGCCTCGAACGTGCCGGGCCGGTCGCCCGGCGCGGCGTGCACCATCGCCGTACCCAGCACCGCCACCACCACTGCGCTCAGTGCGCAGACCCGAACCGCTTTGCTGCTCTCTCTCACTGTGTCCACCTCGTCTGGAAATCGTCGATACCCGTGCGCCGACATGGCGCGCGGTCCTGCCCTCGCGGGAGTCGTCTCCCGCCCCGAAGCAATGCGCCCGCCGCGAAGGCGGCAACGGGCGCCTGGCACTTACAGATCGAAGCCGAAGCCGACGCCGGCCGAACGGTCATCGCCGCTGAATGCGCCACCGACACTGAACGACGCGCGTTCGCCGATCTGCTTCGCATAGCCCAACGACAGTGCGTTCTCGCCGTTCTGCCAGCCGGCACCGACGGCGACACGTCCACGCGGGCTGCGGCTGCCGGCCGCGTTCATCGACATGCTCATCATTGCCGAGCTCATCGCGCCCATGCGGTCGATGCGCCGGTCCTGCTGGCCCAGCCGGTTCCAGACGTCGTCCTGGAGCGCGTCGAACTGGCCGCTGAGCGCCTCGATGCGGGTGTCGGTATAGGCGTTGGCCGACGACAACGTCTGCGTTGCGATGGTGTCGGTGTAACCGTTGGCCGATGCCAGCGTCGCCGCGTCCGCGGGTGCTGCCGCTGCCGGACCCGCCGCCGCGCTGCCCATCGCCTGCGCCTCGGGTGCGCCGGAAGCGGCAACACTGCCCGTTCCGTTCGCGGATTCCGGTGGCGTGTTCGCATGCCGGGCGCCGTCGTCCGTCGATGCACTTGCGGTCGTGGAGGTCGCGACCGTGCCGGCCTCCACATTGCCTGTGTCCGCCGGGACGGATGCGTCCGGCGCGGACGTCGCCCCCGCCTCGAGCGAGCTCACACGGCCGTCGATGCCACTGATCGCGCCATCGAGCGCGCCCAGTGCGTCGCCGACGTTGTAGTAGCTGCCGCCCTGGATGCCGTAGACCGGCGCGACGAAACCATTCGGTCCCATCGTCGCGCCGCCACCCAGGGCCTGCGCCATGCCATCGCCAAGACCGAACAGCTGTGCGCCATTGACGGCATCGGTGCTGGTGGCGGTGACCGCGCCCGCGGCGAGGTTGCCGATCGCGGTGCCGTTCTCGCCCGCCAGGGTCAGCGTGCTCCGGTCGTCGTTGTCGTAGCGCACCGCACTGGCCAGCCCGGCATCGACATCGTCGAGCGCCGTGTTGAACTGCGCCAGATTCACCGCATCGGTGTCCGCGGTGCCCGCGGCGACGTTGGTGATCTGCCGCTCGCCGCCGGCACTGCCGACCGACACGCTGTTGGCACGATCAGCGAGCGAACCCGCACCGAGCGCGACACCGTTGGTCGCCGTGACCTGCGCACGCACGCCGAGCGCGGTGCCGTCGGCAGCCGCGTCGAGCACCCGTGCGTCGTAACCGACCGCGGTCGAGCCGGCCGCACGCGCATGCGCATTGGAGCCGAGCGCGGACGACGTGGCCGACAACGCCTGACTGTTGGCACCCAGCGCGGTGGCGTTGGTGCCTTCGGCGCGGGCATTGCTGCCGAAGGCCGATGCGCTGATCTTCGTCGCCCGGCTGTTGGCGCCGACAGCGCTGCTGCCATTGGCATTCGCCACGCTGCCCGCACCCGCCGCCAGTGCCCCCTGGCCATTGACCACCGCATCGTCGCTGCCGTCCTGTGCGCCGCTGGCGGCGAAGTAATGGCTCGCTTCGCTGGTTCCTTCGGCCACCGCATCCAGCTGTGCCTTGTTCACCGCATCGGTCGCTTCAGTGCCGGCGGCGACGTTGACGATCTGTCGCTGCGCATCCGCGCTACCGACCGACACGCTGTTGTCGCGGTCGGCGATCGAGAACGCGCCCAGCGCCACGGCGTTGCTGCCGTGCACTTCGCTCATCGCGCCGAGCGCGACCGCGTTGTCGGCACTGGTCACGGCGCCAGCACCGATGCCGACCGAGTTGGCGCCGTCAATGGCGGTGTTGCGGAACACGATGCTGTTGCCGACCACGCCGACGAACGGGCCGCCCAGGCCGATGCCGGCGGTGCCGGACACACTCGACAGCGTGCCGATCGCGATCGCGTTCTGCGCGCCGTCGCCAATACCTGCGAACGTGCCGAGCGCCAGACCGTTCAACGCCCCGCTGCCGACGTACGACGCAATACCGAGCGCGACGCCACCCGAGGCGCCGTCGGCAACCCGGCTCAACGCGCCCTGCGCGATCGCATTGTCGCCGTCGGCGCGCGCCCCGTTGCCCAGCGCGAGGCTCGATGCGCCGTTGGCCTGCGAATCCGGACCGAGCGCGGTGCTGCCATCGCCGACCGCCAGCGCCGCATCGCCGAGTGCGGTCGCCCGCGCCCCCAGTGCATTGCTGTTGCTGCCGAGCGCGGTGGATGCCGCGCCCAGCGCCAGGCTGCCGGTACCGACCGCCGTCGCGTCCGCGCCATCGGCGTAACTGCCCGCGCCCAACGCGCTGCTGCGATCCCCATTGGCAACGCTGTTGGGGCCGAGCGCGGTGGCCTCGTCGCCGGGTGCGACCGCCCGGTCGCTGCCGTCACCGGCACCGTTGACGGCGACGTAATCGTTGGCCGCGGTCGCTGCTTCGAGCTGCGACAGGTTCACCGCGTCGGTCGCCTCCGTCCCTGCGGCAACGCTGGTGATCTGGCGTTCGCCACCGTCATCCCAGCCGACCGACACGGTGTTCTCGCGCCATGCCGTGGAGTCCGCACCGATCGCAACCGCATTCTCGGCCCATGCATTCGACCCGGCGCCGAGCGCGACGCTGTTGTCGGCCAGCGCATGCGCGCCGCCGCCGACGGCGACCGCATTGCGTTCGGACGCCGTCGAGGCCCGGATGATCGAACCGCCCCCTTCCGGCGGCGCGTAGTAGCCACCGATCGCGATGCTGCCGTTGCCGCTCGCATTGCTGAGCTGGCCGACCGCGATCGACTGCTCGCCCTCGCTGTAGGCGCGGGCGCCGAGCGACACGCTGAACTGGCCGACCGCGATCGCTTCGGAACCGATCGCGGTCGTGGCGTTCTCGCCGGCCCACGCCCCGAAGCCCATCGATACGCCGAAATCGGCATCGGAGGTCGCATTCGCACCGACCGCTGTCGAATAGAAGCCGTCCGCTGCTGCGTTGGCGCCGTACGCGCTGTTCATGTACCCGGCTGCCGAGGCGTTCGCCCCGGCCGCGACGGCCGATTCGCCAGACGCGACAGCCACGTCGCTGCCATCGCCGGCGCCGGTCGCGGAGAAGTACGCATCCGCTTCCCCGGCCATCGCCGTCAGCTGCGCGAGATTCACCGCGTCCGTCGCTTCCGTGCCGGCGGCGACACCGGTGATCTGTCGGGTCATGCCCGTGAACGCATTGCCGACGGCGACGCTGTTGTCGCGTGCTGCCACCGAGTCGGCACCGAGTGCGACCGAGTTTTCGCTGTAGACACCCGAGCGAGCACCCAGCGCCAGGCCGAGATCGGTCTGCGCGCTGGCTCCCGCACCAACCGCGACGCTGTTTGCGCCCCACGCCCCCGTGTTCTGCTCGATGCAGAAGTCGTCGCCGCAATCGGCCGTGCTGCCGATCGCCACCGAACTGGCGCCGTCGGCCTGGCTGAGCGGACCCATGGCCACGCTGCCGTAGCCGGTGGCGGTGGTCATCCCGCCGATCGCAATGCTGCGCTCGCCGCCAGGTCCCCACGGATTGGTCTGCAGGCCGATCGCGATCGAGGCCGCACCGTCCGCACGCGAGTCGAGACCGAACGCAATGGACTGGGCGCCGAGCGCCTGCGCATTCGCGCCATAGGCCGTGCTGCCCCATCCGGCGGCGTTGCTCAGCGCACCGGTCGCCGTGCCGGCTTCGGCCGCGTTGCTGCCCATGCCGATCGCCGAACTGGCCAGACCGGCGGCGACGCTGTCGCTGCCGATGGCCACGGCACCTTCACCCAGCGCCTGACTGTTGTTGCCTTGGGCAACGGATTGTTCGCCACTGGCGATGCTGCCATACCCATTGGCCACGCTGTATTCGCCGAGTGCATTGCTGCCAACGCCGACTGCCGACGCCCCGGTTCCCAGCGCCAGGCTGCCGCTGCCGATCGCGGTCGTGTAGTCGCCATCGGCCAGGCTGCCTGCGCCGACCGCGGCCGCCTCCTCGCCGATCGCCACTGCCGCATCGCCGCCGTCCGCGGCACCGTTGACCGCGAGATAGCGGGTGGCACCTTCGAGCTGATTGAGGTTCACCGCGTCGGTCGCTTCCGTGCCCGCCGCGACGTTGGTGAGCTGGCGTTCCTGACCTGCCTGGCCGATGGAGACGCTGTTGTCGCGGTCGGCATGCGAATTCGCACCCAGGGCCACCGCGTTGATGGCGTCGACGTTGGCGCGCTGGCCGAGTGCCACGCCGTCGACGGCGCTGCCCGCGACCCCCGCCCAGGTTCCGATCGCGATGCTGTTGTCGGTGCCTGCCAGCGACCACTGGCCGACCGCGAAACTGTCGTTTCCCCTCGCCAGTGAAAAGTCGCCCAGCGCCACCGAACGGTCGCCGCTGCCCTGCGCCAGCGAACCGATCGCCACCGAACGCGCGCCCCCGGCAATGGCCAGGCGTCCGATCGCCACGCCCTCCTCCCCATCGGCCCATGCCTGCGTGCCGACAGCGACCGAGTTCGCGCCGGCGGCGAGCGAATCGCCGAACGCGGACGCCCCGTCGCCCCAGGCGAATGCCGATGTGCCGACCGCGGTGGCGTCGTTTCCGTACGCCTTGGCGTCGGTTCCGATCGCGATGCCGTTGGTGCGGAGCGTCAAGGCACCGGCGCCGATGGCGATACTGTCGTCACCCTCTGCTTCAGCATCCCGCATCGCACTCAGCGCACCCGCGCCGGTAGCCGACGCGCCACTGCCCAGCGCGATGCTGTCATCCGCCTGCGCCTGCGACCCTTCGCCCACCGCAACCGCCGCACGACCTCCGGCGACGCTGCCGTAGCCATTGGCGACGCTGGCATCGCCCAGCGCATTGGCGCCGGTGCCGAGCGCGGACGATCCCTCGCCCAGCGCCAGGCTGCCGCTGCCGAGCGCCAGCGAATAATCGCCGTCGGCCTGGCTCTGATAGCCGTACGCACTGGCCTCGATGCCGTTCGCGATGCTGTTGGCGCCGGTGGCGGTACTCGACTCGCCGGCCGCGAGGCTTTGCGCACCACTCGCGGTGGCGTTGTCGGCGAGTGCCTGCGCGCCGCTGCCGACCGCCTGCGCCTGTGCGCCGCTTGCGCCCGCCAGGCTGCCGACGGCGATCGCACCCCGGCCCTCGGCCAGCGTGGCTTCGCCGACATCCGGCTGGCCATCACCGTCCAGATCGGTCCACGCACTGCCGCCGATCGCGACCGCGCCCTCGCTGTTGGCGGCGGCGTTGTAGCCGGCCGCCACAGCGTGCTGGCCATTGGCCAGGCTGTTGCTGCCGACGCCGACGCTGCCCCGGCCGATCGCCGTGCTGTAACCGCCCACGGCGACACCGAAATCGCCACCGACGGCGCGCGAGTTGGCGCCGAGCGACACGCCGGCTTCTCCGTTCGCGCCGGCGCCGAACCCGCCAACGAGACTGCCGGGACCATAGGCCTGCGCGTTGCCGCCGATCGCCGTCGAGCCCATGCCCGCCGCCACGCTGAGCGCACCGATCGCGGTGGCGGCCTGTTCCGCGCTCGCTTCGGCCGACGCGCCGACCGCCGTGTTGCCAAGCCCGAACGCACCGGCGCTCTGTCCCAGCGCCACGCTGGCATCGCCCAGGGCGGCCGCGCCCTGGCCGAAGGCGCTGGCGCCGATGCCATCGGCGATGCTTTCCGCGCCGACCGCAGTCGTCGCGTTCTGCGTGCTGGTGCTGTTGCGGCCGATGGCGATCGCGCCCTCTCCGGTTGCGCTGGCGTCATCGCTGCCGTCGCCGGCGCCGTTGGCGATGAAGTAACCGGATTCGACGGCCGCGTCCCGCTGTCCGGCGGCGTCCGCGTGCTCGTTCTCGACAATGCCGGCCAGCCTGTCGCAATCGACCTGTTGGGCCGGTTGGCCGGGCAGGTTCACGGTGCAGACCGCCGCGTCAGGGCTGGCCGCCAGGGCGAGCGGCCCCAGCAACAGGCTCGCCGACAACACCCCGATCACCGCCGGAGCGCGACGGGTGCGACGTACGCGGGCGCTCCGGCTGCCGCCGGTGGCGGCCAGTTCCGAGGCGACCACGACCGCATTGTGTGCGCGGCTCCAAATCCGGCTGAAAATCTTGTTCATCTAAAAACCCCTCCAGAAAACAGTCGTTCGAGATGTGCGCGCTACGGTGTCCGGATGCCGCCGGGCCCGCATGGATGGCGCGGGTGGCGGATATCCGGGGCGGTCCGATCGAAGCGGACGTTCGGTCGCTGCAGTGCCGCACTGACGCGGAAGGTCAGTAACTGGCAAATGCAGCCCAGAGCGAACGTAGAAGGTCACCGCGCGGCTTGTCACGCACGCGATATCACCAAATAATCACCGGGTTCTCACCGAACCGGCGCCCTCGTCACACTGGTGAAACAACGCAGTGAGGTGTTGCGCCATTGCCGACAAATCCGTTCGTTCAAGCCAGGCAATCGACGTGAAAATCGGACGCGGATTTCTCGACTGGCTGCGCAGCGCGCCCATCAGCGATCCGGTGGACCGCCGCAACGCGCCGGTCATGCAGCTGTTGCTGCTGTTCTACGGCCTGCTCCTGCCCGCGAACTGGGTGTGGCGACTCGCCAGCGGCGGCGAGGTGCACGAAGCGCGGATGTTCATCCTGGCGGTCGACATGCTGATCGCGGCCCTGGCGCTGACCGGCATCGCCCTGATCCGGCACGGCCGGTTCCGGCCCGCGGTGGTGCTGTTTCTCGCGCCGCAGCTGATCTCGCTGGGCGTCGTGTTCTTCAATGTCGGCGTGCTGTCCCAGCTGATCGACCCGGCGCCCACGATGCTGGTGCTGGTGGTCAGTGGCCTGATCCTGGGCCGCCACGCGCTGTGGATCGCGTACGTCCTGTTGATGGCCGTGTTCGCGACCGGTTTCGCGACCGACGTGCGCCAGGCCGTCGCGGCCGGCACGTCCGTAGGCAGCGCGCTGGTCAACCTGCCTGCCGTGCTGATCAGCTACACCATCATCACCATCGTGCTGGACCGTTCGATCAAGGCACTGCGCGAGAGCCTGGCCGAGTCCAACGCACGCGGTCGCGAACTGCAGCGCGAGATGGCCGAGCGCGAACGCGCCCAGACGCAGCTGGTGCACGCGCAGAAGATGGAGGCGAGCGGCCGTCTGGCCAGCGGCGTGGCGCACGATTTCAACCACATCCTCGACGTCATCCTGGGCTTCTCCGCGCAGCGCCACCGGCTGGATGACATCGACACGCGGATGCAGGCCGGCGCGCTGGCCGACTCGCTGGAAGGCGTGGAGATCGCGGCGCGCCGCGGCACCGCGATCACGCGCAAACTGCTGCGCTTCAGCCGTCAGGACGCGACGCATCCGGTGGTGTTCGACGCCGCCGATGGCGTGGACGAACTGCAGCCACTGCTACGGCAGCTGCTGCCGCCGGGCGTGCGCGTACAGCTGCAACGCCCGGACGTGCCGACGCCGGTCCGCATGGACCGCAGCGAGTTCGACCTGATGATTCTCAACATCGCCGCCAATGCACGCGATGCGATGGGAGAGGACGGCACCTTCCAGGTGACGATCGAGGCTCCTGACGACGATCACATCCTGCTGCGGCTGACGGACAGCGGCGACGGCATGCACGCGGCCATGATCGCCCGGATCTTCGAGCCGTTCTTCAGCACCAAGGCTGCCGCCGACGGCACCGGGCTGGGGCTGGCGGTGATCCGTGATCTGCTGACCGCCGCAGGCGGCAGCATCTCGGTGGAAAGCCGGCCGGGACACGGCAGCACGTTCGTGGTGACGCTTCCGCGCATCGCCGGACCGGCACCCCGGACCCCGCGCTGAATCAGCCGGCGAACACGTAGCCTTCGCCATGCACCGCGCTCAGCGGCAACGGCGCTTCGCAGCCACTCTCAACCTTGCGCCGGAGGCGGTGGATCATCGAATCGAGCCGGTGCGGATCGAAGTCGTAGACGTCGTTGGTCAACGCCGCGATCAGTTCGGCACGCGTCACCAGCGCGGCCGGCGACGCGGCCAGCCGCGCCATGATCCGGCGCTCGCCGCGCGTCAGCGCCACACTGTTCCCGCCGGGGGACAACAGACACCAGCCGTTGGCGTCCATGCGCCAGACGGGCGTTGCGGCCGGGCTCACGGGCGCGCCGACGCCCATGCGCCGCGCGAGGCTGTACAGCGTGGCGGCAAGCAATTCGAGTTCGACCGGTTTGACGAGATAAGCGTCGGCGCCTTCACCGAGGCCGCGCACGCGATCCGGCGTCTCGCGCCGCCCGGTCAGCATGACGATGCCGAGCGCGGCATCGCCATCGCGCAGTCGGCGCGCGACGCTGTAGCCATCGCCGTCGGGCAGACCGACATCGAGGACGACGATGTCGACCGGCGCACGCGCCAACTGGGCATCAAGCTCGCCGACGCGGCCCGCCGTGATCACCGAAAAACCGTAGGCGCGCAGGCCCGGTACAAGAATGCGTTCGCGCAGCAGTGCGTCGTCTTCCAGCAGGGCGATCCGCAGCGCATTGCCTGTATCGGCCGCGCAGACACTCGTCGTCTCATGCCTGCGACCGTCTGTCATTTCATCAGTCGCCATCGCAGCGAAGGACGCGCACCAGTCACTCGTAGCGGATATCGGCGTTCACGCTGTCGCCGCCCGGCTTGCGATCAGCGCCGTAGCTGACGATATCGAACGGCTGGCTGCTGCCCGGCGCGGCGAATTCGTAGGGCGTGTTCCACGGATCGCGCAGTTCCGCATCCTTCGCATACGGGCCGAGCCAGCCGCTGGCACCGCCGGGCTGGGTGACGAGATCGCCGAGCGCATTGGGCAGCGTGCCGGTGTCCATCTCGTATTGATGCACCTTCTCGGCCAGCGTCTGCACCTGCGCCTTGGCGAGATTCACCCGCGCGCGGTCGCCGCCGCCGAGGATGCGGGTCGCGGCGAACGCGACGATGCCGCCGATCAGCACGACGACGAGGATGATCTCGATCAGGCTGAAGCCGCCCTGCGCGCTGCGCGGGTTGCCGAGGGGACGCGATCTGCGGATGTGCTGCATCGACACTGCCTCGTTCAAGAGTCTGGATCGCATTGTATGACGCCGCGCAGCTGAACCTAGCCGATGACGCTGGTCAGGTCGTAGATCGGCACCAGCACCGCGAGGATCACCACCATCACCACCAGCGCGAGCAGCATCGTGATCGCCGGCACCAGTGCGGCGAGCATGCGGTCGAGCGACGTGCCGGTCTGCTGATCGAAGGTATCGGCGGTCTTGAGCAGCATCGCGTCGAGCGCGCCGGATTCCTCGCCGACCTGGATCATCTGGATCGCGAGCCGGGGAAAACGCTTGGTACGCCCCAGCGCCGTCGACAGGCCCACACCGTTCTTGACCTCGGATTCGGCTGCTTCGACATCCGCCGACAGCGCGAGATTGCCCAGCACCTTGCGGCCGATGCCGAGCGCCGCGATCAGCGGCACGCCATTGCGCAACAGCGTGCCCAGCGTGCGGGCAAGCCGCGCCGTCTCGATGCGCGCGACCAGCGGCCCGAAGATCCGCCGCTGCAGCAGCCAGCCATCGAACCGCAACCGGAAGCGCGCGTCGCGCAGCTTCAGCACGAAGGCGTAGATCGCGATCACCGGCACCGCCAGCATCAGGATCCACCAGTCGCGCACGAACTCGCCGAGGCCGAGCACGATCCTGGTGAACACCGGCAACTCGGCATCGAGGCTGTCGTACATCGCCGCGAACTGCGGCACCACGTAGCCGAGCAGGAACATCAGCGACGCACCGACCATGACGATCAGGATTGCCGGATAGATCAGCGCGTTGACCACGCGTCCGCGCAGCACGCGCGCGCTTTCGAGGTAATCGGCCAGGCGTTGCAGCGTGTCCTCGAGACTGCCGCCAGCCTCGCCGGCGCGCACCATATTCACGTACAGCCGCGAGAACGTGCCGTGCTGGCGTTCGAGCGCGGTCGACAGCGATACGCCGCCCCGCACCGCATCACGCAGCTCGGTGATCGTGCGCTTGGCTTCAGGTTCTTCGGGCAGATCGAGCAGGATCGTCAGTGCACGGTCCAGCGGCTGGCCGGCGTTGAGCAGCGTCGCGAGCTGCTGGGTGAACTGCACCAGCCGCTGGCCTGAGAAGGGTTTCGGCTTGAACAACGCCTTCCAGTCCTCGACCGCCCGCGCCTCGCTCGCCGGTCGCGCCTCGACCGGCAGATGCCCCTGCTCCTGCAGGCGCAGCGCGACCTCGGCTTCACTGGCGGCATCCATCGTGCCGTCGAGGACTTCGCCGCGGGTGTTGAGGGCTTTGTAGCGGTAGAGGGTCATGGGACGCGTGTGGTCCGGAGCGGAGTGGCCATCACGCGTCCTCCGTCACCCGCAGCACTTCCTCGATCGTCGTCTCGCCGGCCAGCGCCTTGAGGATGCCGTCCTCGTACATCGTGCGCATGCCGGATTCGCGGGCGAGCTGCTCGAGTTCGCCCATGCCGGCGTGACGCATCACCGCGCGGCGCAGGGTGTCGTTCATGACCAGGAATTCGACGATCGTGGTGCGACCGAGATAACCGGTCGGTGCCGCGGCCGACGGGCCCGGGCGATACAGGACGATCTCGCCTTCGGGCTGGAAGCGTCGCAGCTCGAAGCGTTCGATCTCTTCGGGCGATGCGGCATAGCGCACGCGATGCGTCGGTTCGAGCTTGCGCACCAGGCGCTGGGCGAGGATGCCGTTGATCGTCGAGGTCAGCAGGTAATCCTCGACGCCCATGTCGAGCATACGGGTGATGCCGCCAGCGGCGTTGTTGGTGTGCAGCGTGCTGAGCACGAGATGGCCGGTCAGCGCCGACTGGATCGCGATGCGCGCGGTTTCCAGATCGCGCATTTCGCCGATCATGATGATGTCCGGATCCTGGCGGACGATCGAGCGCAGCGCATGCGCGAAATCGAGACCGATCTGCGGTTTGGCCTGGATCTGGTTGATGCCTTCGATCTGGTATTCGACCGGATCCTCGACGGTGATGATCTTGACGTCGGGCGTATTGAGCTGCGACAGCGCGGTGTAGAGCGTCGTCGTCTTGCCCGAACCGGTCGGGCCGGTGACCAGCAGAATGCCGTGCGGCTGGTCGAGCACCTTGTTGAACTGCGGCAGGAATTCGTCGGTGAAGCCGAGCCGGTAGAAGTCGAACACCACCGTCTCGCGATCGAGCAGGCGCATCACCACGCTCTCGCCGTGTGCGGTCGGCATCGTCGACACGCGCAGGTCGAGTTCCTTGCCCTGCACGCGCAGCATGATGCGGCCGTCCTGCGGCAGGCGGCGCTCGGCGATGTTGAGCCGCGCCATGATCTTGATGCGGCTGATCACCGCCGCCGTCAGGTTCACCGGCGGACTCTCGCCGTCGACCAGCACGCCGTCGATGCGGTAGCGGACTTTCAGCCGGTTTTCGAACGGTTCGATGTGGATGTCGGACGCGCGCAGTTCGACCGCACGCTGGATGACGAGGTTCACCAGCCGGATCACCGGCGCCTCGGATGCGAGATCGCGCAGGTGTTCGACGTCGTCGACATCACCACCGCCTTCGCCGTCTGTCGATTCGATGATCGTGCCCATCGCGCTGCGGCCCTGGCCGTACCAGCGCTCGATCAGATCATCGATTTCCGAGCGCAGGCCGACGGCGGGCGCGATGTCGCAGCCGGTCGCCAGCCGCACTGCGTCGAGCGCGTAGTCGTCGTGCGGATCGGACATCCATACGTGCAGGCGGCCGCGACTCTCGCCGATCGGCAGCACGTGGAACTGGCGGAGGAAACGCACCGACAGCGGCTGCGCGCCGTCGACGAGTTCAGGCGGATCTTCCGGCACGGATTTCGCGCCGAGCAGTTGCAGGCCGAGTTCGGTGGCGCAAGCGTCGGCATGGTCGCGTTCCGACACCAGACCCAGTCGCCCCAGCAGGGTCAGCAGGCTGCCGCCGGCCTCGGCATGCAGGCGCTGTGCGCGCGCCAGATCGACATCCTTGAGCCGGCCGCTGGCACGCAGGCGCGCGACGATGCGCGCCTCGGGCGTCGCTGTGGAATCCTCGAGCACCGCATTCACTGCACGGCCATCCCATCGGTTACGGATCGGCCGACTTTAGCAGTTCGACGGCGCCGGGCGCCGGCGCGGATCAGCCCTGCGGAAACGGTTCGGTGGTGGCCTCGGCGCCGCGCCTGAGGTCCGCCGGCGGCGGATCTTCGCGACGCATCTCGTCGGCGCTGGGCGTGCGGTCGCGGCTGCCCGGCGCGGGCACGTAGTAACCGACGCGTTCGAAGAAGCGGCGGTAGAAGCCGGCGTCCTGCACCGTGCTGCTGGCCGTGCGCACCAGCGAATCCTCGCGGCTGCCGACCGGCAGCGACAGCGAGCCGATCCCGCCTACGCCGACGCTGGCCGAATTGGAACTCTTGCGCATGACGTAGCGGTCGAGCAGCGCGCTGACGAACAGCAGCGAGCGGTCGTTGCCACGCGACACGCAGGACACGCGCACCGACAACTGCGTGTGCACGTCGTCTTCGGGCTGGAAGCTCTTGGACGCTTCCACCGCATCGTCACTGGATTTGGCCACCGCATAGCCTTGACCGAGCAGCGCCAGACGCGCGGCGCTGCAGACCTGCGCGGGTGGCAGTTCGTAGGTGCGCGAATAGGTCTCGTCGGAATCGAAGGATTCGCCCATGAACGGCGCGTCCTCGCGCACGTTGCGTCCGCATGCGGCCAGCACGAGAGCCGCCAGCGCAAAGGCGGTCAGACGCGGCAGGAACGAGACATGGTGCATGCGCGGCAGGATCAGGACAGAAGACGCGGCATGATACCGGCGCACCGCGGAGCAGCCTTCGACACGACCTGCACGGTTCATCGCGCAGACGGCGACGCTCAATGTGTGATGGGTGTCGCCGGTGGTTCCTTGCGGGTGCGCCGCTCGGCCTCCAGCCATTCCAGATGCTCGGCCAGCGTGCGGCCCTCGGCCTCGGCCTCGGCGCTCGCCGCCGCGTCCAGCGCCTTGGACACCGAGAGGCGAGTGACGATGCCCTGCGCACGCCGCGACGCGGCGGTATGCCGCAGCATCGCAATCAGCATCGCCGCGCTGGGCGTCGTGGCGACGGGCTCGCCGCGCAGTACAAGCGTCCATTCGCCCTCGGCGAACGTCGCCCCTGCGAGCACGCGATCGTCCGGCCCCTTGAGCTGTGCGTGGATCTGCGGTCCATCCACCCGGCCGTCGCTGCGGCTGGGGGCGGCGCGACGACGCGCATCACGGCGGGACTTGGACGAAATGGACATCGGACGGCGTCGTACGGGGGGCAGGCGCGACAGTATCCCAGATCACTCGACGCCGGCCGCAACCTGCGCTGACCACCCCGTCACGTCGGCGCTGCTGGAATGCGGTGCCCACTGTTCTGGACACACTGTGGCTGACGCCTCTGGAGACCTGCACCACGAAACGGGTATCGCCACGGATCCGTGGCCACACCGGTCGTGGCAGCGCGCTCCCACTGGAAGGTCCTCGGCGTGCAACGGCGGTGGTGACGCATGAGTTCCGCGGAGCACACGACAGCGCAACCCATCGAACGCGCAGCACCTGCAGTGGGTGCGGCACCCGGCAGCGGCCGCATCGGCGCGATCGATCTCGCACGCGGGTTCGCCGTCTGCCTGATGATCCTCAGCCACGGCACCAATGCACTGCTGCCCTACGACGAGTTCCCGGCCTGGGGCCAGGTGCCGGTGCATGCGATCACCAAGTTCTCCTCGTCGCTGTTCGTGATCGTGTTCGGCATCGCGCTGGCGGTCGCCTTCGTACCCAGGACCTCGGCGCCCGACTGGGCGCAGCGTCGCAATCGCCTGCTGTGGCGCGGTGTGCTGGTGCTGTTCTGGTACAAGGTCCTGACGGTCGTGGAGATGTACGGGCACCAGGACAGCGCCGCGATCATCGACACCCTGCTCTATCGGGATTTCCCTTCATTCGTCGAGATTCTCGGCTTCTACGCCATCGCACTGCTGTGGATCCCATGGCTGCTGCCGCTCTGGGCGAAGACGCCCACCGTGCTGCGCTGGCTGAGCCCGATTCCGGTCGCGTTCGCCTCCTGGTGGTTGCTGCACCACTTCGACTTCTGGGGCGTGCCGCAGGTGCAGGCGCTGCTCGTCGAGCATCCGGATTACTACACCTGGGGCCAGCTCGCGCGTGGCCCACTGGTCCTCGTCGGCCTGCTGATCGGCGGCCTGCTGTTGCAGGCGTATCACGCGCCGCGCACGCGCTGGGCACTGGCCGGCGCACTGGCGCTGGTTTCCGCAGCACTGTTCGCGTGGTTCCTGCTGCGCGCCGGCGATCTGCGGCCACTGCTCGTCGACATCGGCCGCAACACCGGCAAGCATCCGCCGCAGCTGATGTTCATGCTCTTCAGCGTCGGCGGTGCATGCGCGCTGCTGGCGTTGGCAGTGGCGGGCGGCGAGACCCTTGCAAGGTGGCTGCGCCCCATTGCGGTGATCGGCAGCGACGCGCTGATGGCGTTCATCGTGCACATCAGCGTGATCTTCCTGCTGCTTCGCGAAGCGATGGGTCTGTACCAGACCGTGACCTACGAACGCGCCCTGCTGCTGACCGCATGTCTGCTGGCCGCGACCGCCACGTGGATCTGGCTGTGGGGCACGATGAAGCGCGCATTGCACAAGCACCGCGCACCGGAAGTTCAGCGCGAATGAAGCAGTCCGCCCGCAGGCTCCCACGCCCATGCTGAGACGCCTGCACCTCGCTGCCGTCACTGCCGTGTTCGCGCTGTCCGCGGCATATGCGCCCGTCTTCGCCCAGGTGACGGCGCCTGCCGCGACGACATCGTCGGACCCCGCCCCGGCTTCGACGGCGCGTACTGCCGCGCCGGCCGCGTCGTGGACCACGTCGCTCGATCGCCAGGTGCGCGCCATCGACACCCGACTCGGTAGCGGCGAGATCGGCGTGTATGTGCAGCGCCTCGACAGCGGCGCGAGTTACGGCTTCCGGGCCGGCGAAGTCTGGTATCTCGCCTCGGGCGTCAAGGTGCCGATCGCGATCGCGGTGATGCGCGAGATCGAGCAGGGTTGGCTGACGCTCGATACGCAGGTCGCGCTGCGACCGGACGACTTCGTCGACGGTGCCGGCGACACCAACGCGCATCGCGCCGGCGACCGGTTGACGATCGCCTGGTTGCTCGAGCAGATGCTGGTGTACAGCGACAATACCGCCAGTGATGTATTGATCCGCACGGTCGGACTGGGACAGGTCAACGCCGTCGCCTTGGAACTGATCACACCGGCCGGCGCGCACATCACCACGCTGGCCGATGTGCGGCGACTGGCCTACGGCATGCTGCATCCGGCTGCGTCCGGCCTGCAGTCGCGCGACCTGCTGTCGCTGCAGCGCGCGGGCACGGGTCAGGCACGCGTGCGCCGGCTCGCGCAGATTCTCGGCGTTGCGCAGTCCGATTTCCTGCTGCCCGATCTGGACAGCGCGTTCGCGGCCTACTACGCCAGTCACGCCAACAGCGCGAGCTTGCGCGACTACGGCCACATGCTCGCCGCACTGAACGCCGGGCGCGCGCTCGAACCGGAAAGCACGCGCTACCTGCTCGAGGTGATGGCACGCGTGCAGACCGGCAAGCAGCGGATCCGCGCTGGTCTGCCGGCCGACGCACGCTTCGCGCACAAGACCGGCACGCAGTACCGGCGCACCTGCGACTCGGGCATCGTTACCCTGCCCGCGCGCAGCGGCGCGGCGCCCGCGCCGGTGGTGGTCGCCGCCTGCGTGCGCGGCGCAGGCCTGGCGGCAAGCGAACGCGCACTGCGCGAGCTTGGCGCAGCCGTCACCGCGTCCGTGGTATCCGAACCGATCGCGACGCCGCGATGACGCATCCAGACTTCGCCCGTCTATCGACCCGGCTCGCTCCGGTCCTGCTGTCGATCGCCCTGCTCGTCGCGTGTCGCGGAGGGAGCGAGGCGCCGCCATCTGCGAACGGTCCTGCTGCGCAGTCCGCGCTGGAAGCCGCGGCCGCCACAGACGCGCCCTGGATATCCGATCTCGATGCGCGCGTATCGGCGCTGGATGATGCGATGCCGGGCCGGTTCGGCGTCTACGTGCGTCACTATGGCGCGCGGCCCGGCACGCTGGACCGCGGCGGCGATCGCGCCTGGTACCTCTCGTCCACGATCAAGATTCCGGTGGCCATCGCAATTCTGGAACGCGTGGACGCCGGCACGCTGTCACTGGACGACACGCGCGTGCTCGCACAGAGCGACTTCGTCGACGGTTCGGGCGACATGCTCGAACACAAGCCGGGAGAAGCCTTCAGCATCGCCACGTTGCTGGAAAAATCGCTGCGCGACAGCGACAGCACTGCGACCGACATGCTGATCCGTACCCTCGGGGAAGATCAGCTCGATGCACGCATTACCGAATGGACCGGCGGCGGCTTCGAGCCGATCACGACGATCCTGCAGGTGCGTTACGACGCCTACGGGCCGGCGCATCCGGGCGTGGCCGCACTCGACAACATGGCGATCGTGCGTCTGCGCAACGCCGAATCGGGCGAGGCGCGCTTGCAGGCCCTTGCTGACGAGCTGAAGCTTGCGCGCGCCGACCTGGACGCGGACTCGCTCGAAGCGGTGTTCGATGCCTACTACGCCAGCGGACGCAACAGCGCGACGCTACCGGCATTCGCGACCCTGCTCGACCGGCTGGTCACAGGCGAACTGCTGTCTCCCGACAGCACGCGCACGATGCTCGGCCACATGCGCAGCATCAGCACCGGCGATCGCCGGATCAGCGCCGGACTGGAGCCGGACACCGACTTCGCCCAGAAGACCGGCACGCAACTGCGTCGGGCCTGCAATGTCGGCGTCATCGACGCCGATTCGGGGCGCGACGGCGCGACACTCGTGCTCGCCTGTGCGGAGGATTTCGACGATATCGACCAGGCGGAAACCGCGTTCCAGGGACTGGGTCGCGCCTTGGAAGAGACGGTGCTCCGCGCCGATTGAACAGCGCGCAGACGGAAGGCGTGCACCGGAGCACTGCGCGGTTTCCATCGAGGCGGGTATCCCGCGGCTCTGGACGCTCCCGGTACAGGGCCGGGTATCCAGTCCCGGCCTCCGAGCGTCACACGGACCGCATCGGTCCTGCAGGACGCGAGGACGGTGCGAACCGGCACGACCGCGATGCACGTGTCGCTGCGAGCGGGCGCCACGCGATCCCACGATGCGCACGCAACAAAAAAACCGGCGGATACAGCGCATCCGCCGGTCGATCAGATAATGCAGTCATCCGCCCCGCGCGAACGCGGGCGGATGGCCGATCAGTTCTGCGGTGCCGAGAAGCGTGCCTGCAGGATCACGTTGGAATACGCACGGCTGCCGGCCAGCTTGATGTAGTAGATGCCGGCCGCCGGTGCGTTGATGCGGATGGTTTCCGAGTTGCCCGGACGCGTGGAGTTCCACGTGCCGGCGTCACCCGGTGCCTCGTCCAGGCTGACGTGCAGCGAGACGTCACCGCTGCCGCCGCTGGTGGTGATGCTCAGCGGACCGGTAACGCCGGCCGGCACTTCGATGCTGTACAGCGTTTCGCTGCCGGCGGTGCCCGACAGCGCGCGCAGCGGGGTGCCGTTGACGATCGGCGTCGCTGGCGGCGTGCAGGTTTCGACGTCCGGATCGCAGGGCTCTTCGGTCGCCTTGTCGAGCAGGCGCTCCAGATCCAGGATGCCTGCCCCCATCGGCGTGGCGGTCGGAATCGTGACCGGGAACGGACGTGCAGTCGAGGTCAACAGATCGCGCATTTCCTCCCAGTCAAGCGGGTCGCGGTCGAGTCCCGACAGCGCCGACTGCACGAGTGCAGCAGCTGCGGCGACGTGCGGCGACGCCATCGAAGTGCCGGCCTTGCCCCCCAGCACCCAGCTTGCAGTCGCCGTTTGCGGTCCGCCGTTAATGACCTGCCAGACATAGCCGTTGGGATTGCCGTCGACGCCGCCACCGCCACCGGGCGCCGACAGATCGATCCGGGTGCCGTAGTTCGAATAACCGGCCTTGCCACCGGCAATGCCAGTCGCGCCGACGCTGATGACGCCGCTGCAGGAGGACATTGTGTATGTGGCCGCATCCGCATTCGCGTTGCCCGCCGCGACCACGATGATCGAGCCCATCGCATTGATCTGGTTGATCGCGTCCTGGTAGCTCGCCGGACAGGCTGCCGGACCGGAGCTGCCCAGGCTCATGTTGAGGATTTCGGCAGGATTGGCATTGAGGGGCAGACCTTCCACCTCACCGCCCGCCGCCCAGATCATGCCGTCGGAGATATCGGCACCGAAGCCGCCGCATGATCCCAGCACACGGACCGGAACGACCTTGGCGCCGTGCGCGATGCCAGCAAGACCGAGGCTGTTGTTGGTTTCCTGCGCGACGGTGCCGCCGACATGGGTGCCGTGCCAGGAACTGTTGCGTGCCGCATGCGACGGCGCGCCGACCTGTACGCAGTAGTCGGCGGGGACGTAATCGCCGAGATCCCAGCCGCCGGGTACGCGCTCATCGGTGGCGCGGCGCGAGATGCGCGCATCGCTGATCATGTCGTAGCCGGGCAGGATCGCCGAGTCGAGGTCGAGTGTGTTCTGGGTGACGCCGGTGTCGATGACCGCGACCACCACGCCTTCGCCCGTCGAGACGTCCCAGGCCTGCTCGGCACGGACACCGCCCGCGACGTTGTAGAAGTTCCACTGGTACTGGGCGTAGTTGGGATCGTTCGGCGCGGCTGCGGGGGCGTCAATGGCGAGGTGCTGGTACAGCCGGTCGACTTCGACAACGGCGACGGACGGATCGGCGGACAGTTCGCGAATGAAATCCGCGGACTCCGACGCACTCAGGGCACGCGACGTACGCACGACCTGCCAGCCAGGGGTGGCCATCTTGCGCAGAACACTGGCATTTACCGCCGGGCGAGCTGCGGACCTCCTGTCGGCCGTGAGGGCGCGGTCCAGCCCTGCGCGCGCCACCGCCGAGTTCAGAAGGGTCGCAGACGCCTGCTTGTCCGCCGCCAGTTGCGGCTGCCGATACTTGACGACGAAACGATGCCCGACCGCTTGCGACGCACCGCCTTGTGCCACCGCCTCGGCCACACGTGCACCGGAGATGGTGTCACCGGCGACCGCCGATGTCGCGCCCCCGGTCAACATGACCGCTGCGATGGCGAGATTCATCCTGTTCTTGATCATGTGCATTCCCCAAGGTGATGTCGTCTGCTGGAAGCCGCCCGCCGGTTGGCGGCGGGTCGGAATTTGACTCGAAACGTCCACGCAAAAAACGCACCGCATCCCTGACGAAAGGCATAACCACCCTGCCGTGCGTACCGTCGGATGTGGTCCGCTTCAGCACCGGCACAGCCCGCCAGGCGACATCGCTTGTCCCGCGGCCACACCGGAAAACGCATTGGCGGGAGCCCACTGGACTCCCGCCAATCCCTGGAACATCCCTCCCGGCCGCAACACCGACGGGGGGTCAGAACACCATCAGTTGTGACGGGCCTGCAGCGTGACGTTGCTGTAGGAACCGCTCAGCTTGATGTAGTACACGCCAGCCTGCGGTGCGTTGATGCGGACGGTTTCCGCATTGCCCGGGCGGTCCGAGCTGAAGTCCGCATCGTCGGCCGACGGCTCTGCATCGAAGCTGACATGCAGCGCCACGTTGCCGCCACCGCCACTGGTCGTGATGCTCAGCGGACCGGTCACGCCTGCAGGCACTTCGAGGCTGTACAGCGTGTCGGTACCGGTTCCGCTCAGCCCACGAATCGGCGTCTTGTTGATGAGTGGTGTGGCGTCGGGGGTGCAATCGACTTCGCACGGCGGCGGCGGACCGTCGATCGCGAACTGCACGGCCGCGGCGGCATCGACGATGCCGGTACCGATCGGCTTGTCGACCGGTGCCGGGAACGCGCGGGCACTTTCCTTGATGAAATCCTTGATCTGCGTCGGCGTCAGCACCTCATCGCTCGCGCTGATCATCAGTGCGGCCACGCCCGCCACGTGCGGCGATGCCATCGACGTACCGTAGTAGTAGTCGTAGCCGGGCTCCGTCGGGCCTTGCGCACCGAGGTTCACCGTCGACAGCACCTGCTCTTCGGCGTAGTCCCAACCACTGCCCATCGGACCGGCGACGTCGACGCGAACACCGTGGCTTGAACCGTGACCGGCCTGCGTCGTGCCATTGCTGGCCACGCCGCCACGACGGCCGAGCGGACCGACGCCACCGACCACGATCAGGCTGTCACCGCAGTTGCCCAGCGTGGTGCCGACGCCATTGGCACCGGTCACGTCGACATCGGAATTGCCGGCCGCCACGACGACCGTGACGTTGGCGTCGTGTGCGAATGCGAGCGCGTCCTTGTAGACGTTCGGGCATGCGGCCGGATTGCGACCGCCCAGGCTCATGTTGATGATGTCGGCCTTGTACTCGTTGGCCGGCACACCGGCGACGGTGCCGCCCGAACTCCACACGATCGCGTCGGCGATATCCGTGGAGCCACCACCACACTTGCCGAGCACGCGCACCGGGAGAATCGTCGCCTCGGGCGCGACACTGGCCACACCGATATCGTTGTTGGTCACCGCCGCGATCGTGCCGGCGACGTGCGTGCCGTGCCAGGAACTCGCGGCGACGCCGCAGCCTTCGCTGCCCGTGGTGAAGTCGCCCGGATCGTAGCCGCCCGGCTTGCGCTCGTTGAAGTCATAGCCCGCATCGAACAGGACGTTCGCCGACAGGTCCGGATGATCGGTCACGCCGGTATCGAGCACCGCGACGATCACACCTGCACCGCGTGCCAGGTCCAGCGCCGGCGGCAGATTGATGCCGCCACCGCTCTCCGACGGCACCTTCAGACCCCACTGCTCGTCCCAGCTCGGGTCGGTCGGGGTTTCCAGACGGATCATGCGCATGACCGGCTCGACGTACTCGACTGCCGGATCGGCGGCAATCTGCCGGATCAGTGCGGCGGCCGAGGCGCTGTCGAGCTTGCGCGAGGTCCTGACCACGTCCGCACCGACCGCCAGGCGCCGCTGGAAATCCGCCCGTACGGCGAGGTTGGCCTTGCCGGAGCTCGGCAACGCGCGCGACGCGGCGCTGTTGATCGACTGCATCAGCTGCGTGCGATCGCTGCGCTGGGCGCTGTCGGCGCGGTACTTGACGACGAATTCGTCATAGGTCTCGTTGTCCTGCAACGATGTCGTGTTCGCCTTGACATAGTCGATTGAACCACCGGCCATCGCCGCGGGGGCGGCAAGCGCGATCGAGATCGCGAAGGAGAGAGAGCAGATCACGGACTTCTTGTTGAATTGCATCGAGTACAGCTCCTGGATGGACAAAGTGTGGATCGCAATCCCTGCGAATGCCGCTTCCCTGTGTAACGCGGGACGTCCCACTCGCGATCGCACGCGGAAGCGTCCACGAGATGCGCGACCGGCCTGGACCGACGTTGCATCGTGTAGATATCCGTGACCCGCGACCCGATGTCCGGTATCGCGCCTCACAGTCGTGATGCGGTCAACCCCGCTGCGAAGACCGATTCGGTGCCACCTGCATTACCACGGGGCCGTCGTCCGGAGAGCCGGCCCCAGCACAGTCGACCGCCGTTGCCAGCCTGCTTCGGCAACGGCGTGCAACCGACGCCCCTCCCGGATACGAACGGGAGGGGCGGGACACCATCAGTTGTGACGCGCCTGCAGCGTGACGTTGCTGTAGGCACCACTGAGCTTGATGTAGTACACGCCGGCCTGCGGCGCGTTGATGCGCACGGTTTCCGCATTGCCCGGACGATTCGAACTGTAGTCCGCAGCACCAGCCGACGGCTCCGCGTCGAAGCTGACGTACAACGCGGCATCGCCGCTGCCGCCGCTGGTCGTGATGCTCAGCGGACCGGTGACGCCGGCAGGCACCTCGATGCTGTACAGCGTATCGGTACCTGCGCCGCTCAGCCCACGCACCGGGACCTTGTTGACGACTGGCGTCGCGGTGGGCGCACAGTCGACCTCGCACGGCGGCTCGACGGCCTTGAGCACCGCATTGCCGGCGTTGAGAATGCCGGGGCCGATCTCACGATTGGCCACCGGTGCGACGGCGAACGGCGTGGCGGTCTCCTGGAGGATCGCCAGTGCCTCGACCGGCGTCAGCAACGGAAGTTCTGCCGCCAGACGCGCGCTCTGCATCAGGGCGACGACACCGGCAACATGGGGAGATGCCTGGGACGTGCCTGCGGAACCCGACGCATAGGAGGGGTTGATGTTGGCAATCGGCGTCGGTGTCGTCGTGCTGGGATCCTTCGCCTGCCAGATGAAGCCGTCGTAGATCTGCGCACCGGTGCCGCCGTCGTTGGCGTACACGCCGCCGCCGGGGGCCGAGATGTCGATGCGAACGCCGTAGTTCGAATAGTACGCACGCCGGCTGGTGACGCCATTCGATGCGACCGCCACGGCACCGGCGCAGTTCGCCGGCGAGAAGTTGGCCACGTCGCTGTTGCTGTTGCCGGCCGCGATCACGACCGTGGCGCCCAGCGCATTCGCCTGCGCGATGGCCGCGGCCTCGTTCGCGGAACACGGTCCGGTGCCACCCAGGCTCAGGTTGATCACCTGTGCCGGGTTCTCGTTGGTCGGCACACCGTCGACGTCGCCACCGGCAGCCCAGATGATCGCGTCGACGATGTCGGATTCCATGCCACCACAGTGGCCGAGCACGCGCACTGGCAGGATCTTCGCGCCGTAGGCCACGCCGGTCAGGCTGACACCATTGTCGGTAATCTGTGCACCCGCGCTGCCGGCCACGTGCGTGCCGTGCCACGAGCTGTTGCGCTGCTGGCAGGTTTCCGCCCCCGGGTAGCCGATCGTCCAGTCGCCGAGGTCCCAGCCGCCCGGTACACGGTCATTGGTGGGACGACCCGAGACGAATGCGTCGGTGATGAAGTCGTAGCCGGCATCGGCAAGCGAGGTATCGATGTCGGGATGCGGGGTGATGCCGGTATCGAGTACCGCGATAGTGATCCCCTCGCCATCCGACAGGTCCCATGCAGCCGGCACGTTCGCACCGCCGCGGTTCGGGCCACCGTCGTAGGTCGTGCCGCCATCGGGCGCACGCATGTGCCACTGGTACTCCTCGAAATCCGGGTCGTCCGGCACGTACGCCGGTTGCATCGGCGCCGAGGCGATCTGGCGCAGGCGATCGGGTGTGACCGTCTTGACGTTGGGGTCGGCTGCGATCTGGCGCATCAGCGCGTCGGCTTCGACACGATCGACGCCGTGCGGAAGCCGGACAAGCTGGTGACCGGTCGCGAGTTTGCGGACGTACTGCACGTTCGACGCCTTGCTGGCACCACGTACGAGACCGGACCGCACCAGCGCGCCCTGGATGCCGGCAACCACGGCCGTCTTGCTGCTCTGCTCACGACTGCCGTCGCGGTACTCGACGATGAAACGCTGGATGGGGCGCGCGTCACCGTGCGCCACCAGGTTGTCTGTGGAGACGTTGCCGGACGCACGGGAGGTCTTGCCTGCTTCGACAGCCCCGACAGTCAGGGCCGCCGTGACAGCGAGGGCAAGCGTGCAGGGAAGGATGCCTTTCTTCATTGGGGAAACCCTCTTAAAGGAAGTGATGGACCACCGTGGTCGCACCAGCGCACGGAGGCCACCGGGCCGGCATGCATGACGCTCCACATTTACGCCGTGCCCGGTCTGGCCGGAACCCGGAATCCTTTGCCTGACGCGGGCACCCGACCATCCGGCCGGATGCCCGCGCATGGATCACCAGCCGAAACCGGCACCGACGCCGACCGACTTCTCATCGCCACTGAACGCACCGCCGACCGTCAACGTCGCGCGGTCGCTCATCGCACGCTGGTAGCCGACCGACAGCGCGCTTTCACCACCCTGGAAACCCACGCCAACGCCCACGCGGTTCTGGGTCCGGATGCCCGCGGCACTGGTCGCCATGTTCAGCATCGCCGCGCCCATCGCACCCTGCCGGTCGATGCGACGATCGGTGTCGTAGAAGCGACGGTCGACGTCTCCCTTGAAGGTGTCGAAGCTGTCGTTCCAGGTCGCGAACTTCTGGTCCGTGTAGGCGTTGGCGTTGCTGAGCGTCTGGGTCGCGGTGTTGTCGGTGTAGGCCTTCGCCTCAGCAGCCGCCGCCTGTACCTGACCGTAGTTCGCCGCATCGGTTGCCTGGGTACCGGCTGCCACGTTGGTGATCTGGCGCTCGTTGCCGGTGCTTCCCACCGATACCGTGTTGGCACGATCCGCGACCGAGCCTTGACCCAGGGCGACTGCGCCTTCCGCGGTCACCGATGCGCCCTGACCCAAGGCCGTTCCCGACGCTGCACTGACGCTCGAGCCTTCGCCGACCGCGACCGCGTTCGTAGCTGCAGCGGTGATCGTGGTGTTGGCGCCGACCGCCGTACTGCCGTCCGCATCGACACGTGCGTTGCCACCGATTGCCGTGTCGTTGGGACCGTGCGCATAGGCACCGCCGCCGACCGCGACCCCGTTCTCTCCATTGGCTGCCGCGTCCGAACCGATCGCGACCGCATTGGTATCGGTACCGATCAACGCGGGCTGATCGCCGCCGACCTGGACGCGATCGCCACCGCCGCCTAGCGGAGCGTTTGGCTTCGTCTCGATCGTATTGATGCGGCCGTCAAGGTCGGTCACCTTGCCGTCCAGAGCGGCAAGCGCGTCGCCGACGTTGAAGTAGTTGCTGCCCTGGATGCTGTAACTCGGTGCGGTCATTGCACCAAAGGCCGTGACGGACGCGCCGCCACCCAGTGCGTCCGCCAGACTGCTCGACGCTGCATGCAACTGTCCGCCATTGATCGCATCGGTGCTCGCCGCGCTGACCTCGCCCGCTGCCACATTGGTCACAAGGGTGCCGCTCTCTCCCGCCAGACTCAGCGTGCCCTTGTCCGCGCCGTCATACACGACAGCACTCTCGGACAGATCGCCCAGGCCATCCGCCACTGCGTTCAACTGCGCGAGGTTCACTGCGTCGGTGTCCTCGGTACCGGCTGCGACGTTCGTGATCTGACGCTGGTTGGTCTCGTGCACGACGCCGTACTCGTCGGTCCACGCGGCAGACGCACCAACGGAGATCGAGTTGGCCCGGTCGGCATGGGATCCGCTACCGAGCGCGACGCTGTCTGCCGCCTCAGCGAAGCTGTTCGCACCGACTGCGACACCGTTGGTTGCCGACGCACCCACCGTGGCTCGCGTACCCATCGCCATCGCGTTGTCGGCAAGGCTCAGAGTGCCACGTCCCAAGGCAATCGCATTGACGCCATCCGCAAGGCTGGTAGCACCGATTGCAATCGCGTAGTCGTCGACACTCAAGGCGCCACGTCCAACCGCCACGGCGCTGACACCACTCGCCCAGGTGTCCATGCCCAGCGCGGTGGCACCGGCTGTATCGGCCCAGGCGCCGTAGCCGAATGCGGAGGCGTTGGTAGCGGTTGCCCATGCCGACGTGCCGAATGCGGTGGTTCCGTTCGCAGTTGCCCAGGCATAGGCGCCGACGGCGGTTGCATCGCCGCCACTGGCCCATGCGTTGCTGCCGATGGCGGTAGTCCAATCGCCCGTCGCGCGCGACTTCATACCGCCAGCAAAGCTGTCGTTGCCCAGCGCCTGCGCGCCGTTGCCGATCGCCGATGCGTTGACGCCGGTGGCGAGCGCGCCCGCGCCCACGGCGGTCCCGTTCTGCTCGGCCTGCGCAGCCACGAGAATCGGGTTGCCGTCGTCGTCGACAAGCGGGCTGTTGTACTCGTCGTATGCCTGCCCCATGCCGCCAACCGCCACCGCGCCCTCACCGTTCGCGGCGCTGTTGAAGCCGACTGCAACGCTCTGCGGGTCCGCAGCCATCGCACCGCTGCCGAATGCCGAAGCACCCGCACCATACGCGCTGCTGGAAGCGCCGATCGCGGTGGCGTAATCACCGTCGGCCATCGCGTTCGAGCCCGCGGCCGTGGCATCTTCGCCTTGCACGATGGCATCGCTGTCACCCGTGGCCTTGAAGAAGCGGCCGGCCAACAGCGCCCCATCGGAAGCCGCGTTCAGCTGTTCGAGATTCACGGCGTCCGTGCCCTCCGTACCGGCCGCCACGTTGGTGATCTGGCGTTCGCCACCCGCTTCGCCGACCGACACGCTGTTCTCACGGTCCGCCACCGAACCTGCGCCCAACGCCACGCTGTTCTCTGCCGCGGCGTTGGAGCCGTAGCCCACCGCCGTGGAATCATCCGCTTCCGCCCACGAGGCCGCGCCGACCGCGGTCGAGTTCACGCCATCCGCACTGCTGATCCAGCCAAGCGCAGTGGCGTAGTCGTTGATGGCCCACGCACCTGCGCCGTAGGCCGAGCTGCCTTCGCCCGAGGCACGGGCGGAGATGAAGCCGAATGCCGTGCCGCCGACCGCCACGCTCTCCAGACCCGTGGCCTCGCTGTACTCGCCAACCGCCACGCTGCTCGTCCCGGAGGCCAGGGCAGCGATACCCACTGCAGTCGCGTACTCGGCCGACGCTTCGCTGCCATATCCGAGCGCGGTCGCACCGAACTCGGAGGCCACCGCGTAACCACCGAAGGCCGACGCCGCATCGGCGCTCGCGTCGCTGCGGAAGCCGTTTGCCGTCGCCTGCTGGCCCGACGCATTCGACTCGGTACCCGTCGCAGTCGCATATGCACCGCTCGCTTCGGCGTCCGCACCCACGGCCGTCGCACCGATCTCGGACGCGTAAGCACCCGAACCGATCGCCGTGCTCAGCTCGCCCGCCGCTTCGCTGTAGGCACCCACCGCCAGTGCATTG